>Ga0214923_10007688_pt1 | contig 11687 bp, 7 predicted proteins | sample LL1510_MetaG_FD_177993 | JGI IMG/M metagenome (GOLD analysis project Ga0214923, IMG submission 177993) | Freshwater microbial communities from Lake Lanier, Atlanta, Georgia, United States - LL-1510 | ecosystem: Environmental > Aquatic > Freshwater > Lake | place: USA: Georgia | collected 2015-10-15 | reverse complement strand
CAATGTACTGCAAGAGGTTTTACCCAAAGAAGGAGTTTTCTTCTTCAAGGCTGGCCAAAAAGATGATATGATACGTGTGATTGAGTCCGTACTAACGGATCGATCCAAAGCGGTACACGAAGCGGTTTTAGGAGCAGCGATTGTCCGCGATGTACACCGTTGGGATAAAGCGGCAGCAGTAGCATTACAAGCAATACGTTCCGTCGTACACCATCATTGATCATTCCTTGCATGACTCGCGCGAAGCGACAACCAAAGAACGAAAGACCAGAATGGCGCTCAATGAATGAGCGCGCGCGTCTTGAAGAACTCTTATCGGGCGTTGTTGAGCATGAACAAGTAGCAGAAGAGAGGCAAAACCAAGAAGCGGCAGAAGAACAATATATTATTTCATCATTTCAAGAGAGAATATTGGTAAATAATCCATTACATGATGTTGATCTTGCGTTGGTAAAAAAATACGTACGACAAACCCGAGCTGGTCGCGTTTCAATAAGACACGAAGCGCATCAGACAAGCGCATACGTCTTGCCGGTTGTTCGTCAGGTTCGTGTAGAAAAAGATCAACGGCGTGAACCGATCATGACCGAGATCGATCAGTGGAGTGCCCCATATGATGCACCAATGTCATTGGACGTTTTAGCGGCGGCAGCGGCAGACTTGGTGTCCGTACGCCCTGACCCTCATTGGTATGTCGAGCAGTTTACACCGGGAGATGTGCACACGGCCTATCATGAGCAGTATCGCTGGTGGAATCGTCTACGATCGCCATTTATTAGATGGGAAACGGTTGATTTAGGGGAAACGGCAACAAAGCAACCAACACAAACAGTTGAAGAACGTGTCATGGACACGTTAGAAGTTGTCGAGCACAAAGTCGAAGATGCGGTTGAGGAGTTGCGCGAAGATCTAGAGCAGGTGGTCACCGGAGCCGAACAAGCCTGGGGGGCGCCGGTTTTGGTTCCCCGAATCGCTCCGCTACGAGTCGTTGCAGGGTTTCTTGGGTTAGCCATGATCGTTTCATTGCCGGCGGGGGCGGTATCTCTTGGGCATTCGCTCGCATCATCATGGGTTGAGATTGAACAGAAGAGTCAGACGGCTATTCACGAGGTAAAAGCCATGGAATGGGAGAATGCAGCCATCTCGCTTGCAGATAGTGATCGAGCATTAAATCGTGTAAATTTGTTAGCAGTGGCTGTCTCAAAGGCGCTTCCAAAAACACGTGACACCTATGCTTCAGCGCGTGCCATGATCGCGGCGGGTGAAAAAGCGGTTGAAGCGGCAGGTGTGTTAACCAAAGGTGGAGAAAAAGCGCTGACAGCAAATGTTCGCTATCCAGTTGAGCGAATTCGTTTAATAGAAACGTATCTCGAGTCGGCAGCTCCATTGATTGAAGATGCCGTTGCCTCAATGGCGCGTGTGAATGTCGAATCGCTTCCGCAAAATGTTCAAGCAAAAGCCACCGAAGCACGGGAATTATTGTCACATATTCAAGCGGGCGTGAGAGAGATGCGCGCAATCGTTGCATTTGCCGGAGTGATGGCTGGTGAAGAGTCGCAACGACGCTATTTGATCGTCTTTCAAAATCCGGCCGAGTTACGACCAACAGGAGGTTTTATGGGATCATATGCGGAAGTGTTGTTTGATCGAGGAGAAATCAAGTCACTGGTCGTTCCCGGTGGTGGTCCATATGATTTACAAAGTCAGTTAAAGACACGTGTACGCGCACCGGCTCCATTGCGACTCATCGCAGACAAATGGGAGTTTCAAGATGCAAATTGGTTTCCGGATTTTGCGGCAAGCGCCAAAAAAATTAATTGGTTTTGGAGCAAAGCCGGTCAACCGACGCTTGATGGCATCCTTGCGATCAATGCTCGTCTTGTTGTAAATCTACTACAGATCACCGGCCCAATCGACATGCCTGACTATGGAAAAACCATCACGGCAGAAAATTTCATGAAAGAAGCGCAGCTTGCAGTTGAGGTCGAGTATGACCGTAAAGAAAATAAACCAAAAAAATTCATCGGCGATCTAATGGCGGAACTCATGAAGCGTATGAGTACTGCTTCAAAAGAAGATTGGCTCGCGATGGCGAGACTTGGTACCAACGCACTCGTCGAAAAAGATATTCAGGTATGGTTCGCGCGAGAAGAAGAGCAGGCACTATCAGATCGATATAGCTGGTCAAGCCGCTTGAAGCCATTTGCCGGTGACTCATTGGCGATCGTAAATACAAATATCGCCGGACAAAAATCCGATCTTATGATCGATGAAGAAGTTGAGCACACGGCCAGAGTCGAATCGGATGGATCCATCACCGACAAAGTGACAATTACGAGACGTCATCGAGGCCAAAAAGGCCAGCAGTTTCATGGTGCGAATAATGTGACGTACCTGCGTGTGTATGTCCCGCAGGGAAGCGAGCTATTGAGCGCATCCGGCTTTATGCCGCCTGCGGATGATTTATTTGATACGCCGCTCCCAACAGATCCAGAAGATGAAGATATTGTCGCGATTGAGCAAAAACCAAAACGCGGTCCATCAAATGTACGCATCACGGAAGAGTTTGATCGCACCGTATTTGGTGGCTGGATTCAGCTTGAACCGGGTCAAGAATCGATCACGACATTTGAGTACGAATTGCCATATACGGTGAATGAGATAGCGACGCGTATGGGCGAGGCAGTTGGCATCGCATCCGTCGATCGTCGACCAATCTATGCATTGCAACTGACAAGTCAATCAGGAAAACCGGAGAGACGCATCAAGACATCGGTGCAATTACCTTCAGATTGGCAAGTAAATTGGTCAAACAACAAATCGAATCAAATCGGGTATGATGGATATTGGAATCGTGACACAGTGGTTGCCGCTATCCTGCAAGCCCCATGACGTTAAAAAAGAATGAACATGGAAAAAAGCATGTACCTCCGCCACCACTACGCCCGTGGAAAAAGGCATTTTTTTCATACACGGAAGAGGAAGCCGATGATGAACGAAAACAAAAAGCAAATGAAGTAGCAAAAGGATTAGAAAAAATTTATCTCGCAGAAGGGAAAAAAGATTTAGGCGTGCTTGAGCACGCGAAACCTCATCGTGTGCGAAGATTTTTTCTGTGGTTGATACTCATGTGCGGGTTAGCAAGCGTGGCCGCATGGGCGGGACTGATTTGGTTGCAACCAAATGCGGAAATTCAAACCATTGGCCTAAAAATGGAGATTCAAGGATCGTCGACAGTGATTTTGGGTCAAGAGCAGACATTTGTCGTGAAGTATCAAAATCAAACATTTCAACCCATCTCAGATACGCAGATACGCATCGCATGGCCGGCGGATTTTCAGCTGATCCTTGCCGATCCCGCGTCATCAGATACGCAAAACAACGCGTGGAACATTGGGTTATTAGCCCCTGGAGCATCGGGGGAAATTACGATCAAAGGAATGTTTCTTGGTTCACTTGGGGCGAAAAGCACCTTGCAAGCGATTGCGACGTATCAATCGAGTGGACAATCCAGAGTGCAAGAAGCGCTTGCAACGCAAAATCTAGACTATGAGGCCTCTGTCTTTGATGGGCGGCTGATCCTTCCGGCAAAAGCGATCGCCGGTGAACAGGTGCCGTTGGTATTTGAATTTGAAAATCGTAGTCAAACAGAGGTCTCAGGTTTGATCGCGCGCTTTGAACTTCCGGAAGGATTTGTCTTGTCATCAACCTCAGGTACGCCGCTTTTGGCATCATCAAATGGTAAAGATTGGGAGATGGTTTTGCCAAACCTTTCCGCAAGTTCAACCGCAACCTGGAGATGGAGTGGTGCATTTATTTCAGGAAGTTCGGGAGATGTAAACTTTACCGTTCAGGTGGGAAAACGTCGTGAATCGGAATTCCTGAAATTCTTTCAAAAACAACAAACCATTCCGGTTTTAGCGGGAGACTTAAGCCTACGCATGGTGGCAAATGGATCAGATAAAGACCGTTCAATCTCGCCGGGAGATGTCCTGCGCATTACGCTGTCGTATAAAAATATTAGTCCAGAGACCCTAGGCGATGTTTCGATCACGCTCGGTATTGAATCATTGATTAATGGAAGTTCGGCGCAAGGATCCACGCTCATGAATTGGTCGGGTCTTGAGAATGAATCTCGCGGAACAACAAATACGCAAGCCCGTATTCAGACGATCCGCTTTGATAAAGATACAAATCCGGATTTCGCAAACTTGGCACCGGGGAAAGAAGGAATTATTGAAGTCTCAATACCAACCATTCAAGCAACGAATCAGTTAAAAGAAGCGGCAATTTTATTAGATATAACGGGATCTCTGGCAAGAGTCGGGGAAGAAACAATTGCCCGTACCATTAAAGCAAACCCAATAAAGATCCAATATCGCACAGATGCTGATTTACAAACAGTGGCACGTTATTTTACGGAAGAGGGCGCCCCGCTGGGCACGGGACCCTTGCCTCCGGAAGTAGGAAAAACGACAACGTACCGTATCGAGTGGATCATCAAAAAACAATTGCATGCAATCGATAATATCGAGGTGACAACGGCGCTACCAGAAAATGTAACATGGTCAGGACAAGCCTTAGCTGATGCAGGGGATATGATGTATGACGATCGAACAAAAACCGTTATCTGGAAGCTCAATCGCATGCCTGAGGATGTTCAAGAATTGGTCGCCCGCTTTGATATATCTCTTACACCATCCGAATTAGACCTGAGCCGTTTTGCCCGTTTGATCGGTGTATCAAAAATGCAAGCTAAAGATACGGTTGTAAATGAAGAGATTCGCATAGAAAAACCGGCAATTAGTACCGACCTACAAGAGGATGAAGGCGCACAAGGTAAGGGGGTAGTCATTGAAACAAAAGATTGACATAATATTATTCTTATGTTTAGTTAATACTATGGAGGAGCAGGCAATGGACAAAAAAGAAAAAGCGAAAAAAATGTTCCACGATCTCCCGCGAGGATTGATTCTTCCGAGCGTACAGATCCTCATCCTTCAGAACAAGATGAACAAACGCTTGGGCTACACAGGCGACAAGTGCAAACATCTGGACCGCCCTTCGGACTTCGATACGTTGACGGACGAAGAACTCGACGCCGTCATCGAGATCATCCCAGTACTGGCGATGGACCAAGTCCAGCCACCCTCGCCCGACGAGATCATCAAACTACTCTAACAAGTCACCCGGCTCCCGCAAAGGAGCCGGATTTTGCGTTTATATGCTATTCTTGTGCACATATGGATGGAGGATCATATCAAGAAAAAGCCACCGCATTAAGACCCCTTGACCGCTCGAGGCGCGAGCTTGTTTCACTGCTAGAACAAACGCCGCCAGGATCAAAACAAAGTGAAATCGCCAGAAGACGAATCGAGTTATTCGATGCTCAGCATGACAATACAGGCTCATGGAAAGGAGAGTATTTCGGTCGTGACATGGGTGATGATTTGCGAGAGCGTGGATTTGAATTAGATGCGGATGGTGTGTTGCCTGTGAATGAAGAAGACAAGCAAACGCATTACATGCTCGTAAATATGGGCGAGCTTGATCGCGTTAACGCGCTGGGAGATCACGCAAGCGGTGACAGAGCATTAGAGGAGACCACAAACGGTATTCGCTTGAGACTCGGCAAAGTATTGGATGAATCGCAATATGAAGTGTATCGCTATGCGGGTAATGATTTTAGCGTTCGTCTAAAAAAAGTTGATCGTGAAATGGCAGAGCAGCTTACACGAGCGCTTTGCGGCTCCGTGGATATCACAAAAGCGTTGAATACGCAGGACCATGCGCCGATAGAAGCAAGTCTCGCGAGTCAGTCGGATATGGTTGATATCATTAATAAACTCGCGCCAAATGAGCGAGAGGCCTTGATATCAGATGAGAGACCCGAGGGCGTGGCGATTACGGTCATGAAGGAATTGTTGCAACAACAAAATGATCGACAAAAAATTGAAAGTCGCATGCGTAGAATGCAAGAGATTATAGAAAAAGAACCGGATAAAGCAAGTGATTTTTACGATAAATATCAGAAAAAAATTCTTGGAGAATTGTTTCGCGAAGGCAATGAAAAAACACCGGATTTTAAAACATTTCTAACACGATTTACGGCTACCAACAGCGAAGCTCGGAGTCGTTTAGCGATGGAAGAAGCAAGACGGCAGCATGCGGGTAGACGTGAGTCGCAACAGGGAATTAATCTTGCATTATTGGAGCTTGCTGCCAAAGAGAAGCTAGAAGGCTTAGAACTTAAAGACGTAAAACCCCGCATAATTATACCCTTGGAGGCTCAACAAGAAAAGCGTTTTGAGCCACCAAAGCCCACACGGGGCTTTGTCTTAATTGAAGAAAAGCGAGCGATATATGAAAAACTAAAACAAGCTGGAGCGGAGCCTGAAGACACGGAGCTCGCTCAATTGGATTATGAAATTGAACGAGCAAATCGCGATCGCATGACCGGTTTAGCCGAGCGAGGCCGAATGTTTCACGCCCTGGAATCAGGACTTGAGCAAGGGAAAACCATTAGCTCGATTTACATCGACATGGCATTTCTTAAATATTTTGATAAAGAAGGGAATGGGGAAACTGGGAATGTCGCCATCAAAAAAGCGGCAGAATTATTGGATGGAATTGCGGCGGATGCCTCAAAAAAAGGAATCCAAGTTGAGGTCTATCGGGTGGGAGGTGATGAATTTGCTTTTTCAGTTATCGGGGGAGACGCAGAGGCCGTCAGTGACGTCTTGGAGATGATTCGAGATCGTGAACTTAATGCGCCAGCAATTTCGTTGCAAGGAGATAAAGCGCTTGGAGATTACTATAAACAAAAATTACACATTAATTTTGGAACATTTGGTCCGATGAACCAGATTGACATTAAAGAATATCTTAAAAAAAATAACATTCCAATTGATGCGGAGCCCGGTTCACCGGAAGAACGTAATAAAATCGCAGAATATGCCATCCGTATCGCAGACAAGCAACTTGAAATACAGAAAGGGGAAAATCGCATTCGGCTGTTAATCGAGAAAATAAATGATGCAAAAAATAAAAAAATAAGTGAGGATGAGTATCATCAGTTATTGAAGTACTCGCAGAAAGCAATCTTTGGAAAAGCAGGAGAAGAATTTATTGATCAACTTGCAAATAATCCTGAAGATATTACGAATGAAAAAATCCTAAAATTTGTCATTGATAACATCAAAATAAAAAATAGAAAAAAAGACGCCTACGAAACATCGATCGACCGATTTATCGATCAGTTTGCGCACGAGATGTATTTTGAGCAGCAAATAAAAGGTCTACAGTCCAAACTCGAGAGCACAAGGTCCTTGCTTCAAGAGGCTAAAGATGAGAATTCCCATCTCAGAGAACAAATACAAAGACTGGAAGAAGAGATAAGGAGCATTGCAGAGATAAAAGAACGTATTCTCCGGGCCTAGGAAAAGCGCATGAAACAATATGGTATAATTCAAGTATACTAGGTTTATGAATTTGCCACGTCGTCGCCCCTCATCTGTACACATAAATGCGCCATCATTTCCGATGGTCTCGCAGCCGAGTGTTTACCGACGAATTGCCTATACATTCATCGCTCTAACAATCGTGATTGTCCTCGCCGTGCTTTGGCTGACTTCCGTAAAAGCCGAGGTGCTTGTTCGCGTGAAACGTGATCGAGTTCGCTTAGATGGAGTCGTTGAAGTCGCAAAAGATCCAAAAACGGGACAAATTCCCGGACGAGTCGTTCAAGGTGTATTTGAAAAAGTCCAAGAGTTTCCTGTCTTAGGCGCAGCCGGTGAACCAATCGATCCAACAAAACAGCCAGATGCCATCGAAACACCGATTCCTGAGCCAGCGCCTGTTGTCAATGAAAACGTCTTAGCCAAGGGCAAAGTAAAAATCATTAATACCTATTCCAGGTCACAAACTCTGGTTCGAACAACACGTTTACTCACTCCGGATAACAAGCTCTATCGCATTGATGCCCAAGTCGTCGTGCCTCCGGGAGGTGAAGTAATGGTCAGCGCCTACGCGGACAAAACCGGAAGTGAATTTGTTCTAACATCTCCTCAAAAATTTACGATCCCGGGTTTGTTCATCGATCTACAAAAATTCATTTATGCAGAATCGAGCGAGCCATTTGAAGCTGTTCCACAATCAGCGGGAGCGACACCTAAGCCGATCACATCTAAGCCCGTGCCAGTCGTAGCGCAAAAACCAGGTAAAGCCGTCGTGCAAGCCGATCTTGATCGAGCGGAGAAAAACTTAACAGATAACGTGCTGAATCAAGCGATGAAATCTTTAGCCGGGGAAATCGGCGACACGAGTAAAATGGAAGTTGTTTACGTTGTCAAAGTCATTGATCGTAAATTTATGGTTCAGCCGGGGGATGTCGCGGAAAATTTTCTTGCATCGGTAAAATTAGATGTCACAGCCGTCTATTACGGCAAAGAAGACATGCAAACATTGGTACGATCCAGATTGCGTGAACGAGTTCCTGCTGGACGAGAATTTCTCCCATTTGATAGCGGCGCAATCACGTATTCACTCGAATCATCAGATGTAAAACAAGAAGTAGCATCTATTCGAGTATCCGCTGATGCAAGCTATCGCCTAAGTCCGACAAGTCCGTTATTACAAAAAACAGTCATCGCCGGCAAAAGCAAAGGCGAAGCCGAGAGCCTGTTAAAAGCCGTCGACGGAGTAGATGCAGTAGAAGTGAAAATCGAACCAAACTGGATCGACACCATTCCCTCACTGAAAGATCGTATCGAGCTAAAAGTTGAATAAAAATCCAAACGCTTGACCAAGGTCAAGCGTTTTGGTCTTATACATACATCTCCGGCCTCACCAACCGGCGCGGACAACTGATAAAAAGAGTGGTCCGAATCATATCGGGCAATTCGGGTGGAACCCCCCGACGAACATTGGGGCCCGAACGAAACACATGTTGTTTCGTTTTTTGTTTCATGAATAACCCCTTTTCTATGGAATATCCTTTGATGACGCGTCGCCACAGCGCGGCGCATGTTATGGCTGCGGCAATAAAGCGCGCATTCCCAGATGTGAAACTTGGAGTCGGTCCGGCGATCGAGAATGGTTTTTACTATGACATCGATATTGGTCGTTCCATAACGGCAGACGACATAAAAGTCATCGAAAAAGAGATGAAGCGTATTGTCTCGGAAAATCCCGCATTTACGCAAGAGGAATTATCTCTAGATGATGCGATAAAATTATTTAAAGAGCTCGGTCAGGATTATAAAGTTGAGCTCTTAAATGATTTAAAAACAAAAGGGACAACCAAGGTCTCTGCAGAAGAAGCGCAAGATGTTGATCCTCAAAACATCGGAAGCGTGACCGTGTATCGAACAGGGGATTTTGTTGATCTCTGCCGAGGTCCGCATGTCACAGAAGCAAAAGAAATTGGCGCTTGGAAAATTCATAAAGTTGCCGGTGCGTATTGGCGTGGGAAATCTGAAAATCCGCAGATGCAGCGTCTCTATGGATTGTGCTTTGAAACCAAGGATGAATTAGCTGCGTATCAAGCGATGCTAGAAGAAGCGGAAAAACGCGATCACAGAAAACTCGGAAAAGAGTTGGGCTTGTTTGTGTTTTCTGAGCTTGTTGGACCGGGTCTTCCATTATGGACTCCGCGCGGAACAATCATTCGAGAACTCCTGAATCAATTTGTGACGGATTTACGCGAGCCATACGGATTTGAACGCGTAACTATTCCGCACATCACAAAAAAAGATTTATACGAAACCTCCGGTCACTGGGCCAAATACAGCGAGGACTTGTTCAAGATAAAAACCCGCGAAGATCACTTGTACGCGATGAAGCCGATGAATTGTCCGCACCACTCGCAAATCTATGCGAGCGAACCGCGCTCGTATCGAGATCTTCCGGTGCGTTATGCGGAGACAACGATGGTATATCGTGATGAGCAATCTGGGGAGTTATCAGGGCTCTCACGCGTGCTTTCCATCACGCAGGACGATGCGCATGTCTTCTGTCGTGCATCGCAAATTCGCGATGAAGCCGACAATATCTGGAACATTATTCAATCGTTCTATCAGACATTCGGATTTCAACTCACGCCGCGTTTTTCTCGTCGTGACATGAGTGAGGCGGAGAAGTATCAAGGCGCGCCCGAGGATTGGGATACAGCCGAGGCGGCTCTCAAGCGCATGCTGGAAGAAAAAGGTGTTGCATGGGTTGATGGTCCGGGTGAAGCAGCCTTTTACGGTCCAAAGATCGATTTTATGGCGAAAGACTCTATTGGTCGCACCTGGCAGGTTGCAACCATTCAGCTCGATTTTACGCAGCCTAAGAATCTCGGTCTCTTCTGTATCAACGAATCCGGCGAACGTGAACAGATCGTCATGATCCATTGCGCGATCATGGGTTCTATCGAGCGCTTCATGAGTGTGTTGATCGAGCACTATGCCGGCGTCTTCCCATTTTGGCTTGCCCCAACTCAAGTTGCGATTCTACCGGTAGCCGATCGACACAACGATTTTGCCAAGGCGCTCTCTCTGGAGCTTCGTAAGCAAGGTCTGCGTGTCATGGTAGATGACTCGACAGAATCCGTTGGTAAGAAAATTCGTAATGCGGAAAAGTCCAAATACCCGCGTATGCTCGTTGTCGGTGACAAAGAAGCGGAGGGTGGTCCGCTCACCGTTCGTATACGCGGCGAAGCTGATCAGAAGTCGATGGATAAATCCGACTTCATCGCCGACGCCATCAAATCAATCAAAGAACGTCTCGCCTAAAACAAAAATCCCTCCGTTCGGAGGGATTTTTTTAGGCGGAATCTCGAGGTTGTTTGCGTAACAAAATCCATAACGTACTCACCATGACTCCAATAAATAATCCATACATCCCATTATTCAAAAAATTCGGACGAGCAAACCAGCGAGAATTAAGCGGTGAGTCAATGACCTGCACGCGCACGGCCGGACCAAAATAGTTTGGCGCTTGTTTTGAGATTTCATTTGAAGCAGCGATCACAAGACTACGGGCTTGAGCAAGATCTCGATGATAGATGCTAATGGTCATGAGGCCGCTACCAGAATCAACGCTGGTTGAAATCGTTTTGTTCCACAAACGACGACGTTCGTACTCTTCGTTTGGAAAGTAGCCTGCCTCAACGGCAGGGGCTTGCGTCAAGATATTTTCAAAAAAAGTGCTGGTGCGTAATAACTGGGAAAGGTTTTGCGCAATGCGCTCATTCGATTTTAAAACAGTAAACGCATCAACATTGATCGACCCGGGCTGTGTAATCAATAAACGAACCGTAGAGCTATACTGAAGAGGCTGTAAAAAACTGAGAGTAACAGCAAGAAGAACACCGCTGATACCAGCCACAACGATCAGTCGCCAAGATGCAATCAAGCTGCGAAGGGACGAGTCTTTAATGTACATATTTATATTTTTTTATTGGGACGACTATTTGATGGCTTCAGCCGTATTCTGTGAACCAAGTGTGATGCTTGCTTGGAATGCTTCACCATTTCTTGTGCCGTAGAATGTGACCGTCGCACCCGATCGATAGTCATGGAGCGTCTCTCCAAGATCGGCTGTCCCATCTAGAATATCACGTTCGACGCGCTCGATCACATCGTTCTCAATGAGATTACGATACGCAGGTGTACCCGGCGCGACTGAACGCACCCAAGTACACC
>Ga0214923_10007685_pt1 | contig 11689 bp, 13 predicted proteins | sample LL1510_MetaG_FD_177993 | JGI IMG/M metagenome (GOLD analysis project Ga0214923, IMG submission 177993) | Freshwater microbial communities from Lake Lanier, Atlanta, Georgia, United States - LL-1510 | ecosystem: Environmental > Aquatic > Freshwater > Lake | place: USA: Georgia | collected... | reverse complement strand
GCGGGAGGGGCGGGTGGGGCGGGTGGAGGCATGAGAGTGTGAACGGGCCGGCACGCGAGAGAGCAGACTTATAGCGAGCAGCTATTCATAAGAGAGTCATTGAACTTGTAATGCGTTCCGTTAAAACCGCACTTTGCTTCATCTGTTCTACATGCACCCGCCGTTTCCAAAGTGATTTCACCAGTTACAATGTCTTTCGTTCCAAAAAGAGAGCATTTCGACGAACTAATTATTTCATCAGTATTTTTATTCGATTTATTGCAAACTTGTCTGTAAAATAAACAATTCGTGCAAACCGGTAGGTCGGAATTTTTTATAAACGCTCGGTTCAGGCTTTTGTCATTTATAAAGACGCCCCCTTGTTTCCCAGAATGGATTGACAATGGTGATACATTCGATATATAAAAAAACATGAAAATGTATTTTGCGAATAGATACCAGAATTGCTGCATGTTTATCTGCTGATGGGGGATGTATAATAGATATATCGAGAAATCTTTATACTATTGCTGATATACACTTTTCATTTTGACTAACTCATTTTACACCATTGCACATTGAAAAAGCGCAATCAGCATCACCCATAGCTTCCCACGAAGTGAGCGGGTTTGAATGTGCAAATATAATATATATATATATAATATACAAGGTTTCATAAAATTGAAAAACTTTTTTAGAAAATGTTATTTGATGTCAAATCGAAACAAGTTTCTCATATGTTCTCAAGCAATTCATTTTCGTTTATCTTTTCGGATTTATCATACAAAGAGGAATGTCTAACGTATTTGAGAATTCAAGCCCCATTTATTCGGTCGGACATGTTTACAAAACTGGAACAACTGAAAAAGGCGGACCAATTGTTCTTTCCTCATCCAATTTTGACAACTCAAAAAAAGCGGCTGTTGTCAAAATAATCGTAAAGACACACAGATATACGTTTGGTAATGAATTTATTCAAATTTTGGGGGAATTCGCACGTAAACATCAAGATGACGAGCGCAAATGTTTCAAAAAAGCTTGGGAAAAATGGGTTGATGAAAATAACGTTATCGTTCAAGAAGAAATAAAAACAATGAGAAATAATGGTTTTGATGGTGATGTTCTAGATAAAATGTTCAAAAGCGCCAGATATTATTATCGTAAGAAAACGAAAAAAAATGAGAAAATGAAAGAAGAAGAAGAAGACACAGAGAATCAAGACACAGAGAATCAAGACACAGAGAATGAAATATCCACTACCCAAAATCCTACCAGAAAGAAAAACGAATATTTATCAAGCGATATATTACATGAAATGGACGCACATATCATAGAACAAATAAAGAAAAACATCACACATGAAGAGAGCAATGTTTTGAAAATTGGCGCTATTCCTGCGAAAAGTTTCGATGAATACTGTTTGCAATACAAAGCGCGAATATTGGAACAGTCAACGATTTATTCAGAGGGCGAGCATCTCACAAAAGCACATATTGAGAATACGATTCTAAAATTGAAAAAAACTTATAAAAACCGATTCTATATCAAACGGTCGGCACTTGTATAATAGTTACCATAAAGTATATGTATATGTTTTTTCTCTTATAAATTATTCTTGACAGCACGTGTGATGGGACGAGGAGTGGGGGGTGCGCGCGTAACATGGAAGAAAAATTTTTATATTTTATTATTATATATATTATGGTAAAAACTTTGCTTCCAAAAAAAAACGGTTCGAGATTCGAAGATGTAAAAACACATTGTCTGAATAATGAACTTATTGGAATAGAATCTATAAAATCCGCACAAGAGTCTGGTATGGAATCCAATGAATTCGTTCATATTATAAAGTCTGTTCTCAAAAATTACGAGAAACCGGTTATAGTAAAAATTCACGATTCAACCAGCATCTACATAAACAAGGAATTACTTGCGATTGAAGAACTTTCCACGTTCAAAAATGCAGTAAAATCTATTTGTAATTTTTCATGTTTTGATAATAAAGCTCGATGGTGGTCTAAGACGGATTCCGAAAAAGACGTCAAATTTTGTAGTAGCGAAAAAGATAAACTGCATTTTTTTGTATATGAATATATAGAGAATGCGGATATAGAATATTTTTTCAAATCCGGCCCTTCTATTATGGAAATCAAAAACGTTTTACTACAATCCGCTCTCGCAATAATGATGTTGGGCAAAAAATACAACATTATGCATGGAGACCTGAATACAGGTAATATATTATTCGCAAAAACCGACAAAAAAACTTCATCTTATGAATTGGATTCTATCAAATACACTGTTGATACAAACGGGAGAATTCCAAAGCTAATTGATTTTGGGAGATGCAAAAAAATACGCGGGAATGCAAATATAAGCATTATGGACGACGTTTATATTTTATTATCTGTATTATCCGTTTGGATTACAAATAAACATTTGAAAACAGATTTTAAAAAATTCATATTAGATGAATCGAATAAAAAAACGCAAAATATGCACGCTTTCATACAAAATTTTGGCGAATTTTTCGATCACCATGTTATAGAACAAACGTAGATGCGGGGGCGCAGGGGCGCGGGCGTTGGGCTCACAATTGTAATTTTGTGATTACAGTTGTATTTTTTCTAATCGTTATATATCCTGTATATTCAAATGACTTTCATAAGTAAAGATATTGCAAGCGCATTACTCGTATCATTTATGTGGGGTTTGGTTCCCATTATTCAAAAAAATTTGGTGAATAGAATGAACAAGATTACGCTTTTTATCATCGATTCGTTTATTTACTTTTTATGCGTGTCAATCGTTTTTTTATTCCACCATGAATCCGTTAAAACCGATTTTTTCAACCTTTCATTTAGTGACATACTAATACTTACATTATCAACTATTGTATTTGGTGTATCTGCGGATTTATTATATTTACATGTATTGAAGGAACACCAGAATCCTTTTGTTTTGCCGATTATTTATTGTGGGCCAGTAGTTACTTTATTGATTTCATATCTGTTTATGAAAGAGAGATTGACAAATTTTTATGGTATACTAGGTGTGTTTTTAATCATTGGAGGTATCATATGTATTTCTTTCTATGAATAAGCTACACTGACTGGCGTCCGTGTAATTATAGAGAGAAAATACTCCGGTCGTTTTATTTCTTCACCGGCGTCGAAACAATTAGAGAGATAACATAAATAAAATTTTATATATATACAAGATAAAATGGGTTGCGACTATTATATTCTCAAACTTTTGCAAATTTATTACAACAACGACGATTTTTTAGAGATTGAATTGTATAGACAAAAAGGATATTATATTGACGACGACCAAGACGAGGACGAAGATTATGATGATTATAGCGAACGGTTTCATGAATATGTAGAATATTGTTTGGAGACAAAAATGAAACCGATTGTTATATACAACAACAATTGTTTCTGTAAATCATCATTTGACACCAAATATACAAATATCATAGAAGATGAAATAGTGAAGCATAACAAAACATGGTCTGAAATTACAAAAATAGTAAAAGTGGAAAAAAGACTGGAAAGATAGCCAGCCGCGTTGTATATGTAGTAATATTTTCTATATATACAAAATATTATGAGGATTTTTTATGGAACGCCAGAGAACAATATAGATGTCACAGAGATTTGCTATCGAGATTTATGTAAGAATAATATTATTGAAATACCTCCTTGTGACGTAATTAGAGCTGGTTATTTTACAGACTGTGCTTTAGGAATACTCAAACAAATTTTTATTAGTGAAAATGAAAGTAAGGAGAATGTATTGGTTTTCGATAGCAACACTTCCGTTCAAATTGATATAGCCAGTGGAATTATTACAACAATATCAGAAGATGATATTGTGAATAAATTATTACTTATCCATAAACAATTGCAACTCAATTACGGTTCTTTCCATGAAGAATTCCCAGAGCAAAGAATGGCGGTTCGTTATTTAAAGGGTAATGAAAAAGTATTGGAAATCGGTGGAAATGTTGGGCGAAATTCGCTCATTATCGCACATTTATTGGGAGACAATGCGACCAATTTTGTAACTTTAGAAAGTGATTCACATATCGCAAATCAATTGAGAGAAAACAGAGATGCGAACCATATGCAATTTCATATTGAAAATTCGGCATTATCAAAAAGAAAACTCATTCAAAAAGGTTGGGAGACCTTTGTGTCAGACGAGGTTTTGGATGGTTATCATACGGTTCCTACGATTACATGGGACGAATTGAAAGCAAAATACAATATAGAGTTTGACACTTTAGTGTTGGATTGCGAAGGCGCGTTTTATTATATTTTACAGGATATGCCAGAAATATTGGATAATATAAACCTCATTATTATGGAAAATGATTATAAAGATTTCTCTCATAAATTGTATCTCGATGATATGTTGCGAAAAAATAACTTTCGCGTAGGTTATTCAGAGAGTGGAGGATGGGACCCCTGTTATAACAATTTTTTTGAAGTCTGGATGAGAAATTGAGACTGTTACAGTCCTGAAAAATTGAAAAATAGATTTGATATTGTTTTTATTTGTATTCCAGAATTTACAAAATGAACGCATCTTTGTCTAATTATGATAAATTTATCCGCAATTTCTTGGTGTCGCATTGTTATATGGAATATTGCAAATTGTGTGTAATTGTCAAAACTTGTTATCGCCAAAAAAAGATTGTTGATATATCGCTCAGTTATAATGGTGATATTATTACAACTGATATGCCCGTGCAAGAATGTGTCGATAATAATAAATATGCTTTTCAGGATAAAATTCATGATAGAGTTATTTGGAACACCGTATTTCAAAAATTGGAGCCGGTTTTATACTATTATCTATACCGACTATTGTTGTCACATTCGGTCTCTATCTCATTCACTCACATGATTCAAATTTACGATGAACAAACTTTTCAAGATTTTGTCGATTCAAGAATGAACATGCAATGTTGTGGTGCACATGAATACCAGCAGTTTATTCAGAATATGAAAGATGAAACCTTCAAGAAAAATATGTATAGTAAGTTCGAAAATGAAATGGCGTTGCGTAGGTTAAAGAATCATCTTGTCTATATCATCCTTGTTTATCTAAAAAAAAATAAAGATACGTTTATGACTGATACGGAAATGGAATATATAGATACTGTAATGGATGTCACTGCATATTTCGAATATGTATCAAATCACATGAATATTAGGACTGAAAAAGAAAATAAGGTGTTGGAATTTATTGATAGAATGCTGTTTGTATAACAGCAGAAGGGAACCTAGGTTCCCCGCCCCCCCCACATCCTCTTTTTCATAGACACAATCGATGGACACAATTGTATTTGTGTAATAACATTTGTAATTTACAAACCAGTGGCTCGATAAATGGTTTAGCTACCCATTTTTTTATTCACATAATATATATGCCTCGCAAAACTACTACGTCTCGCCGCGATAAACGCCGCACTCAATCCAAGCGCAAGACAATGCCATCGTCTTCAAATTCATCTACGCGTAGAAGAAGAGATATACAAAAGAGACGTGTGCCTACATCGGCGGATTATCGTCGCAAATGGTTCTAGACCCGCGGTTCATTCCGTCCAGTATTCTTTTATACCATCGCGTTTTGAAGATGCAAACCACGAGTCTTTTTTTTCCATTGAAGAATTCAATCCCGCACCCGCACAGTGGATGAATTATCAAGTAAGTATAAAGTATTTTTATCCTTAGCATAAATGGTAAGGATAAAACAGCACATTTTTGTTTAGATGTCCACGGGAAGGGCCGCGCGCAAAATATCGCGAAGTTTTTTGATAACAGTATATATAGATATATATAAATTAAAGAGCAACACTTAAGATGGTTAAAATGATAAGTCAGGGTTCCTATGGATGCATTTTTTATCCAGGAATGGACTGCAAAGGAAAACCAATGCATACCAAAAAAGGGAAACGTCCAGAATTCGTAACAAAAATTCAAAGAAAAAAGGCAACTTCTATTGTGGAAGAAGAAGTAGGTAAAAAAATTATGAATATTAAAAATTACGAGGATTTTTTCGCACCCGTTATCGATAGTTGTCCCCTATCAATCGGGTCTATAGAAAACGATGAAATTAAAAAATGCGACTTTTTAAGTAAATCTGTCGACATAAATAATGATGTCAAATTCCAATCGAATAAACTTAAGTATGTAGGAAAACACACATTTTCTAGTTATTTAATGAAGTTATTCAAAACCCATCCAAAACGGTTATTTCGCACAATTATGAATAGTTATCGTCATTTATTAAAAGGAATTGATTTATTAGCATCGAATGGTCTTATTCATTATGATATTCACGATAGAAATGTCATGGTAGATTCAAAGAAAACGAATCCCATTCTCATTGATTTTGGATTGACAATACAGAATATGCCCGATTGTGATAAAAAGGGGTTTTATGTATATGCTCCTGATTATGATGTATGGTGTTTCGACATTTGTTTAATTAATTATTTGTTACATGAGGTCTCGACTGAATCTACAGAGCGAATCTCGAATGAAATTCTCTTTAAAGTTTTGGACGAATACATTGAAAAAAATAGTGTTTGGGAGCATTTCACGAGTGATGAAAAAGATAAATATAAAACCCAGATGCAGACTTATTTGAAGGGTCTGGAGAATAAATCCGCCGAGGATATCATCGATGAATTAATCGGCTATTGGAAATCGTGGGATAATTATTCCGTTTCTGTTTTATTTTTAAATAATCTCAATATGTTTGGTAATGGTATTGGTATTGATATTGGTAATGATATTGAGAAAGATTTCAAAGAAAGTTTGAAAAAAATTGTTGCATCTACACCCAGTGAACGTCCTATTGCCAAAACCACGATTCTAGAAACTAAGCAAAAATATTCTATTCACTGAATCTAGGTTTGGATTCTCGTTGTTGCTGTATATTATGACAATGGAGTCTCTCGTATCATATTATCACATCTATCTAGGAAAATTTGTAAATAATCATACCTATTGCTATTTAGTATATGACACACGCTTTCATATGCTGTCATTTTTTTTGTATCATAAAAGACGCGCATTAATGAGGGAGAAAATCCGGAAAACAATCTCACGCGTGGATTGTCAAATAAATCCGGGCTTTCACTGTTGCCATCGTTAGTGCCTGCTTGTGAAACTTGATGCAATATTGTACCCTCGTTAGGTATCACACCCATATTATTTTTATTCAAATTCCAAAAAACGACTCTTGGATAAGAGCGCCGGTCAATTATTTTCGAAAACGACGAACACATGTTTTTATATAGGTCGGGTATATTTTGTCTCTCACCATCTGTCGTGTGAAAATTCGTGTAAAAATTGGAAAATATTACAAGTTCTAGTTCGTTTATAAAATTTCTTTTCATTTTTGTTTTTGATAATGAATCAACCACAAAATCCACTCCTTCGATATAATTACAATATGAATTTTGAGATGATTGTGTTTCTGTGTCGAATTTTTGAATCATATCAACGAATTGTGTTGTTGTTTCTAGATTAATCCATATAGGTTGATTATCCAATGCTAATATACGTCTTCCAAATGACGATTTTTCGGCGATAAACATTGCCATTCCAATTGCTGTATAATAGGATTCTTTGTCTGGATGTTGCATAGGATATGATATATCTACTATAGGCAGTATGTTTGCAATGGATTTTGTTCCGGTGTTATTGGATAAATGGTGGACTAATTCTCTCCATTGTGCGTTTAATAGATTTATTTCGAAATCCAATTTCGAGGGGGTGTGCTGGGTGTCCGGGGGGTGTGATTCAAGATATTGTTTGTATTGTCTAGCTAACGAAATACCCTTATCAATCAAATAAGAAAATGGTAAAAGAGAATGCCAATTTTGAAATGGCTTAAGATTTGTGTCTTTATCGGCAACTGACACCGAAGAATGTGAGTTTATTGAGAGTCTCGTTTCCTTATACCAATCCTTTTGTAGAATATTTTTATCATAGATACGTTCTTTTGTCGGTTGTAATGAAAAATCAAAACACCCAATTAGTATATTATTATTAAGGTTGTTAATGTTGTTATTTTTATTATTCACATACTTTTGAAAATTACCCGAGCAATCTTTCTCAAAAATAAGCCTCGGTTGTTTTATCATCGTTGTTTTCGACACATTCTTTGGTATTATAGTTGAGGTCGTATTCGAACATAATTTAATTTCCGTTGTTTCCAGTCCCTTATTTAATAACGCAATCGTTTTTCGATAAAGCCTCTTCGCTTTAGATAATGCTCTATTATATGTGTCTGAAAAACGAGATGTATCTACCGTATGTGGTGTATTTAATAAAGCGGGGAATTGATTTCCCGTCCATTCAATTACTAATTTTTCATACAACCAATCGAATTTTTTATTCTCACGAGGAATCCATTTCGCAACATTAGAAATACACTCTTTTGAAAACGCCTTTTTGGTAAATTTCCACGTATGTAAATCCTTTTTCAATTGATTATTCATAATGATAATACATAATTCGATGAGTGGGTCGTCTTGACCGCGGTGAGATTGTCCGCGAATATATTGACATAGATATTTGATATCGCGCCATGAGCCGTAGGTTGGATAACATCCATGTGCGGAATTTACCATGGAATCTACCATAAACACTGCCATTAGAGGATAATATTGGTATAAATTCCATATCATCATATATGTTATGTCATGCTCTCCTTTTCCATCAACTATATCTCTCGTTTGTGCGATTAAAATAAAGAAATAATGAAGGAATTTTTTTTGAATACATTCGTCGGGACACTTGTTTTTTATGGTGTCTAAAACATTGGAGTATTGTTTGCTTAGCGTCTCTAAACATGGCGTTGACTGAGTGCGAGTTAGCTGAAAGTAAAATGACACCAATTGTTCTTTTAACCATTTTTCGGTAGAAATTTCGAGTGTAGGATATTCAGTATTATTCATGTGCGATAACATATATACGCGGTTCGTTTTTATACCTTTTATTCTTTTCCACATTTGTAAGTCGTAAAATGGTCTCATTGCATCGGTCTCATTGCATCGATACTGGAGAAAAATTACATGGGTTCTTGGATTGGCTCTATGAAAAAATGTATTCTTAGTGTAAATGACGAAAACTTTAGAGAATTCTTCGTCTGCAAATTCGCAGTCAGTGAATACAAAATCACCATTTGTATTTTATGGTGGAAAAACGCGCAAGTATGGCCGCCGCCGTAGGCCTCTCAATAAAACCGGGACTCATGGAAGGGGCACATTTTTGCGTAATTGGTCGAAACAGCAGCCCGGTTATCATGACAGAACAGTGATGTTTCGAAATTGCGGACAGAAGTGTTTTCTAGGGCCGAATAAAACGTTTCCCATTTGCACGCGCAATACTTGTAAAAAAAATAGAAAGGGTGTTTATGCGGCATATATTCGAGCGAAAGAATATATGACGATTACCGGGGCGCCGAAATATAGGCGCATTTCTTCCAAGGCGCGAAAGTTGTTGTTGCATCGGTAATGTGCAATTCAACTGGGAACAACGGTTGACAGTTGCATATGTCTAATAAATAAAATGGTTTTCGATATCGAATAGTTATATTATTGGATGAGTTGGATGAGTTGGATATGCTAGTTTGCAATTTCATAAAGTATACTGCTTGTATAAGATTATAGAAGCCGTGTCCTACGAAAAAATGCCATACTGGATGGCCTATCAAAAATATCCTATGTTTCACATAATTGCACGAAATCTCAGTTGTTATCCAAACCGCCCCGCTTATCAAAACTGTAAAAAGGGAGTTGTATATTTTTTGTGTTATTTGGTGTCGTGTATGCGTATTTGTGATATGCAGCGTTTTTAATATTCTGTAATATAGATATCCTGCTGCAGATGCAAATAGAGTTGGAAAAACTCTGCGATAATTTGACATTGTATTGATGATGATAAAGAAACTCATGGAGAACAAATTTGCAAGAACCCTTAATTTTCGGTTTTTCTTGTGGGTTGATACTTCGGTTATTGCGAATGGGTGGGATGTTTTTTGCGATAGTAAAATATTAGAACATGATTGTAAAAAATAGACATTATCTGTATAGATTATGCCCGTGAATATTGCTAAAATCATTGGTATTTCGTCGAATAAACCCCAGCCTATATTCCCATACCAATGATAACCCACTGACCCGAATCCTACGATAATAAGGTTCGCATATAAAATGTCAATAAAGAGTTCATTATTTAGTTTCAGGAGACCATATGCGCCGAATAATGCGAACGATAATGAAGTAATGGCGTTATAATATTCGGGTAGACCTCTCAAACTCGCTTCGCAAAAGGAATGGTCGATATCCGTCCATTTCATTTTTGTGGTTTTTGTGGTTTTTGTGATTGTGTGGTTTTTGTGGTTGTGTTGTTTTTGTGGTTGTGTGGTTTTTGTGGTTGTGTGGTTTTTGTGATTGTGTGGTTTTTGTGGTTGTGTGGTTTTTGTGATTGTGTGGTTTTTGTGATTGTGTGGTTTTTGTGGTTGTTTGGTTGACATAAACGGATAAATATTATGGAGGGATTTTTACGTAGAAGAGACACGATGGGGGCTGGCGTTGGCGTAAAGATTCGATGAGAAAAAATCGCAACATAACTAAAAGGAAAAAAAACAATGTCTGAAATTATACTCTCTGAAACCGAAATCAAAAAAATGGTTGAACTAGCTTCGGTCATAAATGTTTCGCCAAATGAAAATGCCGAACTTTTCTGTATGCAATCGAAAAAGCTGTCTTTATGTATTCCTGACCGAATTCGCACAATATTGATGGATTTTGCCAAATGCGGTTCTCCCACTGGTTTTTTATTAATTAAATCTATTCCAGTAGATGATATGTGTATTGGCCCGACACCGCCTGACAATACACATTTGATGGGGGGTAAAACAGAACTCGCGAAAGTGCAATCTTTATTTATTCATACCATCAGTGAAATGATTGCTTATGAAGCAGAGGGATACGGGCAACTTTTTCAAGATATTGTTCCAAATAAGACGATGTCTCAAAATCAAACAAGTTTAGGTAGCCACACTGAACTCGAAATCCACACAGAGCAGGCGTTTTCTGATTTGCGACCCGATTTTTTAAGTTTAGCATGTTTGCGCTCTGACCCCGATGCATATACTCATATTTTCCCTGTGAAATCTCTCGTTGATGGTTTGACGGAAACTGATAAATGTCTTCTTCGGGAACCTCTTTGGAAAACGGGTGTTGATTTGTCTTTTAAACTACATAGTAAAGAGTTCATTAAAGGCGATGTTAGAGGGCCTTTCCCGATTATTTATGGCGATGTCGATGACCCACTTCTTATTTTCGACCAAGATTTAATGGAGGGTGTTACAGAATCGGCTTGCGAAATCGTTAAAAAAATCGTGGATGTTTATTATGAACGGAGGATTCGGCATCGATTGATGCCGGGTGAAATTATTATTTTGGATAACCGAAGGGCGGTTCATGGACGTTCTCCTTTTTTCCCGAGATTTGATGGTAAAGACCGTTTTTTAATCCGTTGTTTTTCTCGAGTTGATTATGACAGCACGCTTTATGCTAGGCCTGGCAATGGTCGTATGATTTCTGCTATATATAGTTAGTTGTAGAATTATTGTGGGGTCGGGGCGAAGGGGCGAAGGGGCGAAGGGGCGAAGG
>Ga0214923_10007684_pt1 | contig 11690 bp, 10 predicted proteins | sample LL1510_MetaG_FD_177993 | JGI IMG/M metagenome (GOLD analysis project Ga0214923, IMG submission 177993) | Freshwater microbial communities from Lake Lanier, Atlanta, Georgia, United States - LL-1510 | ecosystem: Environmental > Aquatic > Freshwater > Lake | place: USA: Georgia | collected... | reverse complement strand
GGCAAGCCAATCGCGCCAGTGGTATGGACAAACCCGCCTGGAAAAAAACTTGGGATCCAGCTGGAAGTAATGTATAATTGCATATGACTTATTACAAATACGACCAACACACACAAGCGGCACAAGCTCGTTTTGATACAAAATATGACATTCAGCCTAACGGTTGTTGGCTATGGAATATGTATCGGGACGCAGACGGATATGGTCAATTTACCATAAACGCAAACAAGAAAAAATATATGCTTAGGGCGCATCGCTTCAGCTGGCTGATAGCAAATCAATGCGACTGGCCATCGGATCGGCCTGTAGCTAGACATACCTGTAATAATCCCGGTTGTGTTAATCCGGCGCACATCATTCCCGGCTCCGTTAAAGAAAACACAGAAGATGCCATTAGAAATGGCACACATTATAACGGAACCAACAGTAAAAAAAGAGCTTGCAGCACTCCTATAGGTAACTTCGATAGTCTAGCTGCTGCTGGCCGCGCATTAAACGTTAGCACACGTAAGGTATGGGATCGAATCCAGCAAGGATATGCAGGATATCGGTATATCTAGAAGGGCTAAATATTCTATAGCCCAATATTGGAACAACACATGTTAGATTTAAAAAACGTAGTAATTAATAACTTAAATGGTCATGCAGGCTTAATGGCAAGATTTGTTAAATTCAAAAGCCTATTAGATCAAAAATGCGCAGCCAATTTGAGATTGTTAGCTACCAAAAATGCTATTAATAGAAATAGCGATTATCAATATTTGTGTTTGCCAGTCAGCGAAAGCACTGCTCCGGTAAACGGCATTGATTACATTCACCCAGTGGTCAAACCAGTGGTGGATTATGCCAGTGCAGTTATCACCAAAGGTCTAACGCCCAACGGTGAAATCAACTTTGAATTTGTGGCTACCAATGAAGAAGATGCCACAGCCGCCCGCCAAGCCACCAACATGGTTCACAAGTTAATTAACCAAAACAACGATCCTCACTTTATTCTACAGCACTGGGTCATGGATGCTGCCATGCACAAGAATGGTGAAATGATGGTTAGTCCATGGCGCGAAAGTTTTGTGCGTTATGTGACCACACAGGGCACACAGGATCAATTGAAGGCATTTGAATTACAAGCACAAGAAGGCGGATTGACCACGCTGCGTCAAAGCCGCAGAAAAATAGATGTGGACATGGCCCAGGTGCTGTTGGAAACCAAAAGTGAATTGGATCAATTGCAAGTGGACAACCAAGAAGAATACGTTCGCGCACAAAGTCAAGCATTGGGCAACATGGTGGATGAGTTGCCAATTGACACTGTGGAATCGCCAGACATGATGGTAGAGGACGCTGACACAGTGTTGCAATCAGCCATTAGACGCAACACAATCTATGAAGCCAAGTATAAACTGACTGGCTACAACCTAAACGTAAAATTCCGTCCCATCGCACAACACTTTTGGATGTGTGATCCCACAGTTATTTCAATTGAAGAACAACCATTCTGCGGCTACTACAAGCCCATGACCATACAAGAAACATGCGAACTTTATCCAGATATCGATTTGGAACAGTTCAAGATCTATGCTGAATATTCAAACGTTGGCAGCTACCAAGCTGGCAGTTTGCTAAACAACTTGGCCATCCACGCACGTGATAGTGTGCCAATCAATGGTTTACCAGCACAGGGTTATGCTGCCCAAGAACCAGAAGCACGTCAAATCACTGTATTGACAGTTTGGAACCGTTATGATATCGACGGTGACGGCGAACTGGAATTGATCGAAATTATCTATAGTGGACAATATGTTATCAGTGCCCGTGAAGTGGAATTTATTCCAGTGGCCAACATGTGTCCAAAACCTCTACCACAGAACTTCTATGGCATGGCCATTGCTGAAAGTGTTATTCCCATGCAGGAATACATGACTGCTGGACACAGAGCAGAACTGCACTTGGGTCTACTACAAAGCACCAGCAGATTAGGTGTAAAGCCAGACAAGCTGGACTTCGAAATGTTGCAGGACGGCGAAGCAGCTATCTTTGTATTGGACTCAAAGTTCGATCCAACCAAAGACATTTACCAGTTGCCAGTGCCCAGCGGCGACATACGCTTCATCGACCAAGCTATCAACCGTGTGCAACAGGATGCCATGGCCATGGTAGGCATGACTACACCTAGCGATGTGTTCAATCCTGAAGTCATGAGCCCCGGCAACAGCGGTGCCAAACTGCAAATCGCATTGACACCAAATCAGATCATACAAGACAACACAGTGAAAAACTGCGCAGAAGGTTTGAAAGATGCCATATGGTTGATTTGGCGCACATTGATTGCTTTCAGTGATGACTATGGTGTGCGCAAACTGGCAGCTGAATTCCACCCAGAAAACAAGCCCATATTCTTGGACGCTGAAAACTATGACAGCATGAATTTCAATGAGCGCAAAACTATTCACGTGGAATTGGCTCTGGGCATGCGCAGTGAAGAAAACAGTCTTCAACGCTTGCAGATTATCAAGCAGGCACAATCAGGCCTTGCGCAAGAAGTCACAGCAGGCGTGCAATCAGGTGCATTGACAGTGGCTGCGTTCAAGAAACTGCGCAAGCCCTACGAAGACATGTTGTATGTGCTAGGAGTTAAAGACTGTGACAGCTATTTGCCTACCGAACAAGAAGCAGCTGAAATGATTGATTCTAGCAAGCAGGCCATGGCCCAACGTGGACCAAGCGCAGACGATCAGAAAAAGATGGCAGATGCAGAATTGGCCAAAGCCCGCACACAGGAAATCATTGCCAATGTGCAGGGCACTGCGGCAGACAAACAGCTAGAAGCAATCAGCTTGATCGGCGAGGGCAAAGCTGCAAGATACTAAATAAAGTTAAGGAATTGAAATGATTCATGATGAGATGGCAGAGGCTTTCAATAGCCGTATACGTGTTGATTTAAACAATATTAAAAAGATGACACCAGCACAGCTGGACCGTGTTAAAACATATGGATCAACTGCCGAAAACATGTTGATGAACAGGGACTTTGCACAGTTTGTTCATCACTACAAATTTGAAATACTGGATCAATTGAGCAGTATTACAGGACATACTGAAGAGGACAATACAAAAAGGATTGCAATCAGCAATCAACTCAGCGGTATAGATGGATTTATCGCTTGGCTCCAAAGAGCTAAGTATTTTAAAGACAAGGCCGTAAGTCAGCAAACGCAATCGTTGCAGGACCCGGCTGAATAAAAAGGAAAAGTATGGAAGTAATTGTTAACGACAGTCCTAATCTCACTAAACCCGAGACGGTCCCTGTCATAGAAGCCAGTGTAGGATTGGATGCAATAGCAGCGAAAATGGCCGCAATGCGTAACCGTTCAGCAGCTACCGAAAACACTGGCGCAGGTAGTTCTGATGTGGCAACAGAAGAGCGCCCTGTGGCACCCACAGACGTTGAAGTCAGTGATGACAGCAATATCGATTTTGTAGAGCCAGAAATTGATGCAACTGAAACGGAAGATAGTGACAGCATCGAAGCTGCGGAAGACCCCCAAGAGGTAAGTCCCGAAGATTCGACAGCAGCAGAACTAATTGACTTTCTTGAGTTTACGAATGAAAACCCGAACGCCAAGTTCAAGTTCATGCGTAACGGCAAGGAAATCGTTATTGATGCTAAAAAGGCAGCAGCTATTCTAGGACAAGGTGCAGCAATCAGTGAAGATGCAAGACAGTTAAAGATTGAACGGAGTGAATTCGATGAATATCGAAATCAAAAACAAGCAGAAACTGAAGGGCTTCTGTTGGCAATGGAATTTACTGTAGCTCCTCAGATACAACGTGCATATGATGAGATTCTCAAAGTTCAGCAGTATCAAAACGTTTTTGCAGAACAGTTAGCGCAAACACAGGATCCAGCCACAAGAGCCAGGATCCAAGCTAATCTACAGCAAAATGAAAAATACTTGCAAGAGCAGGCTCAATTGGTAAACCAATTGAAACCCAAGATGGATCAATTCTATCAAGTTCGTAAACAGCAGGTCCAAGAAGTGCTTGAAACAAATCGCAAGCAATTCAAAGACAAAGAACTGCGTAACGAATACGTGTATAAAGAAATACGCGAAAAAGTATCTAAGGAATGGGAAGGCGCAAAAGGCCAATTGGTGCCCGGTGTTGATAACATCGACCTAATTAGTAGCGATGAGCATATTCTTAGCTTGATAAGAGACGGACTCAAATATAGAGATCGCCCCAAAGCCAAGCAAGCAGGCGGAAGCCTTGCAGCACTTACCCAAAAGCGCGGTGGACAATCTATTGCTAGTCGTCCAGGTAATCAAATAACTGACCTTGAATCTAAAGCCAGAGCGGGCGATAAAAAAGCCCAAGACAACCTCTTAGTGGCCAAGATGAATGCATTGAGGGCACAAAGAGGGGGAAGATAACTTAGCCTAACATAAGGAGAAAATAATGGCTTATAATTCAACTGTCGCGATCGGCAATGGCACAGGTGCTTACCAAACCGATATCGTTGTTAAAGATCTAGACTTAGATGTTTCCAACCGCGTAAAAGACGATACACCTGTATTGAACATGTGTATGGCAAAAAAGCGTAAAGTAGTTTCTACTTTGCCTTTATGGACCAACGACGTTTATCGTCAACCAGAAATCCAAGCTCGCACTGAAGGTGCAGCAGTTACCAGCGATCTAGTGGAAACACAAAGCCGCGCCAACTTGGGTAACTACACACAGATTTTCAGCACTGTGATCGGTTCTACTGGAACTGCTCGTGCCGTTGAACAATCTGGTGGTGATCCTCAAGCCTTAACACTTCACTAAGAAGGGCCTTTTACTAGTAATAGTAATCGAAGAATTAGGTGAAAACGGTGAAACTCTTAGCAAGTAAAGTTGAAGACAATACCGTGCCAAGCCAAAGCAATTTGGAAGGTGTAACGACTAGAGAGCAATCTCGTAGGATCAAGTGATCCGAAGCGCCTAACCCCAGCAATGGGTGATGAGATAGTCTACTCTGTATAGAAATATACAGCAGCCCGAAAGGGCGGTGATAGAAGTAACGAATCTATTGCGAATACAAACATTTTGGTAAATTTTCCAAAATTAGGATCAGGAAGTAAAACAATTAATCGAATTGATGTTCGACGTGGAAGCACAAATTGTTCGTAACGACCAAATCGGAACAAAATACAGCGGACAAGCTGGTGTTGCTCTAGGTGTTTCTATTCCTACAGCTGGCACATTGAGCGGTAACGTAACAAACCCATTCAACACAACTGCTAACTTGCGAGTTGGTAACACTGGTGGTGTTGCAATTGGTTCTACTGGTGGTTCAAGCAGCGGTGCAACTGGTCGTCGTATGGGTTCTTTGAACGCATTTGCAGCCACACACAGCTTTAACCCAGCTACTGGCACAACCTATAACACCATTTTCAATAACGAGTCTAGTGATGCAACCGTAACTGGAACTGCAAACGTGTGGCAAGTTGGTGGTCAAATCACCAGCGGTCCCACAATGACCAACAATGGTCTATACCTAGGTTCTAGCTACTACAGCTACACAGGCACATTGCAACAATTTGCTCCCAGCTTGTATAAGCAATTGGTAACAACTGCTGAGCAACGCTTCAACGCAAAAATCCGCACAATCGTTTGCCCAACAAGTTTGCGCACACACTTGAGCGACACAATGCCTACAAGCCGTAGCATCAACCGTGTGAACAGCGAGCGTGGTGACACTATTGCCACATACGAAGGTGACTTCAACTACACTTACGAAATCTTTGATTCATGGATCATGGACAGCGTGGGTGCTGGTAACCAAATCTACTTCTTGAACGAAGAAGTTCTACAGTGGGGTAGTTTACGTGATCTAGGTCCTAACAATGAAGTGTTCAGTAACGCTGATGCGTCATTGGATCAGTTCTTGATGGAAGGAACATTGATTGTTCGTAACCCAGCTGGCATCGGCGTATTGCACGATATCGCAACTGGCGGACAGAGCGTTAGCTTTGGTTCTGGCAATGGCGGTGCAAGCACAGTGCTTGGTGGCGTTCGCGCAGCAGCAAACGTTGTTCGTCTCAATGCTTGGGACGGTGCTGGCAGTTTCTAATTGCCATACAACAGATAAAAAGGGCCTTTATGGCCCTTTTTTATTTTCACTAAATAATAACATGAACCAACTGAACACAAACGAAGAAATCATTGATGATGATATCCCCGAACACAATCCTGATCAATATCGCAGTGATGTAGGTGGATTAGTTACTACAGATAATGGCATTGCAGATCGCTTGTTGCAAAATGATCGGTTATACAATTCATTAAAAGGTGATTGGCAAAGAACTGACTATAATCTAAGCAAGAACATTAGAATCACCACCGGACGTGAAGATGGTAAGTTCTACATCAAACGTGAACAATTAAACGTGGAATACATTGCCGATCAGTGCGCAGAATATCGTAAACGTGCCGAAGCAGGATGGATGGATCCTTTGGCTCCCATCGGCGAAGATGGAAAGCTCACATGGAAATGGATGGATTTGCCGGAAGCTGTGGCCCACCAAATTGGCAATGATTATTTTGGTGGTCTAAGCTGGCACACAATCAAAAGAGACAGAGGTCTCAAAGCACAATTCTATAAAGTTGTAGAAAAAGAATATTCAGCTTTCGTCTGTTATCCAGGTGGCAAGCTACCAATACCAATCGATGTGCCTTATCCGGCCAAGGTTGGACAGAAAGCCTTTTTTGAAGGCGCCAATTTCGCAGGAAAACAACAATGAGCACAATGATCCCCAATGCCGATGCACTAGTAACATACATAAAAGATTTTACAGGCAGCACCAACGACGCAGAAATTAAACAGTGTATCTTCTTAGCAGAACTCAGTATGCGTAACTTGGAGATTCCTGCACTAAGAACTAATCCATGGCAAACCATTGGAACCATTGACCAAGATGGCTACTTGCCAATTCCCAGTGACATGTTGAAGCCCATTGTGTTCTTCAGCACGGGCAATGGCGGATCTGCCACAAACGGCACAGGTCCTTGGGTTGTGTATGACCGCATTGGTGAACGTGACATGATTGCACAGCAGTTGGTCAGCCAATACTATTTGAATCCAGTCAACATTCCACAGGTGTATCGAGGCACATTTGCTGAAATCGGCCAAAACTATGAATTTACTCCTGTATTGGGATCAGGCGCTCAAATCAACATGTATTACTATACCACGTGGCCTTTGTTGTTTGCTGCAGAAGATGACACAATAGCCAGCACATTTGGTAACATTACCACCCGCACAGGCAGTGGGCCATACACTATCACCATTAGTTCACTGTCATCCAGCGATGCATTCACCGTGGGCGACACAATCGAAGCCACAGCAGGCACTGGCTCATTTGGTGCTAGCAATACAGTCACAGTGGCCACCATTGCCAACGCAACTGCAATCACTGCCACAGTTACCGGCAACGTTGCACCCACTGTGGGCACTGTGACCAATATCACTATTGTGGATCAAACAGTTCAAAACAACCTTGTTCTACAAAGCTGGCCAGAAGGTTACGTATATGGCACATTGCGTGAATACTATTTGAAACGCAAGATGGCAGAAGACGCAGCAGTATGGGCACAGAAATGGAATCTAGCATGGGAAACTGTGACAGATCAAAACAATAAAGGTAAGTGGAGCGGCGGACACACCAAGATGTGGAGTGTTTGGCAACCAAGACAACTACGCCGTTACAGCACAAAATAAGGAAAATTAAATGGCCAACGTATCAGTAGGAAATACAACAGGTTTATATATCGGCAGCGGCCAAAGTCGCGTGTTGACCAATGCACAACAACTATTATCATTACTCAGCAACAATGGCGGAGTAACTTTTGCCTTGGATCCAGCCTATGGCAATGCTAGAGTGGAAGCATTTAGTTCTAATTTTAGTAATGCCAACATAGCCACTTATTTGCCCACTTACACTGGCTTGTTGGGTGGCACATTGACCACAGCCAGTCAGCCAAACGTCACAGCAGTAGGCACCTTGACCAGTTTGACAGCCACAGGCAACATCACTACCAGCAATTACTTTATTGGTAACGGCGCATTTTTAACTGGTGTCACTGGCGGCAGTGGCAACTACGGCAATGCCAATGTGGCTGCTTTCTTGCCCACATACACAGGAAATTTGGTCAGCTTGACTGGTAATGTGATTACCACAGCCAACGTAACAGGTGCTTACTTTCTAGGTAATGGCAGTCAGCTTACAGGCCTGGGTGCTACCTACGGCAACGCCAATGTGGCCGCTTTCTTGCCAACCTATACCGGTGCAATCTCGTCGATGACTGGTAACCTTACCACCACAGCCAATGTTCAAGGTGCATTCATATTGGGCAATGGTAGTCAATTGACTGGTATCGTTGCAAATTACAGCAACGTTAACGTTGCAGCTTACTTGCCAACGTATACAGGCAATATGATATCAATGACTGGCAACGTGATTACTACTGCCAACGTTTCAGCCAATTATTTTATTGGCAATGGATCAGCCTTAAGAAGTATCACAGGTGCAAACGTAACTGGCACAGTAGCCAATGCTACCTACGCAACTACAGCAGGGTCGAGCAACACAGCAAACACAGCCGGATTAGCACAATTCGTAACCGGCAACGCACAAGCTAACATTACCAGTGTTGGCACATTGGCCAGTTTGACTGTTACAGGTAATGTAACTAGCTCGGGCAATGTAAGTGCTGTATATTTCCTAGGTAATGGTAGTCAGCTGACCGGATTGCCAGCAACTTATAGCAATACCAATGTGGCTGCTTTCTTGCCCACATATACTGGTAACTTGGTCAGTTTGACTGGTGCTGTTATTACTAGTGCCAACATAACAGGCGCTTATTTCCTTGGTAATGGAAGTCAGCTGACTGGTATAACAGCCAATTACAGCAATGTCAATGTGGCTGCTTTCTTGCCCACGTATAGCGGCTTGCTTGGCGGCACATTGACAACCAATGCACAACCCAATATAACCAGTGTGGGCACATTATCTAGCCTCACAGTTACTGGTAACGTGACTCCGGGTGGTATCTCCACTGCCGGCAACATTCAAGCAGCTGGCATCGGCGCCACAGGAAATATTCAAGCCACTTTCTTCCTTGGTAATGGAAGTCAATTGACAGGCATAGCTGCCAATTACAGCAATGTCAACGTGGCTGCCTATTTGCCCACATACTCTGGCCTATTGGGTGGAACTTTGACCACAGCCAGTCAGCCAAACATTACCAGCGTGGGCACATTGACCAGTATAACAACTAGTGGAAACCTTTCAGCGGTTTATGCCAATATCAGTGCTACTGTGTTTGCCAGCAACATTGTGACCTTGGGATCCAGCGGCAACATCACTGGCGCGGATTACATCACTGCCAACTTCTTTGTTGGTAACGGTAGTTTATTAACTGGCATATCTGGAGCAGGCACTTACGGCAACGCCAACGTGGCTGCTTTCTTGCCCACGTATTCTGGCAACCTAGGTGGAAATTTGACCACTGCCGCACAAACCAATATCACACAAGTGGGCAATTTGACCACAGCCAATGTGACAGGCAGTGTGTTGGCTTTTGGTAATATTGGCAATCAATATTTTATTGGACACAGTATCAATAGCACATTTGCCAATACTGCCACATACGCTGATGTAAAAATTGCCGGTTGGCAATACAGTAGTCCCACAGGCACCAACGTGGCTGCCGCAGCCATGTCCTTGACTGGTAATATTCAATTGACCAGAACCAACGACAACAACAATGCCCGTGTTCGACCCATAGTAATCACTGGATTGTTTGATGCTAACGGTTTTAGTAGCAGTATAGGTATCAGTCCGTTCAGTAACAGTGGCAGTGACACCAACTTGGTAGTGGGTATCAGTCGCATGCCAGCCGTGGTTCAGCAATTTAACATAGTTAACAGTCAAGCAACCGCAGTTAATATCAGTTCTGCAGGCGGTATGGTTACCACTGCTGGTATTTCAGTTACCAATCAACGTGCCAACGTGAACTACATGGTAGGCCAAACTGTGGAAGTGGGTTTATTTGCCAATGATACAACCAGTAGAATAATCAACGCCACAGCCTATAGAGCAGATTTTGCCACTTTGACCAGCAACACTGCCAACGTGGGCAATCGTATTGCTTTCGAATGCGTTGACAGCACTGCCAACATCAAGATTGCTGGTAACATTGTTTCTACAGCAGCCAACATTGTGGCAAATGGTGCCACAATTAATGGCCGTGCTACCATTACCGGTAACGCGGCCATGGGTGGCGTAACAGCACTGACTGGCTACACTGAAACAGTGACATCAGCCAGTTACACAAGTGGCAACGTGTTTAGTCCAAACGTGCAAGGCGCAACAATTCAAACGTTGACATTGACACAAGACACCACAATCAACCAGTTTACCAATGCCCTGGCAGGACAAAGTTGCCAGTTGATTCTAACACAAGATGGCACAGGCAGTCGCTTGTTGACCAGCAACATGAAGTTTGCTGGCGGCAGCAAGACATTGAGCACAACAGCAGGTGCAATTGATATTATCAGTGTGCTATATGATGGCACAACATATTTCGCTAGATTAACAACAGGATATGCATAATGATTATAGGCAGTGGAATCTCAATAGGTCCGGGAATTAGTATTAATGATACTGTAGAAGTTCTGCAGACATTTAGCGCCAACGGAAACATCACCATATCTGCCAATATTCAAATTCGATCTGCTAACATGTTGTTGGTGGCTGGTGGTGGTGGCGGGGGCGGCGGCAGCTACGGAAGCCCTGGTGGCGCCGGAGGATTATTGGCCAATATTAACATTTTACCTAACATTGCTCCAGGCGGCACTTACACTATTACAATTGGCAGCGGCGGATCCGTAGGTTCCACACCCGGAGGCAATAGTGTTGCATTTGGTTACACAGCAGTTGGTGGTGGCCGCGGTTATAACGCTGAAGTTCCCACTACAGGATACAACGGTGGCAGTGGTGCTGGTGGACGTCAAATTTCAGATCTCAGTTATCAAGGCCCGGGCACAGGAATTGCTGGCCAAGGTTACAATGGCGGATATGGTTATAATCAGGACCTAAATGTAATAGTTGCCCCAGGTGGCGGAGGTGGCGCTGGCGGAATTGGATCAAATGGTAGTGCTACCGCTTACGGTGTAGGAGGACCTGGCGTATATGATAATATCTCAGGCACTAACACTTTGTATGCACAAGGCGGCGACGGATCTATCAGATTTGCAAATGCTAATTCACAATCTGGCAATGTTTATACAACTTCGGGCAGTGGTGGCCGCGGCGGTGCAGAAGCCGAAGCCAATGTGTCAGCTGGCATCGCTGGTATCTGCATCATTAAATACACTTATATACCAGGATAATCAATGGCAGTCAAACCAATCAAAACGCCTTTTACCAATATGTCATTCACTCCTGACATACCCAGCAGTGCCCTGGCGCCAGAAGAATACAACCAAGGTCAGAACATTGAAACTGACATTCGTGGCATTAACAGTGTGGCCGGCGATGAACAGATATTGAATGTGATTCCAGGCAATGTGATTTTTACCACCAGTGGCTTTCGCAACAACGACCAATATTGGTTAGTGGCAGCCACCAGAGAAGGTCGTTGTTGCG
>Ga0214923_10007683_pt1 | contig 11690 bp, 9 predicted proteins | sample LL1510_MetaG_FD_177993 | JGI IMG/M metagenome (GOLD analysis project Ga0214923, IMG submission 177993) | Freshwater microbial communities from Lake Lanier, Atlanta, Georgia, United States - LL-1510 | ecosystem: Environmental > Aquatic > Freshwater > Lake | place: USA: Georgia | collected 2015-10-15 | reverse complement strand
GCATATTTAGATTTTTGGAAGGGTAACGCCTTTTTGCTTCATATATTTTCCTTTTTTATCAGCATATGAAGTTTCTGGTTCTTGATCACCTTTTAAAAAAATAAACTGACAAGCTCCTTCGTTAGCATAAATTTTTGCAGGCAATGTTGTTGTATTTGAAAATTCAAGAGTTACATGCCCTTCCCACTCTGGTTCTAAAGGAGTAACATTGACAATTATTCCGCATCTCGCATAAGTACTTTTGCCAAGACAAATTACCAAAACATCTCTTGGGATCTTAAAATATTCAACCGTTCTAGCGAGTGCAAATGAATTGGGTGGTATTATACAAACATCAGTTTTTCTTGTTACAAAACTATTTTTTGAGAATTTTTTAGGATCAACTAATGCAGAGTCTATATTTGTAAATATCTTGAATTCATTAGAAACCCTTGCGTCATATCCGTAAGAGGAAAGTCCATAGGAAATTTTATTTTTTCTTTGTTGATTTTTAACAAATGGACTTATCATTTTTTTCTCTAAGGACATTTTTTTTATCCAATGATCAGATAAAACACTCATGCTTTTCTTTCTTTAATTTTTTTTAAAAATTCTTTTCTTTTTTTTAAATTTTCTCTAAGGGCGTGTGAAAGACGTTCTTTCTTTAAATCTTTTTGATTAGTAATCATCAAAATCAAACGCGAACTATTTATTTGGATTTGTTAGATCATCCAAAGTAATAGGCTTATTAATATCGTGCATTTCTTGTTCAGGTTCTTTTGCAGGTATGGTTGAGGCTCTTTTGGCTTTTCTTAAAGCAAGACGTTCTTTTCTCTTTGCTTCTTTAAGCATAGCTCTTTCTCCACGTTTAGACTTGTAATCATAATGAATACCCATGGGTGAGCCTCCTCCATCAAAAAAATCTAGATTTTAAACTTTTTTTAAATTTACAGCAGATGGACCTTTTTTTCCATCCTCGATATCAAATGTAAGAACATCTCCTTCATCAAGATAATCAATTCCTGCATCTTTAACGGCTGACATATGAACGAATACATCTTTTTGTTTGTCGTCTCTCTCAATAAAACCGTAGCCTTTGCTACCGTTGAACCACTTTACTTTACCTTTTATACTACTCATCTTGCTTTATATTTACTTTCTTTATTATGTTGTTCAATTTGAACACTATTATTCAAAGTGAGACTTGTGTTTAATAGGTATAATAGTCCGTTGTCAAGATTCCAAGATATAGCTTATTTTTCTGGCTAATTTCCTGATAATTTTAATGAAATTATTTAACTAAAAAGTTTTACTTAAAAACAGGTATAAATTACATATTTATTTACAATTTAATTACGCCCACATAGCTTAGTTGGTAGAGCACTTCCATGGTAAGGAAGAGGTGGCCAGTTCGATTCCGGCTGTGGGCACCAAAAATTAATCTTTGTATAACTATTTTATCAAAAATTTAGGCTAAACTTTCTATAGTTTTATAAAAACATTTAAATATAATAAGCCTCATGAATTTAGAAATTAAGGTTCCTGATATAGGGGATTTTAAGAATGTCGAAATTATTGAAGTCTTAGTCAAAGAAGGTGATCAGATTAAAAAGAATGATCCTATTCTCACATTAGAAAGCGATAAATCTAGCGTAGAGGTACCATCTCCATTTGATGGAAAAATTGCAAGTTTAAAAGTAAAAGTTGGAGATAAGGTTTCGCAAGGATCATTAATTGCAACACTAAGTAATGGAGCTTCCTCAAATATATCTCAAGAAAAATCTATATTACCTGAAACAGAAAAAATCATTCAAGAAGCTGAAAAAGTTTTAAAAAAAAATGAACCTGAAAAAAAAATTATTGAAGAGGAACCAAAGCAAAATTTTGAAACAAAAGTTGAATTTAAAAAATTTACTAATTATTCAAGTGAACAAAATAATATCGGCGATGTAGATCCTCAAGAGACTATTGAATGGATTGATTCATTAAATAGTGTTGTTGAAAGAGATGGACCAAAAAGAGCCAATTATCTTTTAGGTAAATTAATTAACCAAGCTTATATCTCTGGTTCAAATTTACCCTATAATCAAAAAACACCTTATATAAATACAATCCCCAGAGAAATGGAAGTAAAGTCTCCTGGAGATCAGGTTATAGAGAATAAAATTAGATCTCTAATTAGATGGAATGCTGCATGTATGGTTGTGCGTGCTAACAAAAAGCTTCCAGAGCTTGGCGGACATATTGCAACCTTTGCCTCTGCAGCAACTTTATATGATGTTGGGTTTAATCATTTTTGGAAAGCTCAGAATGAGAAAAACTTAGGAGACTTAATTTATTTTCAAGGTCACTGTTCTCCAGGAATTTATGCGAGATCTTTCCTAGAAGGAAGAATAACAACAAAACAATTAGAAAATTTTAGACAAGAAGTTGATGGTGGAGGATTATCTTCCTATCCGCACCCATGGTTAATGCCGAACTACTGGCAATTTCCAACTGTATCTATGGGTCTTGGTCCTATTATGTCAATTTATCAAGCTAGATTTATGAAATATTTGCAGAATAGATCTTTAATAGAAGATCAAAATAGAAAAGTCTGGACTTTTTTAGGAGATGGAGAAATGGATGAGCCCGAGTCAACGGGGGCCATTAGTTTAGCTGCTAGAGAAAAATTAGATAACTTAATATTTGTAATAAATTGTAATCTTCAAAGATTAGATGGACCTGTGAGAGGAAATGGAAAAATAATTCAAGAAATGGAAGGATTATTTAGAGGAGCTGGTTGGAATGTAATAAAAGTTATTTGGGGATCTTATTGGGATCCTCTTCTTGCAAAAGATAAAACAGGTCTTTTATTAAAAAGAATGGAAGAATGTGTCGATGGTGAATATCAAGCATTCAAAGCAAAGGGAGGAGCTTATGTTAGAAGCCATTTCTTTGGAAAATACCCTGAATTAAGAGAATTAGTTTCAAATATGACAGATGAAGATATTTGGAAACTTAACAGAGGAGGTCATGATCCTCACAAAGTATATGCTGCATATCATGCGGCCCAAAATCATAAAGGCTCTCCTACAGTAATTATAGCTAAAACTATTAAAGGTTATGGAATGGGAAAAAGTGGAGAAAGTATAAACACAACCCACCAACAAAAGAAATTAGATGTCAATGATATGTACTATTTTAGGGATCGATTTAATATTCCAATTACAGATAAACAAGTTGAAAACTTGGAATTTTATAAACCTGATGAAAAATCAGAGGAAATTCAATACATTAAAGAAAGAAGAAAACAGCTTGGTGGTTTTATACCAACGAGAAGAACTAAAACAAAAGCTCTAAAAACTCCAGCAAATGAATTTTTTGAATCTTCATATCTAGATTCAGGAGATAGAGAATTATCAACAACTATGGCGCTTGTAAGTATACTTACTAAAATTTTAAGAGACAAAGAGTATTCATCAAGATTAGTTCCTATTATTCCGGATGAAGCTAGAACTTTTGGAATGGAGGGATTCTTTCAAAAAATTGGAATTTATGCTCATGAAGGTCAAAAATATGAGCCTGTGGACTCTGAACAATTAAGTTCGTATCGTGAAGATAAAAGTGGGCAGGTATTAGAAGAAGGAATCACAGAAGCAGGCGCTATGTCTTCGTGGATAGCCGCAGGAACATCTTACTCAAATCATAATATTGAAATGATTCCTATATATCTTTTTTATTCAATGTTTGGTTTTCAAAGAATTGGTGACTTTGCGTGGGCAGCAGGTGATGCTCAATGTAGAGGATTTTTAATTGGAGCTACGTCTGGAAGAACCACTCTAGCTGGTGAGGGATTACAACACCAAGATGGACACAGTTTAGTTATGGCTTCTACTATTCCAAATTGCGTAAGTTATGATCCAACTTTTTCTTACGAATTAGCAGTCATATTTGAAGATGGATTGAAAAGAATGCATGAGAAACAAGAAAATGTTTTTTATTACATAACAACTTTAAATGAAAATTATAAACATCCAGCCATGCCAAAAGGTGTGAAAAAAGAGGACATCTTAAAAGGTATGTATTTATTTAAGGAGATTAATAATAAAGGAAAAACTAAAGTTCAATTACTTGGATCTGGAGCAATATTAAATGAGGTAATAAAAGCGGCGGAAATATTAAGTTCTGATTTTGGAATTGACTCAGATATTTGGAGTGTAACTAGTTTTAATGAATTAAGAAAAGATGCAATAGAAATTGAAAGAAAAAATTTACTAAACCCAGATAAAAAACCAGAAAAAACTTATATAGAAAAATGTTTTGAAAAGAGAACGGGACCTTTTATAGCAGCAACAGACTATATTAGAACATTATCAGAGGGAATTAGAAACTATATCCCAGGAACCTATGTGACCTTGGGAACAGACGGGTTTGGACGAAGCGATACAAGGAAAAATTTAAGAAAATTTTTTGAGGTAAATAAAGAATTTATTGTTTATTCAACATTAAGCACTTTAGTAAAAGAACAAAAAATTGCATCAAAAGTAGCCACTGATGCGATGAAAAAATATAACATAGATCCTAAAAAACCTATCCCAACAAAACTGTAGTTCAAAATGGCTAAAATTGTTGATTTAGTAGTTCCTAATATTGGTGATTTTAAAAATGTAGAAATTATAGAAATTCTTATAACAGAAAATCAAAATATAAAAAAAAATGATGGAATCATTACTTTGGAGAGTGACAAATCAAGTGTTGAAGTTCCCTCTCAATTTTCAGGTAAAATTAAAACGATCAAAGTTAAAATTGGAGATAAAATTTCTGAAGGAGATAAAATTGGAGAGATAGAAATAACTTCTGATGAAGTGATTGATGAAGAGAAATCTGCAAGTAAAGAAATTAAAGTACAAGAAGAAAATAAATCCCACAAAGACAAGGATGCCTCTTTTTTAAAAATTCCAAATCTTGGCTCTGGAAAAGACTTATTTGTTTCTGAAATTCTTATTAAAAAAGATCAGTTTATTAAAATTGATGACATTGTATTACTCATTGAAGATGATGAAAACGCTTACGAAATACCATCGCCAATATCAGGAATTGTAAAGAATATAACGTTTAAAAAAGGAGAAAAAATTAAAGTTGGCGACACAATTGCAGAAATTCTCAATCAGAATTTAAAAACAGAAATAAAAACTAAACCTATTATCGAAAATATTATTTCAAATAATAATCAATATCAAAGCATAAAAAGCGCAAGTCCAAAAATTAGAAAATTTGCAAGAGAACTAGGTGTAGATATTCAGTTAGTTGAGGGAAGCGCAAGAAAAGGAAGAATTCTTGAAGAAGATATTAAAAAATTTATTAAAGGATCTTTAAGTAATAAAAATATTAAAGAAGATGTAGTAAAAAAAATAGAGATAAAACAAGAAAAACTTCCTTATGAACATGGGGAATTTGGTGAAATTGATATACAAAAAATACCAAGAATTAAAAGGCTTTCAGGACCACATTTAGTAAAGGCCTGGAATGAAATCCCGCATGTTACTCAATTTGATGAAATTGATGTAACGGATATGGAGCACTTTAGAAAAAATTTAATTGATCTTAATACAAAAGAGAAAATTACTATTACCCCACTTGCTTTTATTATGAAAGCACTAGTTAATGGAATGAAAAAGTATCCTAATTTTAATTGCTCACTTGAGCCTACTGGTGAGAATATTATTTATAAAAAATATTATCACATTGGAATTGCTGTTGATACTCCACACGGTCTAATGGTCCCAAAAATTAGAAACGTTGATCAAAAAGATCTACTTACCTTAAGCAATGAACTTAGAAAAATTAGTAAATTAAGTAAGGAGCTTAAAATCGATAAAAAAGAGTTTTTTGGTGGATCGATGACCATATCTAGTCTTGGCGGAATTGGAGGAAGTTTTTTTACCCCAATTATAAACAGTCCTGAAGTTGCAATAATAGGAATAGGAAAAACAGAAACAAAACAAATATTTATTGATGGAAAATTCATTGCAAGAGCAATGATGCCAGTTTCTTTATCTTATGATCATAGAATAATTGATGGAGCGGAGGCTGCAAGATTTTGTCAAGATTTAAAACTTAGTCTTGGTAAAAACTTTGCTTTCAATTTATCATTTTAATAATGATAAGTGGTTATTGCGAAGAAAAATATATTCCTGTAAAAAAAATATTTGAAAATTACTTCTTAGAACAAGAAGAAATCGGAGCTTCATTTGCAATCTACAAGGAAGGAAAACCGCTAATAGATTTGTGGAGTGGTCTTAAAAATAAAAATAATAAAAATTGGGAAGAAAATACTATTGTAAATGTATTTTCTGCAACAAAAGGTATTTATGAAATTATTACTTCCATTTTAATTGATCAAAATATTTTAGATTTAGAAAAATCTGTTTCTTATTATTGGGATGCTTTTAAACAAAGTAATAAAAGAGAAATCACACTAAAACATATTTTATCTCATCAATCTGGACTCTATAGATTTAAAAAAAAAATCACCCAACAAGATTTGCTGGATTGGGATAAAATAATAAATATTTTAGAAAATCAGGATCCAGATCATTCAAGCGGTCAACAAACGTATTATCATGCAAAAACACATGGGTTTTTAATTGGCGAAATTATAAAAAAAACAACAAAAAAAAGTATAGGTGAATTAGTTTCTGAATTACTTTCAAAGAGACTTGAAGCAGACTTTTTCATCGGAACACCAAAAAATCAGTTACCAAATACAGCTACTCTTTATGAAAATAAGATTCAAAATAAATTAGTATCTGAATTTAATGCATTTAATAATCCTGAACATGAAATAAATTTTTACAACAAGCAAGATTGGCAGATTGCAGAAGTTCCTTCGATGAATGGACATGGAAACGCAAGATCTATTGCAAAAATTTATGATGTTTTTGTAAATGACTTAATTCAAGAAAAAAATGTCCTATTATCAAAGTCCTCAATTAAAAAATGTCTTGCTGAGTGTGATAGTAGAATTGATAAATCTTTAATGATGCCAATTAGATGGTCTGAGATTGGTTTAATACTTCGTGGTGGATGGTTATTTGGAAAAAATAAAGAGTCTTTTGGTCATAATGGTTGGGGTGGATCTTTAGGTTTTGCTGATCCAGTTTTAGGAATAGGAGTTGCCTATACTACAAATAAAATTAATCCTACCATGGCATCTGATCAAAGAGTCATAAATTTATTAAAAAAATTCTACGATATTAATTAAAATTATTTTTGGCGGAGAGAAAGGGATTCGAACCCTTGATACCTTTAACAGTATACACGCTTTCCAAGCGGGCGCCTTCAACCACTCGGCCATCTCTCCCTATATTTTAGGTTTGTTTAATATAAGTTATTTTATGCCTTTGATATAATTAAAAAATCTCATCATTACATTCTGCTTTTAATTTCTATTATTATATCTTTTATAATTTTATAAAGTGAATGTTTAATATTCCATTCTTTATAATCTTTTTTAAATTTAGAATTTGAACTGATGTACCAGATATGGTCCCCTACTCTATTTTTTTTATTATATTTCTTCAGCATCTTAATTTTACTAATATTTTCAATTATACTGATGGCTTCTATGACCGAGCATGAATTTTTTCTTCCACCACCAATGTTATATATGGCTCCTCTTTTTGGATTTTTAAAAAAATGCCAAAAGCAATTAACTAAATCATATGCATGAATGTTGTCTCTAACTTGTTTCCCTTTATATCCAAAAATCGTATAAGGAATTTTATATAAATTGGCCTTTACTAAATAATTTAAAAAACCATGTAATTCTGCGCCAGAATGAGCTGGCCCAGTAATGCAGCCTAATCTAAAAACACCTGTCTTAAGTTTAAAATTTCTTCCATATTCTTGCGTCAAAAGGTCAGCTGCACACTTAGACACTCCGAATAAGCTATGTGTTGATTGATCTATAGACATAGATTCATCAATTCCTTCAAAAAATTTATTTTCTGAATTTATTTCGAATCTCGTATCTTTTTCTTTTAAAAGTAATTTATTTGGAGAATCACCATAAACTTTATTGGTAGAAACATAAATAAAAACCTCTTTAGGTAAATATATTCTAAACAACTCAAGTAAGTTTAATGTGGCAGTTGCATTTATACTAAAATCAGTTAATGGCTCTCTAGAAGCCCAGTCATGCGATGGTTGTGCTGCTGCATGAATTATTAGTTTTGTATCTTTTTTATATTTAATAAATATTTTCTCTAATAAATTTTTATTTCTAATATCTAAAGAATAATGAATATAATTATTTAGCTTCTTTTTGATTTCTTGTGTTTTCCATTTAGTGCTTCCAGTTTTTCCAAAAAAATATTTTCTAAAATCGTTATCTATACCAATGACTCTAAAACCTTTTTTATGAAAAAAATATGCAGATTCTGATCCAACCAATCCAGCTGATCCTGTTATAATCACAGTCTTCATTTTAAAAATAAGATTTAATTAAAGTATAATTCTTTTTCATCCATTCTAAAATAATATAAAGACCAGTTCTTAGGTCTGTTCTTGGATACCAATTGTAATATTTTTTTACTTTATCAAGTGAAGTTACATAAAAGGGTATATCGTAAATTGATGTATTTAAATCGTACTTAATTTTTAATTTATTATTTGTGACTTCCTGACAAATTTTTGTCAACTTCTTAAGACTGACTGAATTTTTAATGCCACCACCGACACAAAAAGTCTGATTTTTTATTTTTTTAAATTTTTTAATTTGTAAATAAACAAGCTGGCACAAATCATTAATAAACAATATATCTCTGATTTGATTACCTGATCCATTATAACCTTTATAATATAAATTGTGATCTCTGTTTAAATGTTTCCATAACCACAAACTTACCAAACCCTGTTCAACTTTTCCAAATTGCCAAGGTCCTGTTATTAAACCGCACCTATTTATTAAGTAGTCGATATTAAAAGCATAATTATATTCTTTTATTAACATCTCAGATGCTAATTTTGAAAAGCCATAGATTGTTTTAGGACCAATAATATTAGAATCTTCATTAAATAGAATTTTCTTTTTTTTTTTTAAAAACAAGTTAAATTTTTGATTAGAATCTTTAATAGGGTAAATTCGGCTTGTTGAAAGAAAAATTATTTTTGAATTATCTTTTTTTGCTTTTTCAAGTATATTATAGGTGGTAATTAAATTATTTCTTAAATTTTTTAGAATATCTTTTCTTGAAGATTCTACTGCAGGGTCCGCGCAACAATCAACTATTATATCTGATTTATAATTTAATTTAGTAAATTTATTTTTATTTGAAATATCAATATTGTAATTTTTAATATTTAAATTATTTAATCTTTTAAGATTTAATTTCGAATATATTTTACTTAAGTTATCAACTGATATAACCTCAAAAGATAAATTCTTTAGAAATAGACAAATATTTGAACCAATAAAACCACATCCTCCTGTTACTATAATTTTCATTATTATTTAATTTTTTAATATATTTGGCCTATAATAAGACTTTATAAAAAAAAGTGAGCAGAAAGTTCCTGCAAATTTAGCAATATTTGTATTTCTTTTTTTTTTATTACAAAAATAAACTATAATTTTTACAAAACATAATATTAATTGTTTAACTCCTAATATTGCGGCGTAAATTTTTCTATTATATTTCCTCAAAAAGTAAATTTTAGACCACGAATAATGCCAATTTCTAGAATAATCCAAATCTTTTTCCCATTTAATAATGTGTGATGAAAATGGGATATGATCCACTTCTGCTCCATTTATCTTTAATATTTCGTAGCCATTAATTCTAAACCTTAAGCAAATATCCATATCCTCATAATAATTAAAAATTGCTTTATCCCATCCACCAATTTCCTTCATTTTTATTTTGTCAATTAACATTGCTGTACCTGTTACTGCATCAACACATAAGTCACCTGATGGAATCGTATTATAAATTTCATTTTTTTTTTCTTTATAATCCAATAATTTGTAATTAATAAATTTTAAGACTTTAAAATCACCAGCACCTAGATATTTGCCGGAGTGATAAATAACTGGTGTTAATATTGAGGCATTAGGATAATTATTTGCCGCTTCCATTAGTTTTTCTATACAACCCTTCTTTACCTCAACATCAGGCTGCGTGTTAAACATATATCGTGTTTTAACTCTTGAAAATGCATAATTATAAGAATTTGGTACACCCAGATTATTACCTGGTATCAAATAATTTACATTCTTGAATTTATTCTCAAAATAAATTTTATTATTTTCTTCACATCCATTATCAATTACTAGAATCTTAAATTTTGAGTCAATATTACTAATACATTTTTCTAACTTATCTCCTGAAAAAAAGGTCGTAATTACTACAGTGCAGTCCATAACAAATTATTCATTTTTGTTTATCTTAAGAACTTCTATAAAAGCCTCTTGTGGAATATCAACACTTCCAAATTGTCTCATTCTTGCTTTTCCCTTTTTTTGCTTTTCTAAAAGTTTTTTCTTTCTGTCTCTAGCTCCTCCACCATGAATTCTGCTAATAACATCTTTTCTATAACCAGATATTGTTTCTCTTGCTATAACTTTTCCGCCAATTGCAGCTTGAATTGGGATCTGAAATTGATGTCTCGGTATCAAGTCCTTTAATCTTTCGCACATTAATCTTCCTTGTCTTACAGCAAAATCTTTATGAATAATCATTGACAACGCATCAACCATCTCCTCATTCACTAATATGGATAATTTAATTAGATCACCTTCTCTATAGTCATTTAATTCATAATCAAAACTTGCATAACCACTAGAAATAGATTTTATTTTATCGTAAAAATCAAAAACAACTTCATTTAATGGTAATTCGTAAGATAGGACTGCGCGATTTCCTGAATAACTTAAACTTTTTTGTTTTCCTCTTTTTTCTTCACATAATTTCATAATTGAGCCCAGATATTCATCTGGAAGAATTATTGTTGCATTTATCCAAGGTTCATTGATTGATTTAATAAAATTTGGTTCTGGCATATTAGCTGGATTTTGAAGATCCATAACTGTACCATCATGTTTGTTGATTTTATAAACAACACCCGGCGTTGTGGTAATTAAATTTAAATTATATTCGCGGTCTAATCTTTGAACAATAATTTCAAGATGGAGAAGTCCTAAAAAACCACATCTGAAACCGAGGCCTAAGGCGGCAGAATTTTCAGGCTCATAAACAAAACTAGAGTCGTTTAGTTTTAATTTTGCAAGACTGTCTCTTAATAAATTGTATTCGGTACTATCAACTGGGAATAATCCACAAAATACCACTGGCTTACTGGGTTTAAATCCTGGTAACGGCTCTTTTATAGGATTTGAATAATCAGTTATCGTATCTCCAATTTTTGTATCAGAGAGGTCTTTGATACCTGTTACAATAAAACCAATTTCACCAGATCCTAAATTATCTTTATTTTCTGCTTTTGGAGTAAATACACCAACTCTTTCAACAGGATGTCTTGTATTTGTAGACATTAATAAAATCTCCATTCCTTTTTTAATTATCCCATCTAGTATTCTAACTAATATAACCACTCCCAAATAACTATCGTACCAACTATCAACTAATAATGCTTTTAAAGGCAAATCTTTATTTCCTTTTGGAGCAGGAAGCTTTTCAACGATTGCTTCTAATATTTCATCTACTCCC
>Ga0214923_10007682_pt1 | contig 11692 bp, 10 predicted proteins | sample LL1510_MetaG_FD_177993 | JGI IMG/M metagenome (GOLD analysis project Ga0214923, IMG submission 177993) | Freshwater microbial communities from Lake Lanier, Atlanta, Georgia, United States - LL-1510 | ecosystem: Environmental > Aquatic > Freshwater > Lake | place: USA: Georgia | collected... | reverse complement strand
CGGCACGTGCCGAGATCGCCATCGCCTATGCGATCGGCGTCGACAAGCCGGTGGCCCTCACCGTGGACACGTTCGGTACGGGAACGATTCCCGACGAACAGCTCGCCGAACTCGTGGCCCTGAAGTTTGATCTTCGTCCCGCAGCGATGATCGAGCGACTGGAGCTGCGCACGCCGCTCTTTGAGCGCACCGCGCGCGACGGGCATGTGGGGCACGCCGACCTGCCGTGGGAGCACGAGAACGAGATCGACCCGAAGACCGAGTTCCTCAAGAGTGTGGCGGAGCGCGCCGGTGCGAGCCAGGGTGCCCCAGGGCGATTCCCCTGCGGCCACCTGCAGCGCCTCACCAAGGCGCACCTCGCCGTAGGGGAGCACTTCCCGTACGGCGCACAGGGAGCTGAGCTGCTCGCTTGTGTGGTGTGCGAATCAATTGAGGGCAGTGCGACTGCAACGAAAAGAGGGCGAGCATGACGCCAACAATTGAGTTCATCTTTGGGGTTGATGGCAACATCACCACGGTATCCAGCGCCGATCCGAGCATTACGCGCCGTGCTTCAGTTACTGAAGCCGAAACGCCTGGCTACTGGATCACTTGGCTGCCTGAGCAAGAGAATCCGTATGAGTCGACAATTTCGGGTGGCTATACGTCTCGGGACGAGGCGCTTCGAGCGGCCGAGAGGTACGTGCGCACGAGTGATTTCACCGCGCCAAAGAGTGAACCACATCCAATCTCGCTGGATCCCAACGGAGCGTGGCAGCTGATCAAGGTCACCCAGCTCTGGCCACTCGTGCCCTCCGGGCTGCTGCTCGACTTCGCTGGTGGGCGGGCAATGCTGGTGCGCACCTGGGAGCTCAAGGCAAAGGCCAAGGCGGTGCTGAAAACCTATGAGAGGGGTGCACAACCGCGGGTTTCAGTGGTGGAGCGGCGAGTGATGCCCGAGGCAATCGCTTTCAAGTTCCGTCTCCAACTCAACTTGGCGCTGATGCGATGAGGATTACTCCTCCAACCAATCCCCGAGCCACACTGCCCAGGTCTGCGCCTTTCCAGTGTCCGAGGTGGGTGCAGTTCCGCTTCGGGCAGTCTGAGATGGGCTTGTAGCGGATTCAGTTTTTCGCCTAAATCCTAGTAGGTCTACGAGCTCAAAGGCATCGGCTAGGTAGCGCTTTGAATTCTCATTTGCGACTTCGGGCCCCTCGTCCTGGTAGATTTTCCGTAGGCGGACTAAGGCGTTGATCAGTTGCTCAGCGTGCTTTTCAAACTCCGCTGATGGGTCATTATTCTCAGCAAGAACAACTGCATATGCCTCATCAAGTAGCGTGAGTGGATCTCTTAGCGCGTCTAACCCGCGAACACTCTGCACAATGCGATTGAGTTTTCGATACTGTCTAGTTTCGGAAACCTTCCGCCCTTCGTCTGGGTCGCTACCTTTGTCCGGGGATGTACCAAAAACCCAAGTCAAAACTTCGGCGGATGGTTGATCTGATTCATCTGTAATTCCGGAGTATGACTCGTCGATGGTTCGAGGCTCTGGGAGCTGCATGTGTGATCGAACAGCTCCATATTTGAGAATTAACTCGCGCAAGTTTCCGTAATTTCTCGGAAGCAAAGCGCCATAAGTTTTGTTGCTGAGGCTTTCGAATATCCTATATATGAACACGGCTTTTCTTACTTCAACTTCTTCAAAGCCAAATCCTGCTGCAACTTCGGCAATTGGCCCACCTGCGTCAACTCGCTTAAGAATGAACCGGTCTTTCTGATATGGCTCCCACGCCAGTACGCCAAGGAAATGGATTGAGCCGAGCTGCTCTTCGGCTTCTTTCAGGGTTGGATAAACCACGCACGGGATTGTCTGTGGGAGCCTCTTGGCTGCCAGAGCCTTCTCAGCGACCGCGTCCCATTCTTCTGCATTACTCAGAGAGTGTCGAAGCTCGACGTTGCTTAGGGCAAGGAGAGCAGTCAACCTCCGATTACCTTCGACAACAAGGTAGGTTCCATCGGGCATTCCCTCGCTTGTCACACTCAGCACGCTTGAATCTGTCCACCCAGAGCCGGCAATACTCGCCCCTACTTCAATGGGTTTGAACTCATCGTTCATGGCCTGGGCTATCGCGGTTTGTGATTGCCCTTCCATCGATTTTTGCATTCGCGGGTTCAGGTCCCACAACCTCAGGTTCTTGGGGTTCACTTGGATGGCACTTCGAACTTCGCTCACTTCTTACCCTCCATCTAATTGATTGTTACTACGGCACCACGCTGGTGCAGGATTGGCACGTACCCCTCAGAACCGTGAACACGAATTCTAGTCAGAAATATGCCACATGCAGTTGTGCTTTCAAATGATTTCCATTCTTTGTTTGCGAGGAGACCAATTAGGTTTCCTCTGCTGTCGGCTCTGACTGGCACACATTCAGCCTGTACAAGACCGATACTTGATTGAGCTCTGAGTCGCTCAACGAATGCGTGAACCATTGGTAGCCCGAAGGCCGGGGACTGTACCCCGTGGGTGTGCTCTTCGGACCCCGAGGGCCAGCGAGCGAGAATCTGTTCGATCTGCTGGAAACATCGCTGCTCCATAGCAGCCCTAAGTGAATCTCCAAGTTCTTTCCAAACATTGTCAACTGGCACACTTGCGGGATACCAAGGAGAGGGCATTGAGCGCGATCGACTACCACCGAGTTGCGCTGTGGCAGTTACGGTGGCTCCCGCATTCACCATCTTTCTTAGATCTGAAACATCACCTCCAACACTTGCGATCTCCTGCAATCTATCCCAGAGCTGTTTTTCCATTCGCGCAGCTTGTGACCAAGTCTCTACAGATTTCTTTGACGCGAATAGGTGCATAAGTCCGCCGAGTCCGAGTCGATAACCGTAAAACCGAGCTCGCTGGAGCATCGTGTCTGCCTGCGGGCTTGGTTTTCTCGCAACGTAAGTGACGGTTAGGCCCTCAATAGTGAAACCGCGAGACAGCTTATTTCCGCCTATCAAAATATGAGCCGGCGATGAAGTCCAGTCAATTTGATCCGCGCCATCAGCATTTACAATATGAATCTTCATAAGCGATATTTGGTTTCGCAATCGCGCAGGGCTGACGGGGCTCATACCTGCCGTCACGCAGCCGCTTTCAAGGTCACGCGGGATTTCACCGTTAGCAAGCACACGCATCCATTCAGCCTGGATTTGGCGCACAGCTCGCTCAACCTTTCGATGCACAACTACGCTCGATGAGGGATGAATGAGCATCGAAGTTGCGATCATCTCTGGATTTTCAATCTTTGCTTTGATCGAAATTGCAGTGAAGATGCCGAGGGCTGAAGCTAATGATGGCGCCGTTCGACCCAGAGAGACTTGAGCGATCTCGTCAATGCTTACAACTCGAATGTTGGCAGCAGTGCGGTCAATAAAAAACTCACGGCTACCTACATAACCCTCACCAGGCTCCAGCAAGGTAAATGTGGCAGGCGCCAATCTGTCATTAGGGTCAAGCAAGAGTGGTCCATAAGGCGTGGCCGTAACGTGAATATAGATTGCATCTGTAGGTGCGCCAAGAAGTGAGCGCAGTGCAGCATTAGTGGGCGGGCTGCTCTCGAGTGAATCACCGTTACCTAAACTAGCCACATCTGATTCGTCGTCGATAACTACCGTGTTGGCACCCATATCAATGGTCTGAATTAGGTCTGCTGCTTTCTCGATCCACTTGTAGTGCTTAAGGATCGGAATTATGACCGTTCTACCACTGTTTATGGTTCGTTTGGCAAATTCCGCACCACCTCCCAGACTTTGCGGGCGGAGCACGGCCCATTCTGTTTGCCCGCGAGAAATATTGAATGCCTGCTCAAGCCGCTTGAGATTTTGCTTGTACAGGATCGTCGTGGTTCCGAGAAGAAGCACGATAACCCGCTCTCCCCGATCTCTCGCAGCGGCGCAAAGCAGCAACATGGCTGTCGTTTTCCCGGACTGAACTCGTCCCAGCAGAATACCGTTTGGCTGCGAGCCCCGCCGCTCCTGCAGTACCTGTAGAAAACTCCCTAGCGCAGCACTTGTTGCTTGGAGCTTTGGCTCAGGGAGCTGCAATTCCGTCGATAGACGGGTGACTAATTGCGAAACTGCTGAACCTGAGGTGAATTCCATTCGTGTATTCTAGCTGCTCAATTGGATTAGAGGAGGGGTGATGGGCGCAGCAAATCTGAAGCTAGATGACCTGCTGATCGAGCTTCTGGCGAAGGAAGGAAACCTATCGGCTGCCCAGTTGTCCACCCTCGCCCAGCAGGCCGGCGTTTCGGTACCAAAAACAGAGGTGAATTCTTCGCTCTATAAACTTCAACTACGAGGGTCAGTTAGGTGTACAACGCTCGAAGGCCGCAAGAAACCACGCTGGAGCATCGCAAATGATTCTGATAAATCTGATCCCCTTGCAGACCGGCTTTATCGGCTAGTAGTAGCTAACCCTGGAAAGAGAGTGAACTTGGCTGAATTTGTTGCAAATTTGCTTGAGGAATTCAATCACCCAAAAGCAGCTGTCGTTCGTAGAATTGCGGACGCTGCGAACAAGAAGTAGATCATCTCCCAACAAAAGACTCCCGATGGAACGCAAAGAAGCTTCGCTCTATTGGGCTCTGGAACTCAATCGTTTTTCCTTCGAACATTTGAAGCCGACTCTTTAGCGGCTCTAGGTTAGTGCCCTCTCCAACCATCCGGTAGACCTTTCCCGAGTCCATCACTCGCAAAAAGCCAGATTCAAACAATGGGTCACATCCGAGCTTGCACATCAATGTTGCAATGTGCGGGTTAAGTCGTTCTTCGGTCGTGCAGAGCCTGCGCTGCTTGATGTGCGCGGCAACTAGTAGTTCTGCAGGTAAAAGAGTCTGGCATATCCTGCACTTCCCGAAAGTTGATCCGTCCAAAAGTCTTGCTCGCAGCATTTGCTGCTCTAGTCTTCGGAACCCATTGGCCGGGGCATCAGTAGCTGCTACCAATGCAGAAATCTTTGATGCCTCGTCCTCAATTGTTTCCATACCTTCTACTGGTCCAAAAATCTGAAACTGACCCTCTGAGTAATCGGTGACACGCCCAAGCCCTAAAATTTCATATGGCTGTAGCGCTTCATGTCGCCAGAAAATGGCAACCGGCAATCTATCCACCAGGCAATTCAAAAGGCCTGAAGTGGTAGAGGCAGCTTGGCGTCCATGCCTGGAATCTATCTCCGCGTCGTATGCAATCGACCAAATTGCCTGCAGCTCATCGGGCTTGCGATCTAGGTATCCGCCAGTGGGCTCATGTCTGATCGAGAATGCATACTTGCTACCGGCAGGCTTATAAATGCCCTTTGCAGAGGTAAGGAGAAAATCGACGTTGAGTTGCGGGGCTACACTCTTTAGTTCCTGTTGCGTTATGTAGGTTCCACGCTTTTCGGCAATCCACCGTCTCGCCTGGTTGTGTGGGTCATAAATCCCATTAAATTCTTCGCTCATACTGGTAAATATGCGTTATCCTCAGGTTAATGGCAATACAAGTAGTGAACGGTAAGGGTTTTGAGTGGGCCGTTGCGACGGTGGCAGCAGAACGCCTCCTAATTCCCCTTCACGTTGGTCAAGAGCAGCCCCATGCCGCTGTGTGCTTCACGAAATTGTCGAGTGCGAAGCAAGCACATTTTCGAAAATGTGCTGAAGGCGCAATCGAGTATGTGATCGAACGTGAAAAGCTCCCAACGGGCGCCACTGGCTCCGTGATGCTCTCAGGGGACTTAGCTGGGGAGAAGGGTGATGTACGAGACGTTCTCATAGTGGTTAACGGTCGCCAGATAGGCCTATCCTGCAAAACCAACCACGAAGCCTTCAAGCATCCGCGGTTATCAGGCACGATAGATTTTGTTCGCAAGTGGGGTCTGGGAGGGTCGTGCAGCGAATCTTACTGGGCGGCTGTTCGTCCGGTTTTCGCCGAGCTTGAGGAGATCCGCGATTCATCCAAGTCAACAACTACCTGGGCCAGCATTGAGGGCTATCAGGAAAGGTATTACCAGCCAGTCCTCAAGGCGTGGCGAGAAGAGTTGCTTCGGATTGCGGGCGGAACCGACGTCTCTAGTCAACAGGCAGCTACCGCACTCGCCCACTACGTAATTGGAAAAATAGACTTCTGGAAAGTTGTCGCCTCCAATAGTGAGGTACGGCTGTATTCGTTTAACGTCAACAAAACTCTCGGAACAAAGGCGACAACCTTGCCAAATAGAATCATCGGAATCGATGCAATTGACGGAAGTCAGTATTCAATGACAGTACACATGAACAATGGATATCAGTTTAACTTCCGAATACACAATGCAAAAAGTACTGTTGAGCCATCCCTAAAATTTGATGTCCAGGCTGAAGGATTGCCGCCACAGCAAATCCACCAACACACCTTAGACTTGAGCTAGATCCGCTTTGGCGCCCGACCAGGCTTGATCTTTCCCTTTGAGATTAGGTCCGCTGCCGGTACGGCTTTCAGATAGTTGTAAATTGCTTGGCCCAAGTGCTCAGCAAATTTAACTGGCACCGCATTGCCAACCATCTTGTAGCCGTTGACGACATTGCTGTAGACGAATTTAAAGTCAGACGGAAATGTTTGCACCTCAGCCGCTTCACGCACTGTTAACCGGCGAACCTTTCCTTTTCGGATTGCATCGGCTGAGAATTCAAATTCATCCTTTCCAACCTTCAGCATTTTTCCGGCGCTTGGATGGATTGGGGCATGACGGGCTGTGGCCTGGACGGTAAACGACGGTTCGGTCCAATCCCGCACTCTATTCCGTGAAAGGAAGATTGGCGAAAAGCCGCCTTCCATCCATTCGTTCTGATGTTTTTCGCGGGCTTTTGGGTCAAATGCCCGGGCAGTTTTCTCCCATTTTCGAATGGCTTCAAGTGTCTTCTTTCGTTTTACTTCAATAGGGAAAGAGAAATCTTGCTCGATGGGCAAATCGGATCGGAAGCCAATAAAGATGACTCGCTCGCGATCTTCTGGGACTTCGTAGTCAACAGCATTGCGCTTGCTGAAATACACGTTGTAGCCTGAAAGCCGGAACTCCTCAAGGATTCGAGACAGCGCTTCGCTGTGCCGAGTGAAGAGAATTCCAGAAACATTTTCCGCTAGGAAGAATGCGGGCTTCAGGAGTTGCAGGATCCGAATGTATTCAAAGAAGAGTTGCCCGCGGGGGTCGCTAGAACCGCGACGAGCGCCAGCTTCAGACCAGCTTTGGCATGGCGGCCCTCCAAGTAGGCCAACTACCGCGCCTGCAGCACCAGCCCCTGGGAGAAGACTTAGCTTGCCGTCATGCAAATCATCGGAGGTCAGGTCGGTGATGCTGCCCTCAACTAGCCGGGTATCTGGGAAATTCAGGCGGAAGGTGGGCGTAATCGTGCGGTCATATTCGTTCGCCCAGACGACGTGGAACGCCCGGCCCGAATCTACGCGCTCAAACCCAAGGTCGAGTCCTCCCGCGCCGGAAAACAAGGATGCTATGCGAAATTTCTTCATTTCGAGTGTATTCTACCAATCCAGGAGGCATTCAGATGGCAAAGAGCAAAACGACCCCAGAGCACTGGTCCCTACGGCGACTCGCCTTGAGTCTCGAAGGAACCGACGACGAGATTGTGCTCGAAGTACCCAGTTTTCAGCGGCAATTTGTTTGGAGTGAACCAAAGCAGGCAGAATTGATAAATTCAATTCGTGCTGGATTCCCGATTGGCGCGATCATCATCTGTGATTCTGGAGAGACTAATCAGCACGGGAAGCAGATCTACCTTTTGGTAGATGGCCTACAGCGCTCGCTTACAATTAAGGCTCTGGCTGACAGCCCCTTTCTCGACGCCAAAGGTCAAGGAGACTTGATCATCGCAGGTGAAGAATATGAAGCGCTCGCATTAAAGCTTGGAGTAGGCCAACGCGGCGCGTCGCTGCAAGCCGCCATCGCGGCTTACTTAAAAGACGTCAAAAAGCCTGAAGGGGTTAATTGGCAGCCGGAGAAACTACTCGAGCGATGTGAGACCGATCTAGCAATGTCTATACCCCCTAGCCAACGCGCCGAGATTCGAGATGCGACCCACCTTTTGATGGAAAAACTCCGTGATGATGCCAGACAATTGCTCGACACAAACATTGCGGTTTTGCGAACAGAGGTACCGGTAGAGAACATCAATGAAGTGTTCCGGCGAATCAATGACTCTGGCGTTGCGCTCACTAAATATCAAATTTGGGCCGCATCATGGCTCTACAACGACGTAGAGACGAACGACACAGCAATAATCAAGGAAATAGCGGAAAAACAACGTGCTCGAGCCGATGATTTGAAGCGCTACAGAATTCAGCTTCAAGATCGCCATGAATTGTCGCTTTACGATTACCTAGATGGCCTTGGTCGATACATTGCTGACAAGTACACTTTTCTCTTCCGTGCAAGCGCCAAGCCTATTGATGAAACCCCACACGCCTTTATCATTGCAGCATTAGTACATGGCCTAAGGATTGACAAAAAACTAGAACACGAGCTGCCACATCTGATGCGCGGTACTAATGACAAAAAGCGCGCCATTGACACAAAAGACTTTGAAAATAATGTAAAAACTGCCGTAGATGTAGCCGCAGGTGCGCTAGCACCTCTACTCTCATTCAAAACTTTTGATTTCGAAAAGAACAAGGAGAAGCATGAATTCATGCATTCTGACTATTTCATTGCAGCCTTTACCGCTTGGCTGAGCCTCGCGCTTGTGGCTAAACCAAGCGCTCGTAAGCCCCTGGCGGAATCACTCCTCTTGCACTATGTGTTTGAGCAGATTTCACCAGCTGAAAAGAGTCATGCGACTGACGCCCAGGCTTTCGATAGTGTTTGGAGATCGAAATCTCAGGACTCAACCGATTTAGAACTGAACTCAACTTGGGCGACGCCAATCCCCAGAGAATTGTTCAGCCAGCGGTTAGATCAATGGTTTGAGTCGGATCTCAACACTGGGCTTTCCGTGGCTATCAAGCGAAAAGCCCCAAGCTTGGCAACGAAACTGTTACTCAGGCTTGTGATGCTGCAGCGTAGCAAGGGCATCGATGCGCAATTGCATTACGAGGTAGACCATTTGATCCCCTGGTCTCGATTCGAACCTTGGATTAAGCGTGCTAAATCCCCATATGGATGGCCGGTCAATAGCATTGGAAACCTAGCTTTGGTTCCTAGAATTGGAAACCGCGGCAAGGGGAAAGCAACCGTTAGCGAATGGCTCGCCAAGAAGGATAAGGTCGCAAAATCAGCAAAGTACATCCGTGAGGTGTTAGTACTCGATGATGAACTATTGACTAATTTTGACCTAAAGAGTTCCTTCACCGTGACGGAGCTTGAATTCCGAAAGCTGATGTCTGCACGCTGGAAGATATTGAAAAAAGTTATCCTCGACGCCCTGTACGAAAAAGCTTGGGAATAATAGAGCTGCTGTCTGCGTTGCAGTGATACGCAGAAAGAATCTACTGGTTTTCAATTTGATTTGTGCTTCGCCATGGTAGGAGCATAATGATTAGCCAGAGCAACGAAATCTGGATAACAGAGAATGTATCTATACGGGCTTTAGTTGAATACCCAGGTAGATACTCTGAAGAACTTGGCAGCAGTCCGGGATTAACGAGCTATTTGCTTGGGGCCTTGAGCGAATATCGCATACAGCGGCTACGCGGCCTTTGGTACCTCTATAACAACCAAGCCTTACATAGCAAGTTTGCCGAGCTCCTTGAAGACGGTGCGGATGTTTCAGTGCATTCGATTCCCCTAGAAGGCTACACAAAAACCAGGCGGGGAGTACATGAGCCCTTTTCCAAATATGATGCTGCAAAATTAATTTATGAGAGTTCGAGCGCTTCGGAGTTTTTGAGAACTTTTCCTGAGACGCTTGTTCGCTCAACGAGAATGGTTCAATTTTCAAGGGGAAAACTGCCATACTCATTGCATGCGAAAGGGCTCTACTTTGAGTCAGAAGATTTTGACAATCTGTTCTTGACATCTAGTAATATGTCACTAATCGATGATTCAAAGATCGAAATAGGATTGCATGTTAAAGCTCGGAAAGACGGCGGGTTGCAATCCCTGAAAGAATTCTTTGATTTTGTTCCACGTGCCCGCGCCAGTGTGCGGCTAGGCAATGCACCAATCCTCATTCAACCGACTGGTTCTTGGGTCTCTGATTCGAATTTGCAGTTATGCCGGATTTTGGAAAGTTTTGGAAGTCGGCCTGGCGGCGACTCGGACATGATGTTCGCACAACATATATCCGGCGTCACTGAGAGGCTAGTCGATGGGTCGATTTTCACTTCGCCGCTGTATCGCATGATCGATGAGGGGGCTATCCATAAAATGGTAAGTCAGACGAGCGCGAGCGGTGTTGGGAGAACGGTGAAAAATGCTCGGGCGAACTTTGCTTTGGAGGAGCATGCATTCAACAAGGGAGTTGAGTGGAGAACTCACGTTGATTTGCACGCAAAGTTCCTAGTTCACGGCGATTATTCGCTGATATCAACGAGCAATTTTACGAACACGTCACTGATCTGGTTACGAGATACTCAGATTTCGCCGAGGCTGGAGACGCCATTTAGCGAGGTTGGGATTAGTGTAGTCATCAAGTCAGGTGAGTTATCAAGCTTTCTTCTTCGTGAAGGCTTGAAGATTTGGGACTTAAGCAAGAAAATCCATCAAGACAGGTGAATTAGCGCAACCCAACCTTCTCCTTCACCTCACGCATCGTCTCGGTGACGATGGGCAAGAGGCGGGCGGCGCCGTCGCCGAGGATATTGTCGATTTCATGCGGCAAGGCGAGCAGCTCGTTGTAGCGCTCGCGGGCGGGGGCGTAGTGGGCGATCAGGCGCTCGGCCAGTAGGCGCTTCATGTCGGCGTGGTTATGCATGCCGTGATTCTCGCACCCCAGCCACGATCCAGGGAATGACCTCGCTCAGTGCGGCTGTCCAGGTAGGGGGCATCTGGCTGGCGTTCGGGGGGAGCGGGGTGTTGGCCTCGCCCGCTTCGGTGGCGGTGGCGGCGCGAATGAGTTCGGTGGCGAGCTCGTCGACGGTGGCGGGGGCGGCAAACACGCGCGGTGAGATGGTGCGCAGGCTGGCGCGGTCCTTATTGGCGAAGGTGTTCGTTACGGCGAAGCCGCCGGTGCTGGCGATCTCGCGCACCGGGTAACCGCTCACCGGCGAGATTGAGAGGGCAAGCACAACTGAAGAGCGGCGCATGAGGGCTGCGTACTCGGTGAAGTTGTTCCACGGGTCGTTGATCAGTGTCTGGCCGCGGCCTAGGTCGAACGGCGGGAGTGGCGCCCCCATCGAAAGAATCTCCCAGTCGGGGGCGCTCAAGGCACCGCGGGCCACGGCGGCGCGCAGGGCATGGAGGCCCAGCTCAAAGGCGTTGCGCTGTGCGTGTGGTCGCGCGTAAAAGAGCAGTGTGTACGGGCGCTGACGCGGCACGGCTGGTGGGGCGAAGAGCACCGGGTCGACCGCGGGCAAGAACGAGATGCTCTTCCCTGGAGCGCGACGACTCTCGGGGATCTGGTCATGCAGGTAATCACCAAGGATCGGGTCGTTGAAGATCGGGCGGTGCGGCATGGTGTATGTGGCTGCGGCGAGAGCAAAGTTCGATGACCAGGCCGAGAAGGCGGGCTCGTAATCCTGAATCAGATAGAAGAACTCCTTG
>Ga0214923_10007681_pt1 | contig 11692 bp, 12 predicted proteins | sample LL1510_MetaG_FD_177993 | JGI IMG/M metagenome (GOLD analysis project Ga0214923, IMG submission 177993) | Freshwater microbial communities from Lake Lanier, Atlanta, Georgia, United States - LL-1510 | ecosystem: Environmental > Aquatic > Freshwater > Lake | place: USA: Georgia | collected... | reverse complement strand
TTCTTCAACGGTTGTTAGGCCGCGCAAGGCTTTAATTAGTCCATCAACTTGCATAGTTAGCATTCCTTCTTGTATGGCGTTTTGTTCAAGTGCTTCACTGGTTGCATTAGCAACAATCATTTTTTGTGTGGCATCAGAGTTGCTAAGAACCTCATAGATTCCCATGCGTCCTTTGTAGCCAGTATGATTGCATTCTTCACAACCTTCATCGCTAGCCTTCCAGAGTCTGCCAATGCCATTTGGAGTACTATTTAGTTCAGTGCTGCCACCAGCCGCATCTTTGCTTTGACCTATGCCAGCTTGAGCGGCAATCCTTTCAAGTTCGTTTATCTTAACCATTCCACCATGTTTTTCCAGATTGAATGATTCGCCTATTTTTAGCAACATTTCCACTTCTGGCTTGAAAGCTTCACAGCAGTAGGGACAAACTTTTCGGACCAATCTTTGGCCAATTATCACCCTGACAGTGCTGGCGATTAGGAAGGGTTCAATTTGCATGTCAAGCAATCGGGGTAAACCAGTCGAGGCATTATTGGTATGTAATGTGCTAAATACCAGGTGTCCAGTCAACGCTGCTTGTATTGCCAGGTCAGCTGTTTCGGTATCTCGCACTTCGCCAACCATGATTATATTGGGGTCTTGCCTGAGCAATGCCCGTAGCCCATTGGCAAAAGTCATTTTGGCTTTAGTGTTTACTTGTGTCTGATTGGCTCCAATTATGTGATATTCAATTGGGTCTTCTATAGTGGCAATATTAATTTTAGGAGTGTTTAGTTTGCTCAGTAAGCTGAAAAGAGTCGTTGATTTACCTGATCCGGTAGGACCAGTGACTAATACCATTCCATGTGGTTGTGTGATGGCATGGTTAAGGTCGTTGAGTGAGCTGCCCCAGAAACCTAGTTCTTCTAGGGTAGCTGGCTTACTCGATTCGTTCAGAATCCTGATGGCTGCTTTTTCGCCGTTTAGTACAGGCATGGTGGAAACCCTCAGTGCATAAAATGTTCCGCCGATTTCTATTTTAAATCGTCCGTCTTGCGGAGCTCGGTGTTCATCAATCTTAAGGTTACTGAGAATTTTGATACGGCTAATTAGTGACCCTAGCATTTTGAGGGGCAGTTTGTTGGCTTCCTTGAGCAGGCCATCAATACGGTATCGAACAGTTATGTAATCATCTCTCGGTTCAATGTGAATGTCGCTTGCTCCCGCCTTGATTCCATAATCAATAAGAATATTGATGGTCTTGGCAGCTGGTGAATCCTCTGTTAAATCATCATCCTGAGCGACACTCTTTTCATCACTATCATGCTCATTTTGTATTACTTTAGTGAGCTCGCTATTAATATTATCCCTATATAAATCTAGTATTTCTTGAATATTTTTCCTGGTGGCAATGTGTAGTTTAATGTCTGAGCCAAGTTCTTTTTGCAAAAAATTAGTAGTTTGAACATCGTCGGGATCTTCTAGCGCCACTTGAGTAATGCCATTTTCCACTCCAAAAACTACTGCTCCATACTGCTCGGCTATATCACCTGGCAGCTTTTTGAGAATAGACATAGAAACAGCATTAGGTGAAATTTCCACAAACGGCACATCAATTGCTTGTCCGTATAGTTTTGCTAGGTCAATTTCACCAATCAGTCCAGATTTAATTGCTAGATCTTGAAGAGATTTTTTTTGAGCTTGTTCTTGGCTTTTCAGGCTTTCTATTTGCTCTTGACTGGCTTTGTTTGATTCAAGCAAAATCTTTTCGACCAGAGTGTCTGCTAAATGCATTTAATGCCCCATTTCTTTCATAGAGCCCGTGCAGTTCATGCAGAAACCAGGATGTTCCTTGGGTTTGTTTTGGTCGCTACGACAAGAACCCGATATGCAGTGGTAGACAGTGCTGTATGAATCCCAGTTGTCTTTTACCCAAGATTCTTTGGGAAAGTTTTTTTTGCATGTTTCAGTGTCGCCAGGATTGCAAAATCGAATAGTTACTTGATATGTTTGTTGATTGCCATTTTCGTCAGCCGGCCAATTATTAAAACTATAAGTACTGCCAGACCAGGGAGCATTGGGCCAGTTAGTGGCGCTAGTATCGTCTTTTATGAAATTTTTTAAATCATCAGGAATGAATCCTGGTGAATCTGCAGGGAAGTCATCGTTTTTGGCGGCGTATAGCTGCGCTGCGCTTGCAATGGCGCTGAGTTCATTCATGGCTTTTGTGTGTCTGGTTTTTTCTTGGCTGCCGGGGATTATAACAGCGGCCGTAATGACCGTTAAAATTCCAATCACGGCAATAATAATTGTTAGCTCGATGAGCGTAAATCCATGCGACCTAAGTCTATTTATTTTTCCACCCATCTTCATATTATTCTACCAACATCGGTAAAAAATCAGAAGCCTTTTATGCTTTATAAATTAAATTAAAATTTCATTAGATTAAAAGCTGTAGCAATTTATACTCAAACAATAATTGTTTAAAGTGTTAAAATATATTTAACAGTCAAAGTGCCATAATTAATCAAAGCAGGAGGATACAGTGGCGGAATCAAAGTCAGCAAAAAAAGTAAAAGCAGCAAAGGATTCAACTGTCAGCGAGGGTAAGTCCAAAGCTCTTAACCTAGCTATGGAAACCATCGAGAAACAGTTTGGCAAGGGCTCAATTATGAAATTGGGCGAAGCCTATTCTACTAATGTAGAAACCATACCGACTGGTAGCTTATCGCTGGATTTAGCACTAGGCGGCGGCATACCCAAAGGCCGAATAATCGAAATCTTTGGCCCTGAGTCATCTGGAAAGACCACTGTCACACTGCATGCAATCAGTGAAGTGCAGAAAAGGGGAGGCATGGCGGCTTTCATAGATGCTGAGCACGCTTTAGATCCAGCTTACGCTAAGAGAATTGGTGTGGACACCGAAAATCTACTTCTCAGCCAGCCAGATAATGGCGAGCAGGCACTTGAAATTGTTGAAACTCTGGTTAGATCTAATGCCGTTGATCTAATTGTCGTTGACTCGGTTGCAGCTTTGGTCCCAAGAGCTGAAATTGAAGGTGAAATGGGCGACAGCCACATGGGGCTACAAGCTAGGCTAATGAGTCAAGCTCTGCGTAAGCTGACAGGTATCATTAGTCGTTCCAAAGTAACAGTCGTGTTTATTAACCAGATTCGCATGAAGATTGGAGTTATGTTCGGTAATCCAGAAACTACTACTGGTGGTAACGCTCTTAAATTTTATTCATCGGTAAGAATTGACATTCGACGCATCGGTCAAATCAAGCAAGGGGATGAAATAATTGGTAATCGTACTAGAATTAAAGTTGTCAAAAACAAAATCGCTCCTCCATTTAGGCAAGCAGAATTTGACATCATGTATAACCAAGGCATATCCAAGAGCGGTGATGTTATTGATCTCGCAGTCGAGCATAATATAGTAGAAAAATCAGGTGCTTGGTACGCCTACAATGGTGAAAAAATAGGTCAAGGACGCGAAGCGGCTAAACAGTATTTAGATCAAAACCCTAAAGTACTTGATGAGCTAAGCGCCAAAATTTCAGATGCATCGGCTTCAGCTGACAAGGAGTAGTCATGAAGCGCGCTGTCATATTGCACGGCACTAATGCATCGCCAGAAAAAAACTGGTTTCCATGGCTTAAAAAATATTTAGAAGCAAAAGGTTATCAGGTGTGGGTGCCGTCTTTGCCAAACAACGATATTCCGAATAGGCACACCTACAATGATTTTTTATTGTCTTCTGATTGGGATTTTTCAGACAACTTAGTCGTTGGACATTCTTCAGGTGCTGTTTCGGTCCTAAACCTTATCAGTGATAAACGCTGTCCTAAAATAAAAACTGCTGTCATGGTTGGAGTCTGGACAGACAATTCTGGCACTCATTTGGACCCTGAGCGTTTTAGTAATCTTTTCCCAGAAAGTGGTTTTGATATCAATTTACTAAAATCAAAAACTCAAAATATGCTTTTTGTGCACGGCAGCGAGGATCCTACCTGTCCACTCAATCAAGCACAAGCTCTAGCCCTAGACACTTCCAGCGATATTGTTATCGTAGATGGAGGCAATCACCTAGGAGCTGATTACTTAGAATTGCCACAACTCACAGCTGCTCTTGAGTCAAGAAATTGGGTATGAAAATAACTGCTATAAAGCAACAGGTCAAAAACCCTAACCGCTATTCTATTTTTATAGATGATAAATACAGCTTCTCACTAAGTGATTTAGCATTAATTGATTCAAAATTAGCAGTTGGCGATGAGCTAAAACAGGACGAATTAATTAGCCACAAAAACAGGGCAGATACAGACAAACTCTATAATAATTGTCTAAATTATATTGCTAGAAGAATGCGTTCAAAATGGGAGATAGAGAACTATTTGAGTCGCAAAAAGGCCTCCCCTACTCTGATAAATGAAATAGTTAACAAGTTAAGTATAAAAGGACTTATTGATGATGGGCAATTCGCCTCTCGTTTTGTGGCGGACAGGAATTTACTGAAACCGACCTCTAGGCGCAAATTGATACTTGAGCTTCGTTCTAAAAAAATATCAGAGAGCATAATAAATGATGTGCTCAAAGCAGATCAAGATGCCGAATTAGATAATTTAAGGCGAGTGATTGACTCAAAAAGGCGCCAAACCAAATACCAAGATAACAACAAACTCATGCAGTATTTAGCCGGACAAGGATTCAATTACGGAGACATTAAGGCAGTCCTCGAAGAATTAGATGAAGTTTAAGCTGTAGCCGATGCTTTTACAGCGCTAGTTTCTAGTAAATCGTTAATAACAATTTTTTTAGGTGTTATTTCGTTGACTTGTGACCTGTCTATAACCAAGCTGCCACCGGCTATATTTCTGATAACAGGTTTTGAAACATACAATTTTTGAATAAATAGCGATTCTGTATCGGCTGCATAGTCAATCACCTTGCCTACCTTACTGTCACTAGTAGTAACAACTTTTTTGCCAATGAGTTTGAAATCTAGCTCAATAATATCTTTTAGTCTCACTAGGTCTTCTGTGTCACTGAGAGCATCTGTGTCGTTGACAGCTAAGCCCTTAATACCGATTTCTCGAATATCTTGTTCGAGTAGTATTTTGGGTTCTTTGCTGTTGTTTGCGTTGACATAGAAGCCTTCTAGTTTGAGATTGTGTGGATTAATAATAGCTTCAGTAGTAGTACCAATAATCTGACCAGTCCGTAGGCTAATAATTGGCTTGTTAATCATGGCTTTGCTAAGCTTGAGCATATTTATATTATACTCTAGACTTCAAACTCAAATATTAAATAATTTAATGAAATATTGATTTTCATTAAGCTACTGCTTTGCTCTTAAATTACTAAGCAATACAATTCGGTTTACTATGCGGTGGACAAAAGCAATTAGCCGAAAAGCAGTCACAGTCATGGTCTTGTGTGGCTGGCTTGTGGCTACAACGCTTGGATCGGCGCTGGCAGAATCAGCTCCAAATCCCTCCCTCATAATAAGCCAACTAAAAATAACCAGTAGTAATGGACAATTCGTCACACTATATAATGCGACCAATACTACTCTGGATATGAGTAAGTTTCAGCTTGCCTACTTCAACAGCTACGATTTGAGTAGGTCCACAAGCAGCCGGCTAATTGCTCTTTCGGGCAATCTTCCGCCGCATAGTTACTATATGGTTAATGACAGTACGATATCTATTTGCTATTTGATGAACATTAATTCTATGAGCCTCGGATTCTCTAGTACTGCTGGCATGCTGCAAATTGTCGGCATTAATCAATCAACTGTCGGTGGTTCCGTCGCATCATCTGTTATTGATTTTGTGGGCTGGACTAAAACAGCTACAACTGGAGCTCAAACTTTGCCTATCAATGTCAATGCATTCCTGCTTCGCCAGCCTCAAGATAATTATGGTAACCCCAATATTGCAAATGCTGGATCTGGCAGCTGGTTGGCTGTTCAGCCAGATTCCAAGAACCCCTGCCAAATAATCACTAATTCGTCTACTCCGACACCTGTTAATACTGGTGTTATGCAACTTTTATCAAGTGATGGGCCTAAGGCTGTTATTGTGAGCCAAAATGATGAATCTAGTGAATCGTCTTTAATACCTGTGCAAGACATAGGTCTCAAAACACCAATTATTACAGAGCTTCTACCTAATCCATCAGGCAGCGGCAACGACCTGACTGACGAATATATTGAGCTGTATAATCCTAACCCTGTTAGTTTTGATTTAAGTGGATTTGCTCTCAAGACCGGCATAAATACTACTCGCACATATACATTTCCCAGCGGCACATCCATACCTCCGAATAGCTTCGTAGCCTATTATTCCGAGTCTACGCTACTAGCTCTTAGCAATACAGGTAGTATTGCTAAACTTTTGGATCCATACGGCAACTCTTTATCAACGACTACAAATTACGGTACTGCTAAAGATGGTCAAGCATGGGTCCTAGACAATGGCTCGTGGCGCTGGACAGCTAAGCCAACACCAGGCCTAGCAAATGAAATAATTGTTCCTGCAGCAAAAAATAAACAGACCACTAGACAATCAAAAATATCAAAAAAAACAACCGACAAATCTAAAGCATCCAAGAAGTCTAAAGCCAAAAAACCTAAAAATCTAAAGCTCGCCAATACATCAGCTGAGCCACAACTAAAGACATCAATTCAGATTTGGTCTATTGCTATTGTTGCCTGCCTCACGCTACTATACGCTTGTTATGAGTACCGAAAAGACTTGTCTAATAAAATCTTCCAGCTCAGAAGATACATTGAAAATCGCCGAGGAAATAGGAGCTAATCTTAAGGGAGGCGAAGTCATCGAGCTTGTTAGTGACCTAGGTGGTGGCAAAACAACATTTGCGCAAGGCATAGCCAAGGGTCTTGGCGTAAAAGAACAAGTACATAGCCCAAGCTTTACTATTAGTGTCGAGCATCTGGGCAGTCATTTGCGATTCATACATTTTGATTTTTACAGATTGATGGAACCTGGAATTATGAAGCAGGAGCTTAGTGAGGTAATTGGCCAAAATGACACAGTAGTTATAATTGAATGGGCGGACATAGTAGAAGACCTATTACCCGATTCAAAAATAACCGTCACAATAAAAGTTATTAGTGAAAACGAACGCCAGTTGGAAATAAAATATAATCAAGATTATGAAAATATAATTCCCCGTAAATACTTAACAAGTTAAGAATATGATTTATCTATCAATTAGAACCGACAAACCAGAATCTGAAATAGCGATATTCAAAGATGGCACTTCCCTGTCTAATTATCGCTGGGAAGCTAATCGACGCTTGGCTGAGACAATACATAAAACCTTGGAACAGCAATTGGAAAAGCAGGGGTTAGGCTATAAAGATCTAAATGGAGTAATTGTCTTCAAAGGACCAGGTAGTTTTACGGGATTGAGAATTGGAGCTAGTGTAATTAATGCCCTAGCCTCTTCACTTAACTTACCTGTCGTGGCTTGCGGAGGTTCAAATTGGATTGAGGATGGAATAGAGCGCCTAAATAACGGAGAAAATGACAAACTTATTATTCCTGAATATGGCTCATTGCCAAATGTCACTAAGCAGAAAAAGTAAATTAATTTATTTGACCGAGTTGCGGCTTAAAGAGTATATTATAAGTATGCATTTCAATGTCCGAGAGACATAAAAGAGATTCATTTTTAAACTACATTAATTTGATTATCAGATAAGTTATCTAAAGACTAGTGAGGTGATAGCGATTGTCTTAGACAGGTAACTTAGCTGCAAAAACATCTAGGGGAGAACTGCCATGATAGAAGCATTATTAGCGGTAGCTGGCTTGGCTATTGGCTATGGCTCGAACGCCGTAATTACAAAAAGACGAATTGGATCAGCTGAGATAAGAGCTGAAAAAGAATTAGAAAAAGCCAAAAAAGAGGCTAACAAACTTATAGAAAAGGCTCGTGAAGAATCAAAGAAAGAGATTGATGAAACACGAAAAGCCGAACACGCTCGCAGAGGTGAATTAAAAGATTTGGAAAAGCGATTAGTGAATCGCGAAGAAAATCTAGATCGTAAGCTTGATGAGCTAGACAAACGAAGTGAAAACTTACGAAAACACGAAGACGAAGTGGATCAATTGAAAAATGAAATTCGTGAGATTCGTGGTAAGCAACAAGAGAAATTAGAAAAGATTGCCAAACTTACCAAGAATGAAGCTGCTGAAAAGCTGTTGAAAATGACAGAGCGAGACATCAAGAATGACCTTATAAACCTAGTAGTAAAATTGCAGAATGAAGCTAAGGAAAATGCCGATGAAAAAGCAGCGGTTATCATTACCACTGCAATGGAGCGAATGGCTAGTGAGGTAACTGCCGAACGCACAATAACAAGTCTTAAGCTCACTGACGATGAAATGAAAGGCCGAATTATCGGCAAAGAGGGTCGCAACATTCAGGCTTTACAACGAGCAACAGGTGTAGACATTATGGTTGATGATACACCTGGCTATGTCGTGCTTAGCAGCTTCGATCCTGTCAGACGCGAAGTAGCTAGAATGACTATGGAAATGCTCATGAAGGATGGTCGTATTCACCCAGGACGCATTGAAGAAGTTGTCACTAAAGCCCAAAAACAAGTTGAAAAAGATGTCATTCGCGCTGGAGAGGACGCCGCTCGTGAAGTTGGAGTTGTAGGCATTCCCAAAGAAATTCTGCAACTGCTTGGTGAACTTAAGTATCGAACAAGTTACGGCCAAAATGTATTGAAGCACTCTACTGAAATGGCTCAAATAGCTGGTGTAATTGCCGAAGAAGTAGGAGCCGATGTTAAAATTTCCAAATACGCTGCCCTGGTTCATGACTTGGGCAAAGCCTTAACGCACAAGATGGAAGGTAAACACCATCACATTAGTGGTGAAATGCTGCGCAAATATGGCGCTCCAGAAGAGGTCGCTTTGGCTGCTGAGCAGCATCATGATGACATGGAAGCTACCACACTTGAAGCACTAGTAGTGAGAGTTGTCGATGCTATCAGCGCAGCTCGCCCAGGTGCGCGAAATGTTAGTGCTGAAAACTTCGGTGATCGTATGCGTGAACTAGAAAATGTGGCAAATGGCTTCCCTGGTATCGAAAAATCATACGCCATTAGTGCAGGACGCGAAATTAGAATTTTCGTTAAACCACAATCCGTTGATGATTTAAGCGCCATTAAGTTAGCTAGAGATATTGCCAATAAGATTGAATCCACTATGCAGTATCCTGGCACAATCAAAGTGAATGTAATACGCGAAACCCGCGCCATAGAATTCGCCAAGTAATTTGAACCCAAAGAGCTATAATAATTAGTATGAATATACTTTATGTAGGTGATATTATGGGCGACATGGGTGTAAAAGCTGTTAAGCAATTATTGCCTGAACTACGCCGTGAGTATGAAATTGATTTAGTAATTGCTCAGGCTGAAAACACATCTGAGGGCAAGGGAATATTGCCAAGTGATTTCGATAAACTCAAAAAAGCCGGTGTAGATTTCTGCAGTGGTGGAAACTGGAGTCTGAAAAAAGATGAGATAATTTCAAATCTCAGCGACCCTAACCAACCTATAATTAGGCCAGCAAACTACCCAGAAGGTACCCCAGGTTTAGGCCATAAATACGCCAAAACCAGCAAGGGAGATGTGCTTGTCGTCAGCTTAGTGGGCCAAATTGTTGGTCGTGATTCAGAAAAGCCAATTGATAATCCATTAAAAAAAATTGACGACATATTAGAGCAAGAAAAAGATCATCACAAAGTTGCCACAGTAGTTAATTTCCATGGAGATTTTTCTAGTGAAAAAGTCGTTATAGGCCATTATCTAGATGGGCGAGCGACACTTGTAGTAGGAGACCACTGGCATGTGCCTACAGCCGATGCTAGAGTTTTGCCAAATGGAACAGCTCATATAACTGATGTCGGAATGTGCGGGGCTCAGAATGCCTCACTGGGGGTGAAATATAGTTCAGTTGTGCCTCGTTGGCTTGATCAAGAAAGAACTCGGAATGAACTAGAAGATGCAGGACCTATCCAATTCAACGCAGTCTTGGTCCAAGCTAATGAACAAGGCTTAGCTGAATCAATAACCCAAATCCAACGCACAATTTAACAGTGGCAATATTGCCAAAAATACTGTATAATCAACCTCTGTAAATGATTAATTTACGGGGTGTGGCGCAGTTGGTAGCGCGCGCGGTTTGGGACCGCGAGGTCGAAGGTTCAAGTCCTTTCACCCCGACCATATTTACTCTTAAATAATTTTTTATCTGTAAACTAATTTAGTGCAACTATACCAATAACAATAAGGGACTCTAATATAACCCAGCTTATATAAACCATAATTAATGGTAAATCTCGGTGTTTAATGCCGTACATTAGCCATATTATTGAGGTAAAAAGATAAGCTGCCCAAGTTATTAAAGACACGCCCTTTTCTTTGTTTATCCAAATTGAATAAACCTGAGGAATGGTCATGACTGGAGCAATGATCACTGCTAAATATATCCAGAGATCAATTCCGGTTTTTTTACTTTTTGCTTTTACGCCTTTTTTTATTTTGTGATATCCATGAGAAGCCATAATTTAATATTAATTAAAACATTATTAATCGACAAATCTGTATTTGTTTGAAAGAATAATGAATAAGGATTTCAACACACACAATGCAAAATAAAACAGAAAAAAATTTAATCTATTGAGGTACAATAGTTGTTATGGTTTTAATTCTTTCGGTTCTTGCAGTATTTGCACTGCTAATAATCAGTGAGTGGTGGTGGCGCAAGAACAGAAAACAAGAAGAATTAACTAGAAAATTTATACATATTACAGTTGGAAGCTTTGTGGCTTTTTGGCCCTATTTTTTAACTTTAAATCAGATAAAAATATTAAGCATTGCCTTCATTGTCGTAGTTTTGATATCGAAATATTTTAATTTGTTTCAAGCTATACATAGCGTACAGAGACCAACAAATGGGGAACTGTGGTTTGCTGCAGCTGTGGCTATTCTAGCCTTCACAATAGAAAATCCTCACATTTTTACAGCTGCCTTGCTAATCATGGCTATTGCCGATGGTTTTGCTGCAATTTTTGGTCTAAGGTATGGCAAGAGTAATAGCTACATGGTTTTCAATATGAAGAATAGTTACATAGGCAGTGCTACTTTCCTGCTAGTGGCATACTCTATCTTATTGGTCTATTGGTCGACAACCTCACAACCTTATCCTGCTATACATCTTCTTCCGGTTGCTGTAATAGCTATGGTTCTTGAGAACTTCGGCTACAAAGGACTGGACAATTTGATAGTGCCGCTTTTTGTGGCTTTTACTCTTTCAATACTTATTTAACTTTTATAATGTGTGCTCTTAGGGCATTAAATATAACTGCTACATCGACTGCTTCTTGAATCACTGCTCCGGTCAGAGCAGTGAATTTACCGGTTGCAAAGACGACCATCAAGGCGCTACTCATGGCTATACCGATAAATATACTTTGCTTGGCAATTGCAAAGGTACGCTTGGCGATGGTTGTGGCAACTGTTACTCTGCTTATGTCGTCAAGCATTATGACCATATCAGCTGATTCACTGGCAGCTGGGGAACCTTTGGCACCTAATGCTATTCCGACATCAGCTGCTGTCAGTACTGGAGCATCATTCACGCCATCGCCTGCAAATATA
>Ga0214923_10007680_pt1 | contig 11694 bp, 9 predicted proteins | sample LL1510_MetaG_FD_177993 | JGI IMG/M metagenome (GOLD analysis project Ga0214923, IMG submission 177993) | Freshwater microbial communities from Lake Lanier, Atlanta, Georgia, United States - LL-1510 | ecosystem: Environmental > Aquatic > Freshwater > Lake | place: USA: Georgia | collected 2015-10-15 | reverse complement strand
ATGGCAAGCGCCAGGCACGACATTCACAGACCCTTGCGGCACATTCAACATGCCGATGGTGGCAACAGAATCGCCATCTTGTTTGGCGCGTTGTTCAACTTCAACCGCCCATTGCGCGAACGCGGCTACCGCGTCTTGTCTTTGGTTCATGGGGCTGGTGCCTGCATGGCTGGCCGTGCCGGTGATCTTCACCAAGTAGCGCACGCTGCCGTTGATAGAGGTGACGATGCCCAGCGGCAAATGCATGCTGTTCAACACCGGACCTTGTTCGATATGTACTTCAATGAAACCGACATAACGTTGAGGGTCGCGCTGAATGCGTTAAATGCGGCGTGGGTCTAGCCCGGCAGATGTCATGGCCGTTCGCATGCTGATGCCATTGGCGTCTTGCTGGTCCAACCAAGCCTTGTCAAACGTGCCGACCAAAGCCGATGACGCCAAGAAGGTGGCCTTGTAACGTTGGCCTTCTTCTTCGGCAAATGCCACCACTTCCAAGCCAATGTTCAAGCGCTTGTGTTGACGAGCCAATTCACGCACGCACGCCATGGGAACAAAAATGCCCAAGCGCCCGTCGTACTTGCCGCCGTTGCGAACTGTGTCGTAATGGCTGCCTGTGAGCAAGCACGGCGCGTCGATGTTTTGCGCATGGTAGCGGCCAACGACATTGCCCACGTCATCGATGTGTACCTCGTCAAAGCCGCAGGCTTTCATGCCCAAGGCAATGGTTTGGGCACAGGCTTGATGGGCTGGGGTGAGGTAAGAAACACTGAGCTGGCCGTTTTCTGCAAAACCTGGGTCGCTAAATTGGGCGAGCCATTCGTGCCAATCCCATACTTCAGCGCCCAAGATAGGGTGCTCTTGGCATTTTTCATTCAAGCGCAGTTCAGCGATGCGGTGGATTTGGCGCAAGCATTCTTGAAATTCCGCGGCGGGGGATTGCTGCAACCTTCTTTGCAGCGTGTTCAAAATGGCTTGCGGTGTCAACCCGTTGCCGCGGGGCCCACGCACCGCGACGATGAATGGCCATCCAAATTTGGCCAGGTATGCGTGATTGAGTTCATTCAACAACTGGGCTTGTTCGGGTGTGCTTTGCCACAGACCTGCGGCTTGTTGCTCTTGCTGGGATTCACGCGTCAGATCTGGGTTGGCTTTGGCGGCCAACAAGGGATGGGCTTTGATGAGTGCAAGTTGTTGCGCGGGATCGGCTTGCATCACGCTGTGTGCCAAGGCCCATTTCAGATGGGGCAGACTGCGAAATGGTCTAAGAGCCAGGGCCGATTCGCCCACCCATGGCGAATGTTCATAAATGCCCTCTAACCAAATCAAGGCCTCTTGGCTGGGCGCTTGGTTTAGCCATGCCAGCATGGATGACGAGGTCAGAGTAGGCAAAGGAAGGGGCATGGCTCGAGCGGCTGGACAATACACTGGAATGAACTATACCTTTGGAGAACAGTGCGATGGGATTGAGCACACATGTTTTGGACACGATGCACGGTTGCCCAGCAGCTGGCATGGATGTGTCCTTGTTTGGCATCCAGAACGGTCAAGCCCAGCTGTTGAAGCGATTGGTGTTGAACAGCGATGGTCGCCATGAAGGCGGTCCGCTGTTGGATAACGACAGCTTGAGGGTGGGCCACTACCGTTTGGTGTTTGCGGTGAAAACCTATTTTGAAAGCAAAGGGGTGGCATTGCCAGAACCTGCCTTTTTAGATCAGGTCAGCCTGGACTTTGGCATCGCCGATGTCGGGCAGCACTACCACGTGCCTTTGTTGGTCAGCCCCTGGAGTTACTCGACCTATCGGGGCTCTTGATTCAATCAGAACTGACCTTCTGTCAAGGTGTCGAGCTGAAAACGACCGCTGTCATGCCACAGCCATGTCTCGGTGTACTTTACATGCTGGAGATACACCGGCGCTGGGTAGGGTGCCGCTTGCCGCAAAGCCGTTTCAATTTCACGCATGATCTCGGGTACGTGATTGGGTGCACGCAACCACACGATGTCTTGCACTTGGCCACCTTGATCGACCACCACTTCTACCACGCCCACAGCTTTGAGCATCGCAGGCATTTTGCCTTTGTAGATGCGGTCCTGGTAAGTTTGGTAAATGTGTTTGGCCGCATCCGCTCGGTAGTCCTTGAGCGTTTTGGCGTGGGAGACCCGTCCATGGGGTGCCGCGACTTGGGGGGGTGCAATGGCCAATTCACTTGGGGGATTGACCACCGTTGATGGCGGTGCAGGGTTGGTGTAAGGAGGCAGCGCAGGCAATGCCGTGGCAGAAGTGGGTTGAGGCGCTTGCGTGACCGCTTGGCGTTGTGCACAGGAAGCCAACAACAGAACCATGCCAGTCCATATGAAGGCCATGAGTTTGTGCTGCGCCATGCTGAGCCTCCATGAACAAAGTCGCAAGGCATACTCTGCAGGTTTTTTGTTTGTTTGGGCATCCATGCATACCCGGAGTTGTTGATTGCAGCAAAACGAAACTTTTTTTGCCAAACTTTCGCAACAAGCCGCCGTTTTGGTGACTGTGGCGCAAGCTCAGGGTTCCGTACCGCGTGATGTTGGCGCTTGGATGGCTGTTTTTGCGGATGGCGAGGTGGGCACCATTGGGGGCGGTCATTTGGAATTTCAAGCCTTGGCGCTGGCCAGGCAAGCCTTGTCCAACCCTCAGCAGTTGCCGGCGCCGCACAAAGTGTCCTTGGGGCCTAGCCTGGGGCAATGCTGTGGGGGTGTTGTGGGGCTCAATTATGAAAGTGTGCAGGCCGGAGACATCCCCGCATTGCGCCAAAGATTGCAAACAACACACACGCCAGTGGCATTGTTTGGCGGCGGTCATGTCGGACATGCGTTGGTGCGGGTGCTGAGCGAGTTGCCGTTTCAAGTGCATTGGATAGACAGCCGTGACGAGGTGTTTCCAACGCATCTGTCCACGCATGTCCGGTCAGAGCATTCCAATCCTGTGCATGGGGCAGTGAAGGATTTGGCGCCAGGCAGCAGGGTGTTGATCATGAGTTTTAGCCATTCAGAGGATTTGGATATATTGGCTTCATGTTTGCAACGTGCCCGAGATCATCAAGATTTGCCGTTCATGGGTTTGATCGGCAGCGCCACCAAATGGGCCACGTTCAGACACCGCTTGCAGGCCCGGGGTTTTAATGAGACTGATTTTTCACGCGTCACTTGCCCCATAGGCTTGCCAGGCATTTCTGGTAAATCGCCTGCTGAAATTGCAGTGGCCGTGGCGGCGCAGTTGTTGCTATTGAACTGACGAATTCGCCGGCATCATGGGTGTCTTATAGTGCCAACTTATGGAAACATACTTGCTTGAATGGGCGCAACTGTTGCTTCGCTGGCTGCATGTCATCGTGGCCATTGCCTGGATAGGCTCGTCGTTTTATTTTGTATTCTTAGACAGCAATTTAATTCCGCCGCAGGATCAGGCGCTCAAAGACAAAGGCGTCGGTGGAGAAATGTGGGCAGTGCATGGCGGCGGTTTTTACAACCCCCAAAAATACACTGGGGCACCGGGTCACATCAACAGCACCTTGCATTGGTTTTACTGGGAAAGCTATGCCACTTGGTTAAGTGGTTTTGCCTTGTTCAGCTTGCTTTACCTCTGGCAAGCAGATACATACCTCATCGACAACCATGTCTTCAACTGGTCACCCATGGCCGCTGGCTTCACGGCATTGGCTTTCTTGGTGGGTTTTTGGTTGGCCTATGACAACTTGTGCCGCCAGTTTTTCAATCACCCCAAAGGCCAAATCTGGGTGGGTATTTTGGTGCTGATTTTGCTGGCAGCCCTGTGTTGGTTGGCCAACGCTTTGTATGCCGGTCGTGCGGCATTTGTGCTGATAGGCGCAACCATTGCAACCACCATGACAGCCAATGTGTTTTTTTGCATCATCCCTGGCCAGCGCATCATGGTGAAAGCGCTTACCGCTGGTGAACCGCGTGACGAGAAGGCCTTGGCGTTTCATGGTTTACGCGGCAAGCAGCGCAGTGTGCACAACACCTATTTCACCTTGCCAGTTTTGTTTGCCATGTTGGCCAACCATGAAGGCCTGTTGGTCAGCCATCCCCAGCGTTGGTTGATTTTGTTCCTGATGATGTTTGCGGGCGCTGCCATTCGGCAATTTTTTGTGCAAAAACATGCATGGCATTTGGGTAAATCGGCCCATCCCTGGCCATACGCACTGGTGGGTGTGGCGATCATTTCAGGTTTGGTGGTGGCATTGCGGCCGACCTTGGTTGCCAATCAAGTTTCCACTGAAGCGGTTAGCCTGGTTCAGGTGCAAACAATCGTCAATCAACGCTGCATCAGTTGCCATGGCGAGCATGTGCAAATGAAAAATGTGCGTTTAGACAGCCCAGAAGCCATTCGTGCGCATGCGCAAAACATCTACCAACAAGTGGTGGTGCTGAGACAAATGCCAATGAACAATGCCACTGACATCACGGAGCAGGAGCGTCAAGCGCTGGGGCGCTGGTATCAGGCGCAGCTGGCTGAGAGGCCTTGAGCTTTTCGTAGGCTTGCAGTCGCTTTTCGCGTTGAACCAAATAGATTTTGTAATCTTGTTGCGACTGCAACAGCTGTCGGTCATGCAACTCTTTGATTCGGTTATCGTAGATCAACTGCTGGCGGGTGTTGCTGATAGCTTGGTCAAACATCAGCCCAGCACCTTTATTCAAGCTTCTCCAAAGAATCATTGCCAAGGCGATAGGAAAAAACAAGAGCATGGCGGCATAAAGCCACATCTCCTCTGGGTTGCTGGCGGTGGCTCGGAGTTCTTTGGCGAATTCTTCTGCAGTCATGGTGATCCTGAGGTGGTTTGACCTGTTGGTAATCGACCTGAGCCGCAACAACTTGAATGCATGCGCTATGCTCCCCCGCCATGGCGCCTGCGCACCCCCTGTTCACCGAACCTGAAGCCTTGCTCAGGCAGTTGTTTGACGTGGCCGTGGCCCGCGCACAACCCCTCTTGAACATGTCCGCTTGTTTGCCTCCGCCCCCGCATGGTCGCACCGTGGTGGTGGGTGCAGGCAAGGCAGCAGGCGCGATGGCCCATGCGTTGGAGGCTTTGTGGCCTGCCCAAGCACCTTTGTCTGGGGTGGTTGTCACGCGCTACCACCACACGCCACCGCGCCCTGCGGGTTTGACGCAACGCATCGAGATCCTGGAAGCCGCCCACCCTGTGCCCGACCAAGCGGGTGTGGACGCCGCCCAGCGGATGATGGGTTTGGTGCAGGGTTTGACCCCGCATGATTTGGTCATTGCCTTGATCTCTGGGGGTGGTTCAGCCTTGCTCACCCTGCCAGCACAGGGTTTGAGCTTGCCAGACAAGCAACGCATCAACCGCGCATTGCTCGAAAGTGGGGCCAATATCCTGGAGATGAACACGGTGCGCAAGCATCTGTCGCGCATCAAAGGCGGGCGATTGGCTGCGGCCTGTTACCCTGCGCCGGCGTGCACCCTGGCCATCAGCGATGTGCCAGGCGACGACTTGGCGGTGATTGCCAGTGGGCCCACGGTTCCAGATGACAGCACCTGTGCCCAAGCCTTGGCCATCTTGGCGCGCTACCGGATTGAATTGCCGGCCGCGCTGATCGCTGCACTGAGATCGGGTGAATTGGAAACCCCCAAGCCAGGCCATGCCTTTTTTCAAGGGCACCAATGGCGCCTGTTGGCCACTCCCAGACAGTCCTTGCAGGCGGCCGCAGAATTGGCTCGCAGCATGGGCTTGAATGCTTATGTCTTGTCCGATGAAATCGAAGGCGAGTCGCGTGAAGTCGGCAAGGTGCATGCTGCCTTGGCCCGCGCGGCGGCCAAGGGCGAGGGACCCTTTCAAAAGCCTTGCGTCTTGTTGAGCGGTGGTGAGACCACGGTGACGGTGCGCCCGCAGTTGGCCGACACGCCGCACGGCAAGGGCGGGCGCGCCGGGGAGTTTTGTTTGGGTTTGGCCATGGGCTTGCAAGGGCAATCTGGTGTCTGGGGCTTGGCCGCGGACACCGATGGCATTGATGGAGTGGAGGACAACGCAGGGGCTTTTGTCACACCCGACAGTTTGCTTCGGGCCCAAGCCTTGGGCTTGACACCGGCTGAATTGTTAGACCGCAACGACAGTTACCGCTTTTTTGAAGCCTTGGATAACCTGGTGGTGACCGGGCCGACACACACCAATGTGAACGACTTCAGGGCACTGCTGATTGTTTGAAGCATGGTCAAGCGGATGGCCACCCGCTTGTTCATCGCCAGCCCGATCAGGCGATTTGGCCATTGACCACGGTTTTGTCAACCAAACGGTCGTCACCCAACACAATCATCGCGAACAACTGCTCTGGCAAAGAATTGGCTGCCGCGGTGCGTCTTGCCAACAAGGGCGTCGCAGCTGGGTTGAGCAGCACGAAATCGGCTTCGCAACCAACTGCCAGATTGCCCACCACCCCAGCCAAGCCCAGTGCTTGCGCAGCGCCTGCGGTGTGCAGCCACCACAGGTGTTCGGCGCTCAGGGAAATGCCGTGTTTTCCCACACTTTGCCGAGCCACGATGTAGGCCGCATGCATGGTGTGAAACGGGCTGAAGCTGGTGCCACCGCCCACGTCGCTGGCCAAGCCATGCAACAGTTGGTGGGACTGCGCCAGGTCAAAATCAAAAAAACCACTGTCTAAAAACAAATTGCTGGTGGGACAGACGGCCGCGACCGCGCCACGCTCGGCCATCAAAGCTCGGTCATTGGCGTCCAAGTGCAGACAATGTGCGTAAACCGAGCGTTCCCGCAACAGGCCCATTGCCTCGTAGACCCCCAAGTAACTGCGAGATTGGGGAAATAACTCGGCCACCCATTGGATTTCATCTGCGTTTTCAGCCAGATGTGTTTGCACCCAGACACTGGGGTGCTGGGAAGCCAATTCCGCTGCACCGCGCAATTGCGCTTCGCTGGAGGTGGGGGCAAAACGCGGGGTGATGGCGTAGCCCAAACGGTCGACGCCATGCCAGCGGTTGATCAGGTTTTCTGTTTCCAACAGGCTTTGCTGTGTGCTGCGGTCGCGCAAGCCATCTGGGCTGTGCCGGTCTTGCAGCACGCGTCCCCCCAACATGCGCAGATGGCGTCGTTGGGCTTCCTCGAAAAACGCATCTGCCGAGACAGTGTGTGCAGTGGCAAATGTGAGGGCTGTGGTCACGCCATGTCGTGTCAATTCATTAAAAAAGAACCCAGCCACCTCCCTTGCGTGAGCAGGATCGGCAAAACGGGTTTCTTGCGGAAAGGTGAAGTGGTTAAGCCAAGGTAGCAAGCCCTCGGCAGGCGATGCGATCACATCGGTTTGCGCATAGTGGATATGCAGGTCCACAAAGCCTGGTGCCAACCAACGGCCACGCCAATCGGTGATGGGCACATCGGCATGGTTGGCGTGCAGCAGCGCATACGGTCCCACTGCCGCGATGCGCGCAATGCCATCTTCGCCTTGCGTGGTGACCAGCAAGCCGTCGGCTTCAAACCGAATTTGGTGGCTGCGCGAATCAGGAAACCACAGCAGGGATGCGCGGTAGGCGTGGCGCTTGGCTGATGACAGCTGGGTATCCATGGGCAATCACGGTTCAAACAGGCTTGTGCAATGCCATCAACACCCGCTCGGGAGTGACAGGCGCATCCAAGCGAACCGGACCTTGGCCGCCCAAGGCTTCACCGACTGCGTCACGCAACGCCTCGAACACGCTGATAGCAAGCATCAAAGGGGGTTCCCCAACTGCCTTGCTGCCACCGATGTTGTCTTCGCGGTTGGCCTCGGGCCAAAGCTTGATCTGGAAGTGTGCCGGGATGTCGGCGGCAGTGGGGATTTTGTAGGTGCTCGCGCCCCGAGTCAGCAATTTGCCGTCCTGGCCCCAAACCAGTTCTTCGGTGGTCAGCCAACCCAGGCCTTGCACAAATCCGCCTTCGATTTGTCCAATGTCCAACGCTGGGTTCAAGGAATGCCCGACATCATGCAGGATGTCGACCCGTCGCAGTTTGTGTTCGCCGGTCAAGGTGTCGATGGCCACTTCGCTGCATGCCGCGCCATAGGCAAAGTAATAAAAAGGCCGGCCGCTCAACGTGGCGCGGTCGTAGTGGATTTTCGGGGTGGCGTAAAAACCATCGCTCCAGAGTTGCACGCGCTGGCTGTAGGCGTATTGCACCGCAGCTTTAAAACTGCGCGTTTGCTGGGGCGTGCGCACTTGCGCGTGCAAGAACAGCACCTCGCTGACTTGGCAGCCATCAGCCAGGGCCACACATTCAGCCAGGTTGTTTCGCACCTGCAGCGCGGCGCGTTCAGCCGCTCGACCATTTAAATCGGTGCCACTGGAAGCAGCGGTGGCGCTGGCATTGGCTACCTTGTCGGTATCGGTGCTGCTGATGAGCACCTGCTCGATGGGCAAACCCAAAACCTGGGCCACCACTGCGCAAACCTTGGTGTGCAGGCCTTGGCCCATCTCGGTGCCGCCATGGTTGACCCGCACGCTGCCATCGGTGAACACCGAGACCAGCGCACCGGCTTGGTTGAACTGGGTGGCGGTGAAACTGATGCCGAACTTCACGGGCGTCAAAGCGATACCCCGCTTGATCACCGGGCTGTTGCTGTTCCATTCACGGATCTCATGGCGTCGTGCACGGTATTGGCAGTCCTTGGCCAGTTGGGGCATCAGCCTGGGCAGGATGTTGTCCGCCACCGTCATGCCGTATGGCGTGGTGTTGCGCGGCGCATCGCCATACAAATTGGCCAAACGCACGTCCAACGGGTCCAATCGCAGTTGTCGGGCGATGTCGCCCATCACGGTTTCAATCAGCAACATCCCTTGCGGCCCACCAAAACCACGAAACGCGGTGTGGCTTTGGGTGTTGAGGCGGCTGCGGTGCGACACGATATCGACGTTGTCCAAAAAATAGGCGTTATCGGTGTGAAACACCGCGCGGTCCGAAACAGGTCCACTCAGGTCGGCACTGAAGCCGCAGTGCGCCCATTGGCTGGACTGCAAAAACAGCAAACGGCCTTGGTCATTGAAACCGGCTTCGTAATCATGGCTGAAAGGGTGGCGTTTGCCCGTGACCAAAAAGTCGTCTTCGCGAGACAAGCGCAGCTTGACTGGGCGCTGGGTTTTGTGGGCAGCCAAGGCGGCCCACACCGCCAACTGGCCCGCTTGGGTTTCTTTGCCACCAAAACCGCCGCCCATGCGACGGCACAACACCCGTACCCGGTGCAAAGGGATGTTCAAGGCGTGCGCCACCCAATGCTGGACTTCGCCAGGGTGTTGGGTGCTGCTGTGAATCAACCATTCGCCATTGTCTTGCGGCAACACATAGGCAATTTGGCTTTCCAGGTAATAGTGTTCTTGGCCACCGATCTCCAACTGGCCTTGCAGTTGGTGTGGTGCGGTTTGCCGAGCTTGGTCAGGGTGACCGCGTTGCACATGCACGGAGGGCAAAACGGTTTGCGCCTGCGCTTGTGCTTGGCGGGCATTGAGCAAGGGCGGCTCGGCCTCGGCCTGCAAGCCTGCCCGTTGCGCCGCAGCTCGGGCTTGCCGATGGGTGTCAGCGACCACCAGGGCCAGCACCTGACCCATGTGCGATACCGCGTCTGTGGCCAAGATGGGTTCGTCGCGGTTGAAGCTGGCGATCATCGGGTCACCCGGAATGTCTTGTGCAGTCACCACGACATGCACGCCGGGTGCGGCCAGCACCTCACGCAAGTCGAGCGAGATGACGCGACCACGCGCCACCGTGCTCAAGATCGGCGCGGCATGAAGCGTGCCTTGGGTGAGTGGCAGGTCGTCGATGTAAGCAGCTGAGCCTTGCACATGAGCCGTGGCACTTTCATGTTGGACCGATTTGTCAGCGGGTTGTTGCCTGGCGGTCATGGCAAATCCTCCAGCTCCACCAGGGCTTGGCCTTGGCTTTGCAACCAAGCGCGGTGCAACAACTGGCCAAGCAACAAGCGGCGGTAGTCGGCGCTGGCACGCATGTCGCTGATCGGCTGGAACTCTTTGGTCAAACAGGCCTTGGCCGCCGCTAAGGTGGTTGCATCCCATGCATGACCCGCTAATACCGCTTCGGTTTGACGCGCCCGCACTGGCGTGGCGGCCACGCCACCCACACCGATGCATGCATGGGTGATGAGGTCAACCTCGCGCTCTAACTTGACCGCCAAGCAAACGCTGGAGATATCGTCTTCTTTGCGTTTGGAAACCTTGTAAAGGCCAAGCCACTCGCCAGGCTTGGGATGGGGCACCACGATCCAACACAGCACCTCATCAGCGGCCAGCGTGGTTTGGCGATAGCCCAGGTAATAGTCCTCCAAGGGAACATGGCGGTGCACCATTTGGCCACGCCGCCAAGCCATCAATACCACCTGTGCGCCCAAGGCAATCAACAGCGGCATGCTGTCACCAATCGGCGAGCCGTTGGCCAGGTTGCCACCCAACGTGCCTGACTGTCGCACTGGTCGACCGGCGAACCGCTGAGCAAACGCATGAATCTTAGGTCGGCGCTTGGCCAGCGCGGCAAAGGCGGCGTCAATGCTCACGGCCGCACCAATCGCCAGGTGATGGGCATAGGTTTCGACCTGCAGCAACTCATGAACCCGTGTCAGGTCGATGACCTGCTCAAACCTTCTGTGCTGTTGCGTGACCCACAGGCCTGCGTCCGTGCCGCCTGCCATCAACTGCGCTTGAGGCAAGCGGGCGCGCAGGGGCAACAACTGGCCCAACTCGGTGGGCAAGGCGTAATGCGGATTCAAATGGTCACGTTGGGCACCAGGTTGGGCCTTGACCGGCTCAGCAGCGGGCGGCGTTGGGTAAAGGTGCATGGCGCAGGCAGCATCCAAAATCGGGCGATAGCCGGTGCAACGGCACAGGTTGCCCGAGATGGCTTCCATGGCCTCTTCTCGCGAGACGGCACGGCCTTGGGTGCGTTGGTACAGGTCGTACAAAGACATGACAAAACCAGGGGTGCAAAAACCGCATTGCGAGGCGTGGTGGTCGACCATGGCTTGTTGCACCGGGTGGAGCTGACCTTGGGCAGACAGGTCGCTGGCGGTGGTGACTGTCATACCGTGCGCAGAATGCGCCATGCGAATGCAACTGTTGACCGTGTGGCCTTGCGCGCCGTGGCCCAAGTGCACGGTGCAAGCGCCGCAATCGCCAGCGGCGCAACCTTCTTTGACATCGGTGGCATGCAATGCTTCACGCAACAGGTCCAGCAGGGTTGTGGCCGGTGGTACATTGTTTAGCGTATGCCACCGTCCGCGGTGAATCAACTCAAGTATGGGAAGCGTCATGCAGTTAAACGACAGTTGTTGGGAGGCTATTGTTGCATTGGAATCCAAGGTCAAGGCAGCCCCATGAGTGCCGTACCGCTGCTCAGCCTCAAGGGTATCCGCAAACAATACCCAGCGGTCTTGGCTAATGACAACATTGCCATGGCGGTCATGCCAGGCCAAATCCATGCCATCTTGGGCGAAAACGGGGCGGGCAAATCCACCCTGATGAAAATCATTTACGGCGTGGTCCAGCCGGATGCGGGTGAGATTTGCTTCCAGGGCCAACCGGTGCAAATTCGCAACCCGCATCAAGCCCGTCAACTCGGCATCAGCATGGTGTTTCAGCATTTCAGCCTGTTTGACACCCTGAGCGTGGCCCAGAATGTGTGGTTGGGTCTGGACAAATC
>Ga0214923_10007679_pt1 | contig 11694 bp, 12 predicted proteins | sample LL1510_MetaG_FD_177993 | JGI IMG/M metagenome (GOLD analysis project Ga0214923, IMG submission 177993) | Freshwater microbial communities from Lake Lanier, Atlanta, Georgia, United States - LL-1510 | ecosystem: Environmental > Aquatic > Freshwater > Lake | place: USA: Georgia | collected... | reverse complement strand
ATATCTGATCCGGTAACTAATAGGTAATCGGTTTGCAGGAATATCGTAGGAGAAGGAGGATGGGAGGGGTGGCCAGAGCTTTGGCCGGCCGACCCACCCGGCCCGATTACCCCCGACTTACCGGCTCCAGGGCCAGAGAGACATAGGATTCAGGACGCACTCCATTCTGTGTCTCTGTTGCGACATAGTTTCGCGTAGGTTTCACCCAAAGTTGACACGCGACGACGCGGGGGAGGGCAAAGGCAAGATGACCGACTCTATAGCATTGTGGTCCGGAGCAAAACTGAAACGCATAATGTTCCGGAAACCGTTTGATTATGAGGCACTTCCGACATATAAAAATGAACTGGATAAGCGTACAAAAGAGATGGAAGACAAAGTAGCAGAAGTAGTTGCAGATGGTGTTGGGTGTGTATGTGTTACACTCCATAGAACAAAACGATCCGTAGAAGAAGTGGATATAACATCTTCTCTATGCGCCCGTCATTCTGACAATATGGTGGATCTGGTAATATTGGCGGATAGGACTGGCCGTCAAGCACTTCACCGATATGGACCATATCCATATATGTTAACAATCCGTATGGTAGCGCCATCGGTCTTCTTATTGGAAGTAGTGAACAATGAAACGGAAATAAAGTCTATATGCTCTGTAAAGATGCCGTTCACATTTCCAGAGACATTCAAACACACCACCGCTACGGGCGCTCCCAAATCAGCCAGTACGCTCTCCGTGTATCGCAAACACATCAGCCGCATCTCTGACGAAACAGGGATCACGACAGTAGACGGCATCATGGCAAATCCGTTAGCCGTGTTAGCCGCTATCCATAATCTGACCGACCGTGCAGATGGAGAGTCTGACAACCATCGCAACACCCGGCTCCGCGTATTCTTCTCCGCACTCTTTACATATTTGCCCGCAGAATACATTGCCAAGAGCAATCCATTCTATGAGGTGTTCCAAACACTGAAGCATTAAACCAGATTCATCTGTGTCAGCTTTGTACGATGTTCCGACGAAATAACAGGAGACTTCATCATCACCCGCTTCTTAATAGTCGGCTGCACTTCACGCACCTCCATCGTTGGTACTTCTTCTTCTTCAGAATCTGATTCGGCCGCAGCTGCAGGCGCAGGAACAGGAGCAGCGGTTTTTTGTTTGAGCGCAGCCAACAGCGCCTGGACTGTTGCCTCCTTGTCTTTAAGCTTGCGCTCCAGTGATGCTATAGTCTCCTCCTGATCTACAATGACCCTTGAGTGATCGGCCAGTTTCTTGTCCTGTTCTTCCAGCTCCGCTTTTTGCGCCGCCATATCGGCCTCCATACGCCGCTTGACTTGGGCCTCCTTGCTGATCAGAGCCTTACGGAACTTATTGAACTCTGCAGATAGCCTGGATACTATTGTTGGTACATCCTGAGTTGGGAGCGGCGTGTCATCATCACTGTCACGCTCCTCCTCCTCAAAGCCAGGAATCTCCCCTTCACGCAGCGCCTTCCACACTGTCGGCCCAGGATCCGATGTAGCAACAGATTTGGTTTTGAGTTCTTTGTTCTCTGCGGATAGTTTGATTAAACTCTTCGCCATATTGTTAAATCCCTCCTCCAGATCAGGCAACTCCGGCCGCTTATCGCCCTTTTCTCTTTCCTGATATGGTATTGTAAACGCCGCTCTACTGTCATTCCAAACTTTCAACAGCTTGTCTTCCGTGATAGATAATACGGTCTTCTTGATCGGCTTGCCATTTGGAAGCTTGGCCACGACTCTACGCCGTATCTGTTTCTCTTTACATTTGTGGTCATCAAAGATCCAGGTAGACGAAGTCTCCTGATCAAATGATTTCCAACACTGGAAACAGCATCCCTTGATATGCGTGCCACTGCTATCTGTCGCATATATCACCTGCGGATTCTTTGATCGTCTCCATACAATACCATCAGCAGATACATCCAGAAACTCTGCGGGATTGGGATGCCGTGCGGCGATGTGTTCTTTCAAATGATCACTGCGCATATTCTGATCACAGAATGGGCAGTCATAATGTTTTGCTGCAGCAGCCATCTCTACGCTATATACAGATTATTGTGCCGGGGTTTTACCGGGTAAATCACGCCGCCGGCAACTTTGCCTTGGCCGTCTCTGCCTTGGCCAGAGCCGCTGCCTCCGCAAACGACTTGCCCTCCTTACGATACTTGCCGACGGCCAGAGCGTAGGCATTCGGCGCACGCTTGACTTTCGCCGGAAGCGCCGGAGGAGCCGGAGGTGCCTCCACCGGCCCGGAGGGCGCAGAGATGGCCAGGAGCTTGGACGGCTCCAGAGGCGCGATCTTCTTGAGACGCTTCGGCGGCTCCTGGACAATCGGCGGGATCGCGGCAGCGGCAGCAGCGGCAGCAGCCTCATCGGCAGCCTTCTTGGCATTTGCCTCATCCACAGCGGCCTTCATCACGGCCTGTTCCGCATCAATCTTTACCTTCTTCGCGGCAGCCTTCTCCTTGAGTACAGTACTCACGGCCTCCGCCATCGGTTTCTGTGCCTCCGCATGCGCGGCGGAGGCTACGGCGGCAGCCTCCGCGTTCTTCGCAGAGCGCTGGGGAAAACGCTTTTTTTTGGGAGCCGCCGGAGGAGCAGGAGCAGGGGCGGGAGTCATACCGGGATCCGGCAACAGAACACGCATCGGCATTGTATGATCTATACTTAGATTATTTGTTGGGCAGTTGGGCTGACACTCCTGTAACACCACCAGGCAGCGTGACTCCTGCTGATGTCAGCGCTCCCGCAGTTTGGAAGGTGTCGCTGAAATACAGCAAGATGTTATACGGATAGTTCGCCGCATTCTGTTGGAACGGTGTCAGGGCTACTGCGGATGAAACACTCTGGAAGTTGCACCGGCTCACGATCGCATTGTTGGTCCTGCCGCCAGACGCACCGCCAGTCTGATAGATATAGGCATTCACGGGAGACTCTGATGTGTTCGCGCTGTAGAATGAACAGTTGGTGAACTGGAAGTATGCTCCGCTGGTAGAGGCCAGATAGACGGTTGGATAAGTTGTCGTCAATGGTTTCGCATTGATGGCGCAGGTATTGAATGTGGCGGGGATGGTCAGACTGTTGGCTCCTGCTAAATAGATTGCCGTCTGGGTATTGGCAAAGTTCGCTGAAAAGTTAGATAACGCCGCATTCAGCATATAGCCTGGACTGAGGATGTGAAGCGCCTTTCCGTAAGAGTTGGCGGAGAAGTCGCTGGATTGTATTGCGAAAATCCGACCAGAGGTCACCTTGACACAGTCGCAGGATGTGTTGGTGTTAGAGCCAGTGCTTACAGATACATTGTCAAAAGACATTTCGGCCAGGACTCCTGTCGGTGATGTGGTGCCGTTCATCAGTATAGTAGGATTGCCTGAGTTATCCAAACTGGTGATGAGACATTCTTTCAGTAGCGTCCTACAGCCTCTGGCGGTGATGTTGATCGCTGGAGCGCCATTCTGGCCAATAATGGTTAGTTGGTTCAGAGTTATTACATCAATGGTGGCAGCGGACGGCCCTGTAGCGGTGATTGTCCAGTTCGCACTGAAGACGACGCGTTTGCTGCTCTGAGACGCGTCGCTCATACCGACGATGCTGACCCGCGGGATATTGATATTGACATTTTCCGTGTATGATCCTGGGGCAACATAGATGGTCATTCCTGTCGTAGAATCAGCCGGCATAGTCAGCGCATCTGTGACAGTGCTGAATGGGTCTGTTATACTGCCGACACATCCCGCGGACTTCAGCCGGCCGTTCAGACTGACATAATAGACATACTGTAGATTATTGACAATACCTGGACCTGTTGCTCCTGTTGCTCCTGTTGCTCCTGTTGCTCCTGTTGGCCCTGTTGGCCCTGTAGCCCCTGTCGCTCCTGTTGCTCCTGTTGGCCCTGTCGCTCCTGTCATTCCGATTGGACCCTGAGGGCCGGTCGCTCCAGTGGCTCCAGTGGCTCCAGTGGCTCCAGTCGCTCCAGTGGCTCCAGTGGCTCCAGTGGTTCCAGTGGCTCCAGTGGCTCCAGTGGCTCCAGTGGCTCCAGTGGGTCCAGTGGGTCCAGTGGGTCCAGTGGCTCCAGTCGCTCCAGTGGCTCCAGTGGGTCCAGTGGCTCCAGTCGGCCCTGCACCCAGAGCGGCATATCGGAGCAGACCGTTCGCAGAGTCCCAAGTCACCGCATTGATTGGATTCGTATCCAGCTGTAGGTCTGGTAGCGTTATAGCGCCCTGGATGTTGGTAATCTCCAAGCCTGGGATTGCCGTGTTGAAGCTGATGTTCTGGGTATTTGTAATGGTGCTGGAGATATCAGAGGCCGCTGGATAGTTGGTGTAGCAGACAAGCTGATTGGTGTTGAATCCTAAGAGTGTGCTGGTGGTCTGCGGTGCGCCCTGGGCGATACCCCTCAAATCTACCGACGGCGTGAATACGGTGAATGCGCCACCAGAAGCGTCAAACTCAATGTTCGGACCGAACAGTCGCATCGCCGTATCTGGATAGTCCGCTTGACGGATTACAAAATCTCCTTGGCCTTGGCCGGTGCTAAGCTCTGTCTCATACCCAATCACTACAGACGCGACAGGGCCTGGCGGATAATCCGTCAATCCTTCTTGACGGAACAGCTGATACTGTTGGAGATTGTACTGCCCCGTGCCGCCTCCATAGAGCTGCGTCTGTTGGTAGAGATCACGGGTCAAATCAATGGTATTGGTGGCCGGTACTGGATTGCCTGAGACATCCACCAGAGCGGTATACAGATGAGGGCCGTACAGATTCTGGGCCGGGGCAAAGTTTTCACCTCTGACTTTTGTGGCCTGGATACTGTCTGTTCCGTAGATGTTGCCACCGAAACGGAAGTTCAGATTACACGCTGTTTCTACGGGACCTTCAATCCGAATGCCTGAATCCAGAGGGGCGGGGAGAGTACCTCCGCCACCGCCTTGGAGAGAGACATACGATCCAGCAGATACCTGGACCGCGCCGCCGGCAGACAAGTTAGCCGCTCCGCCGGCATCTATGGTGATGGCTACGGGTCCGATAATATCTATAATGCCTGGAGTCAAAAGACCGGCAGGGTTCAGATCAATCCGACAGGTGTTGAGACCGCCCAACGGAAGACACCCAATCGCTACACCGTGATTAGAGCCGGCATCCAGTGTAATGGGACCATACGCTCCGATTCCTCCTGAGTATGTCGCGGATTGTGGGTCGCCCACCTGGAGAAAGTTGCCCAACTTGTTTCTGGCCGGCTGGCTGTCATTGTAATCCTGATTGATAAAACCATTACAGCTGACACCTCCAACCACTTGGAGACCACCGTTCTCTATCTTGACACCATTCGTGGTATTGATGAAGAGCCTGGGCGCTGCTGCCGTGTTTGCCGTGATCCGATTGACATGCTGGAGTTCGTGGCCGCAGATATCCACATTCTGGATGGCTGGGAAGGTTGCCCATGCGGACACATTCTGGCCGACCGATGCGGGAACACCGTTAATCAGGAGCTGATTGCCAGGACCCGCCGTCAGGACGCAGTTATCCGCTGACGCATCGTGTAGAGTAATCTGTTGGCTGGAGATATCTGTGATATTGCCATCTATGGTTGTCAGATTGGGAATGGTCGCCGCAATCGCAGAGAGTCCCGTAGCCGTCAGGGTACCGACTTCTATGGTTGACGCGCTGACATCGCTGGACTGGATCGCCGTACTGGTCAGATTGGGAATATTCGCAGAGAGGGCATACAGACTGGTCGCCGCTACAGAGCCAGCGTTGAATACTGTAGCGCTGAGATCACTGAAGCGCCCCGTGGTGCCTTGAAGGGTACCGACATGGATCGTCGCCGCAGAGAGGTCGCCACTGAATGTTCCCGTTGTTCCAGCTACAGTGCCGGCATTCACAAGGGCCGCAGAGAGATCTGTTGTTGCGTTGATCACGGATGCGTTGATGATGGGAGTCAGAATGGTCGCTGCCGCTAATGCACCAGTCGCTATGGAGCCTGAGGTGATGAGACCAGAGGCGTTGATGGTGGTCGCTCCCGTAATGCCGTGATTGTCCGCGTTGATATTCGCTATGGCAGGATAGTCCGCCCACGCGGCTATGTCTGGGATATCTCCAGCTTTGGCCAACAGGATTCCATCAAAAAACAGATCTCCAGCTATACTCTCCAGCTGGTGTTGGCCTGATGCATCATCAAACAGAACTGTGCCGTTGGTGGTGGGATAGTTAAACCAGAGGCTTGCGTCCAGGGGCTGGCCGTTATATTGAAGAGTACCGGCTACGCTCTGGAGAACCTGTGTCCCTGAGGCATCCACCAGCTGGATATCTCCAGACAGAGAGGGATACTGATACCAGAGGCGTGGGTCCAGCGGCTGACCGTTGAACTCTAACTGACCGCTGATGTCTTCCAGCAAATCTATGTCGCCGGACACCCCTCCGATCGGGACAAACTGGATTTGTCCAGTCTCTGCCGGATGGGTATACCACAACTTCGCTGCGGCCTCTCCAGCTCCAGCCGCCTCATAGAACGGCTCTCCTGGAGAGGAGAATGTCGCGTTGGGGAGCTGAGCCATCTACATTATATGTGTATTTTTTCATCACGATATATAGAATGTCTCTTCTCCCGTGCGCTACGGTGGCGGCTCCTGGTCAAGACTTCTGGGCTGCCTACGGAAGTGGCGGAGGGACGACCGGCGGTGCGCTGTCAGGCTCTCAGTTGACGATTGTCAATCCTCTGACTCCAACCAACACGGCAGAGCTGTATTTTCTGAATGCCGGCACTCAGCTCAATCTGACCATGTCTGACGGCAACAATACAAACTCTCCGCTGATCTTCAATCAGTCTGCGGGTGGGGGCAACTTCAACACGCAGGTCCGTGGCCTCACTGTCTTCCCATCGCCTGACACTCCCCGCCAAGATGGCAGCATCAGTATCCGCAATAATCCTGGCGTAGGAGGCACATCTACGATTTGGAATGTGTCAAACTATGCAACGGCTGAGCCAGGATTCGGCAACCAAGGAGACCTGAATATCAACACGACAGACAACGCCACCGGCATCACAAATCCGGTTTTACGGATGACGGCAAACACTCAACAGTGTATCTTCAGTGAGGAGACATTGGCTCCTGGCTACATCGCTACCAACGGCACTGCGGTCGGAACAACGAATGGCGCAACTGTGTCGCTCTCTATGACACCAGGAACAGCCAACACTTCTGTGATTGTCAGAGATACCAGCGGCGGCGGTCCCGCAACAACAGACTCCACTCCGATATTCATTACGCCAACCAGAACCCGTGGTCCGAATCAGGACTTTATCACAGCGGTCCAGCAGTTAGTCATAGCACCATCCTCCAGCTCTACTTCTTCCGCCACATACACGCAGCAGGGGACGGCTCAGCTGTCCTTAGTAAACCGCGTTACCTCTCCATCCGACAGCCAGAACTATGTCTTTTACAATCCCGCCATTACGGGTGGCGGACTGACTCAAAATCATCTGATGTTGTGGTCTTATCCAGGCTCAGGCGGTGGCCCATATCTGTCTATGGATGTAGCGCCAAACGGTACCATTACCTTTCCTAACACGGTCACCTTCAGCGTGCCGCCTGTCGGAGCGGGCGGAGGTCTTACCCCGCGGACCACGCTGCTGTATGACCAGACGCTTTCACTGAACACTCCGAACCTGGCTTCTGGCCGTATCATTGCGCAGAACTTCACGGCACCAGCAACGGGTGTCTATCTGTTTGAATACCAGCTTCAGTATTCTCCAGGCGACACGGTGGCAGGAGTTCAGGATGGTTTTGCTCCGGTTATATATCAGACGGACCAAGGGACGAATGTGGTCAAGGCCAGGGCTACGATGCCTGTTCCAGCGAACAATACATTAAACTGGTATCCAGGACAGCCAACCACTACAGTTATGGACACGCTGGAGTCGGGAGTCAACTACACACCCAATCTCTATGTCTACAACAACTCTGGAACATTATCCACAACCCTGGTTTGGAACTTTGCGATTCGGATTACCTCCTTGTGTTAAAATCGCCGCTCAATGTATAGATGTCATTAGTTCCTAACGCAACTTTTGCGGCTCCTGGACAGCAGTTCTACTCCACCTACGGCTCTGGTGGTGGTGGTGGTGGCGGTGGCGGCAGCCCTACGACTCCGATCCAGGCATCCACGATTACGCTGAATAGCGCCAACGGGCTAATCACATCGGAGAGCGTGGTCCAGAATAGCGGTGCGGTCCAGACGCTGGTGACGATATCGGGAGGCACTGCCATTGTTGCCTCCCAGCTGACGGGTCTGGGTACTCCAGTGGTGACGGACTACCGCACGACGGTCAACACTCTGTATGTCCAGCCCAACAGCACCAACGCTACTGCCGGCTCTGGCCTGACGGGAGACGGTATCCTGGTCATCTCTAACAATGTGTCGGCGGGTATTGACACGGCCTACTCTCTGACCGTGCCGTCCGCTACAGAGGGTTCGGATCCAGCCGGATCGCTGGTTCTCAAGGGCATCAACGGCGGAACGACCACGGAGCTGTTGCGTTCTACGGGAGCGTCTGGCCCTATTGTCATATCGGCTCCCACCACGACGGCAGGTACTCTGGGTGTCGGCACGAATCTGACGGTGGGCGGGACTCTGAATGTGTCTGGACTCACCACTCTTGCCGCCACCACAATGAGCGGTACTCTGACGGCAAATGGAGCGGCCAACTTTACTGGAGCCGTAAACTTCTCTGGAGCGGTGACGGGTATCAGTGGAGAGACGGTGCCTCCGGTTCTCCAGACGGTCGCTACCGCCATCAACGCGCCAGACATTCAATACAACGAAACCTCTCTGGTCGCAACGATTACGGCTCCAAACCCCGCCTATGTCTTTAATGTGGAGTTTCTAATCCGGGGGGCCACCTGGGTCCTCCCCAGCCAGACAGGAACCGTCAATGCCTACTTTTTCTTAGGTCCTCCCGGCCAGACGGCTCTGGGGCCGCAGGCACCCAACGCGCTCAATCTGGTTGCTCTCCCGGTCAATAACGGAGCCAGCGCGGCAGTCCTCAACAGCTACTCCCTGACATACTATTCATCCACACCTATCACAACGCTATGCCTCTACGCATACAACGCGGGTGTAGGCAACGCAAGCCAGGCAGATGTCAATCTGTCGGTAGGCGGCACAATCTATGTGAATACCAGTTTCTAAATATGTTTCCAACTTTTCCTATTGATTATATTATCTATGGAACAAACAGATACCCCATATTCCGCAGCTATTTCTTTTCTACTTCTATTATCAGCGCGAATGGCTAAAACCTTTTCCGCTGATAACTTTTTAGCAGAAGTCCCAGCCATACACGCATCTAAGTTATTTTCCGACGCGGTTCCTTCATACAGATGTGCTGGATTACAGCAGTGGCGATTGACGCATTTATGATTTGCCTGATATGTTGGACGCAGAGATCGCCCTAATGATTCACAGAGCATTAGATTATGAACTGATCTCCATCTTCTCTGATATTGAAATCGTCCATAACCCTTTCTATCTATAGAGCCGGCCCACAACCAACAATCTCCGACATAACGAACATAATAGAAGAATCTGTTGCGGGCATTCTCATCCATAATGCTTTTGCTGTAATCCAACTGTTCCGGCTGTCATTTTTTATGTAATGTATATTTAGAAGCAGGGATGACTACACCTGATGTAGGACAAACGATCCGATTTCCATCCACATCGCTCCTCACGATTGATTCAGAGGATCGGTGGGCAGATTACGATCAGGCGCGCGGTTCTTTAGATGCCAGTGATAACTTCTACAATAATCCGAATCTGGTGCCTTATGTGGACCCCTTCAACTTCCGGCTCCAGGGCAATCAGATGTTATCCACTGGCTTCTTCACACGATTGGGAGTATCTGAAACAGTCATGCCCTGGTGTCCAAATATCAATCCAAAGACAAACAAGATTGTTGTCAACTGGAATGTCAATAATGGCGCAAATATTGGACTGGCAACGATTACTCTGAATACTGGATATTATACTCCGGCAGTATTAGCGTCTTCAATCCAAGAGCTGATACGCCAAGACCTTTCTGGAGACGGACTGGCTGGATTCCTGATGGGATACGGAGCAAATGGATACCCTTGTTTCTCCTACAACTCTGGCGACGCTGGAACGGCCGTCAGTTTTTCTCCGTTGCCGTATGGATCTACCGCATATCCATACCCCTCCACAACAAAACAGCTCTTTGATGTCTTGGGATTCACAGCAGTAAATAATCCGCCAATCCCTATTCCCGCCACTCTTGTCGGCCCACAGATTGGATCCTACACTCTCTGCCAGGCCATCCGCTATGTGGACATAGTCTGCCCGCGGCTGGTGCAATATCAAGGTCTCTTTGACGGCTCTTCTCAGGGCAGCGCCAGAGATAGTCTGTGCCGCGTCTATCTTGGTGGATTCCAGTCCAATCTGTTGGTGACAGATCCGGACTTTGCCCCTACGGGAACGCTCCCAGTGGTTGTGTATCGGAACTTTACGAATCCCAAACAGATCCAGTGGATCGCCAAACAAAACATCTCCGCCAATCTGGAGTTCCAGGTTTATGGAGATGATGGACAACTGTTTAGCTCCAACTTTCCAGCCGGCCTCTTGACACAGGAGAACTGGTCTATGACTCTGTTGCTATCGGAGAACTAATCTCTGGTACCAGACCCAGGCCCTCTACAACGGCAAGATACATCGCCGCGGCGTCTTCCACAGTGTCAAAGACTCCAAGATGAAACTGTTGGCCATCCAGCCGAACAGATGCCTTGAATCGGTCTCCCGATTTACCCACCCCTTTCGGATACAACTTGCTCCGGCTCCCCCTGTTGTAGGCCTGAGCGGACCGTGATGCCCATCGCAGATTCTGAACATCATTATTCAATCTGTTCCGATCCTTATGATCTACCGTTGGCAGATTCTCAGGATTCGGAAGAAACGCCATCGCCACCATACGATGGATATCCATATTCTTTGTGGTTCCATTCTGGCTACAGGTGATACTGGGATAGCCTTTGCGTGTAGCGGTTTGAAGAACAGATCCATACGGTCCAATGACATTACCCAAGTTGGAGACGCTATAGGTTGGGTATCCGGGCACGGCTTTCCAGATTTCTTCGGCGGACATTCTTTTCTAATGTCTGCCGGGGAAATAATCCCCAATACCAACCGTTTTTTAACGGATATTTAAGACACTAAATATCCATTAATAATGTTGTTTTATATGTATGCTGCCGCGTGTGCCTCATATACTGCGGACGCTTCTTCTTCTTAAGCGCCGCTCAAACTTGGGTGAGTACTCAGCCAACAAGTATCTGGGCTGAGCCTCTGCTGTACGCTATCGCTCCGTTCAGAACCGGTACGACATAGAGAGTGTAGGCCACCGTGTTGTCGGGCATAGTGAGGAACAGCGTGATCGCTCCGTTGGCAATCGGCTTTCCGGCCACAAGTAGCGTCGCCTCTTCGTCGGACTGGATCGGCTGGCTGAAGGGGAGCATCACATAGCTGCCAAGTGTGGAGGTGGAGGTCCACGCTGCACCGTTGGGTGTCAGAGTGTTGGTGTTGAAGATTGGCGGTTTGGAGCTGTCCAGCAGATTCCAGATCTGGGAGGTACCCTGATCATACTGGGAGTAGATG
>Ga0214923_10007676_pt1 | contig 11698 bp, 5 predicted proteins | sample LL1510_MetaG_FD_177993 | JGI IMG/M metagenome (GOLD analysis project Ga0214923, IMG submission 177993) | Freshwater microbial communities from Lake Lanier, Atlanta, Georgia, United States - LL-1510 | ecosystem: Environmental > Aquatic > Freshwater > Lake | place: USA: Georgia | collected 2015-10-15 | reverse complement strand
CCGTCGTTGGAAGGATTTGTGGCCAATAACTGAACGGGCTCGCCGAAAACGGGTGCAGTGCATGGACAAAAATCCTTCCAACGACGGTCTTGCCCCGGTTCCCGCGAGCGGACCTGAAATAAGTAAGAGCGTTGTGAGCCGGCCAGGGGCCTCCTATCCCCACGCCCCACGCCCTCTCCCCACCCCGATCCTCTCAGATACCCATTTGGGCGAACAATCCCAGAGGCTGCTTGACAATTTCAAGGTTGCACAAGGCACTCGCCACGTGATGGTCAATACAGAGCTCTCCTACTCAGATTATCTGAAAGAGGTGATTAGATTCCCGCGACAGATGATTCGCAACACGTTCCAATACACTGCGGACGCCCTCGAATCATTTGGATTTCAGAGCGCGACCATCTTGGGACAAGAGGTTCTAGACTTTAAGCTCCGAACGTGGCCCTGGGAATCACTCTTGGTGCGCGATCGAAAAACTCTTGAAGGCCAGGAAATCGCCCTCAACGAGTTCTATCAACAGATGAAGCTCTTTGGTCGAAGGGAGTATGCCAACCGAATGTTCATCTTTCATGGCCCTCCCGGCTCAGGAAAGACCCGATTAAACGACACGATTGATGCGGCTCTTGAACACTACTCTGAGAACGACTCCGCCGGGGCGCTTTACCGGCTCGTGTGGGTGTTTAACGAGGACAGTGCCCGGCGACCATTCGGGTTTGCCGCTCATACGAGTCAGGGTGCTCACGTAAGCCACGAAGAGTGCTCCGGTGGAAGGCGAATCATATACCGCCCTCTGGGGAACACTGACCCCCTCTTCTTACTATCGCGAACAACGAGAGAGCAATTAATCATCTCCTTAGAGGGAGAGGGGCGTCTTCCTCCGGATCTCAACGCCGACTACTTACTCCGGGGCGAACTTGACACATTCTCTGAGGGAATTCTCGAAGCTCTTGAGAGTTACTACCGGGCCGAACAACTGAGCGACCTTCTTCCCGACCAACGACTCTCTGAGTCAAAGATCCTAGAAGATGTGTTAACCAATCATGTCCGAGTCGAACGTTACACCCTATCAAGACGGCAGGGTCGTGGTTTGTGTTCCATTTGGGGATCGCCCAACAGAAATGCAGACATTGAACCCTTCTATGATTCCTACTCCCCTCCCCCCGAGCAGATACGGTCTGCTGAGCGTGACCTGAGCATGGCAAAAAGCTTCATGATAGAGGCAAACCGCGGGCATCTCCACTTCTCCGATCTCTTTCGTCCCGACCAACAGGATCGCGGACGAGACGACATTTCTCACCTGAACCACCTACTTAACGAGATCGAGTCAGGACACACGCAGATATTTTCACTACGACACGCCGCCAGGTTAAAAACTGAAAAGGTGAATGCGCTCCTTAGAGCTGATGCTAACGACGAACACATTGACCGAAAACGCACTGCAGAGGGGTGGGACTCGCTCGGTCGAAGACTTCACTTCATCGGAGTACCACACATCACTCGCTTCCTCTCAGAGGTCGATGCCCAGAGAGATTTTTTTGATACGATTGTTGGTCGTGATAGACCCATCTGTCCTCACGTTCTCGAAACGGTTTCGCTCTTCGTCACTGCGACTCGACTACTTAGACCCGAACCAAGCAGGTACGCAAAAGTCCATGAGCGCCTTCCCCACATTGTTGGACGAATGAATGTGTGCGAGAAGGCGCTTCTTCTCCAAGAGTCAAGGGCTGATGTTCGCATCGAGATGAACATGATAAAGCATGACGAGAACGAGCGTTGGAACCAAGACGAACTGAGCCTCCTGAAAAAGTTTCTCCCCCTCATCGCAAGTGAGTATATGGCGGGAGTTGGTCAAACTCGTTTCTCCCTCTATGACGGCGGATTCGGAATATCAACCGCGAATACTCAAGATATCCTCCGACAAGTGGCGATCTTTAGGCCAGCCCAGCCAATCACAGTGATTGAAGTGCTAGAAGTTCTTCACAAGCAGGCTCAGGAGAAGTTTTCTTACTACGCGAGGATCGATGAGGCGAAACAACATCACATTAAAGCACTCCTGGAGGAGAAACAGAGAGATCATGAGCGTACCGGAAAAACCTTATCTGAGAGGGATGTTCGCGAATGGGTGAAACCGATATCAGACGAGGTTGAGAAGCAATTTCCAGTTCCATCGCCAGACTCAATTATTAGAGCTGTCGAGATTTACGCAAAAAAACGCATCGAGGACGATATCTACTCTGCGCTTGGAATTGCCAATGAAGACCAGAGCAATCTCTCTATCAAGCGCTACCTAGCCCACGCCCGAGTCTCGATCGGCCAAGCTCCCCTTGAGGTAGAGCCGCAACACAGAGTGACCGAGCGTGAAGTTAAGCACAATGAGAAGCTTCTTGAAGACTTTGAAAACAGGGTAGTTAAAAACGAAGATCTCTCCACACCAGATAAGCGATTGGCTTTTCGCAAGCACCTTTTCGAACAGATCGGAAACTGGCAAGCAGAGCACCCGCTTGATGCCGCCTCGAACCACTACGAGAGCATCTTTGGCGAATTGGTGGAGGGTATGAAGGTCGCGCGAAAAGAGGGGCTAGAGAAGAGACTGCGTGAGTTTGAGCAGCTATCTCGGGAATATGGCGAAGACCTTTCCCGTATCCGAAAAGATTTAGAGGGCAAGGAAGACGAACGCCGGCGTGCTCAAAGGTGGCAACGAGCTATCCGCGCTCTGGAAGAGAATGGCTACCCACGGGAGGAGCGTTGGGAAACAATTCGAAAACATCTAGAGTGGGCAATGAGCAAGTAGAAAGAGTTTACTATGTCTACATTTCAACCAGATGGAACAAACCCAGCAAAGGCACTCAGCTCAGTCCATGGTGCGCCAGCATCTCTTGAGACCGAAGAGCTTAAACGCCACAAACTCACAGTCAAGGAGTTCGCCGGCTCACGTGCAGCGCAAGAGCGCTTAATCCAGGAGTGGAAATCCGAGATTGAAGCGACTGTCAAGAAAGCCTGCCCTCTCGACTTCTTTCCGCAAGAATTCGTAGTCGTTTCGTGGCAACAGCTGCAGGTCATCCTGGCACGAGAGGGGTTTCCAAAGAGGTACGAGCACTGGCGCTTTGGGCAAGCTTTTGAGAGCCAGAAAGTCAATGACACCTATGGTCTCGGGCGCGTGTATGAGCTTGTAATCAACACAGACCCCTGTGTGGCCTATCTGCTTGATTCAAATTCGGTGCAAGAAACTCGCACCGTTATGGCCCATGTCTACTTTCACAACATCTTCTTCAAGCACAACCCTTATTTCGCGGGCTCGGATCGTCGAATGCTCAACAAAATGGGAGAGCACGCGGATCGGATCAAGCGATACCAGGAGGAATACGGACCGCAGGAAGTCGAAAGCTTCCTTGATCTCTGCCTTTCGCTCGACAACCTAATTGATATCCATTCAGTTGCCCTGAGGCGTGCTCGCGATGAGATAATCGTTCGGTCAAATTTGGAGAGACGAATAGTGGAGCCGATTCGACCTGTAAGATTTGATGTTCCGGAGTATCTCGATCGCTATGTAAACCCTCCCGACGTCTTAAAGGCTCAGGTAGAGAGAGAGCAGCGAGAGCGTGACAAGCGCCTCAAACTTAATCCATCGGAGCCGGAGCAGGACATACTCCTCTTTCTGATGAAGTACGCTCCCCTTGAGTCGTGGCAGCAGGATATACTCTCGATGATTCGTGATGAGGCATACTACTTTGCTCCGCAGCGAATGACGAAGATCATGAACGAGGGTTGGGCTAGCTACTGGCACTCCAAGGTGATGACCGAGCACCTCTTACCCCTCCACCCGTGTGAGACCGTGGACTACTGCGATTTCAATGCAGGAGTGCTTCGCCCCTGGGGGAGCTCTATAAATCCATACCGTTTTGGAGTTCGACTGCTCCGGGATATCGAGGATCGATGGGACAAGGGAAAATTCGGCCCGGAATGGGAGAGCTGTCGCGATATGGAGGAACGGCGCAACTGGGACAAGAAGCTTGGTCTTGGCCTCGAGGAGATCATTCGTGCCATGCTAACTCACAACGACTTGACCTTCATCTACCACTATCTTACGCCCGATTTCTGTGCCGAGAATAAGTTGCACATTAATCGCACGGACAGCGATGGAGAGGTGCATATCTCATCGGAGGATTTCCAAAACATAAGGGGGATGATCACCAGATCTCTCACCAACATGGGCCAACCCATGCTCTCGGTGGTGAATGCTAATCACGCAAACCGCGGAGAGCTCGTCGTCCTTCACAACTTTGACGGACAGGCCCTTGATATGGAGTACGCGAAAGCAACCTGCAAAAACCTGCATAGACTCTGGACACGTCCGGTTCACGTTTTAACCCAGAGCGAGAAGGGGGAAAGCATTGCTCTCCACTATGCAAACAGTGCTTTTTCCGTTGATAAAATGGCGGGGGAATATACAAGCTACCTACCCTCTGAATAAAAAGGATCCGATGATGCTTCAACCCCAACCCCAATCCGAACCAGCCAAGCCGAACTCCTCCACTGGGGACACGTTCGACCAGGCATCGCTAGGGATAGGTCCCGACATCCAACGTTTCCGGGATATTGTAAAAGGTAAGGTGCGAGAGGACCTGCAGGAGTACATCACCAGTGATGAGATTATCGCTCAGCACGGCAAAGAGCACATATCCGTTCCCGTTAAAGAGATCACCATCCCACGCTTTGTTTTTGGTTCGGACAAAGAAGGAGTTGGCGAGGGAGAAGGAGATGGCGACGGCCAAGCAAACGGGGCGGGAAAGAAAGGCGGAAGGGAGCCGGGCAGCACATCAGAGAAGAGAGCTTTCACATAGAGGAGCTCGCCGACCTCCTCGGCGAAAAACTCGAGCTTCCCCGAATTAAACCTCGCCTTACTTCGGGACTCGAAGCTGCCGTTCCGCTTTACGAGAGCATAGCTCGCAGGGGCCCCCCTTCCCTCCGCGACCACAGAAGAACTTTCTTGGAAGCCCTTAAACGATCGATAGCCGAGGGCACCTACAACGCAGACGATCCCCTTGTGATTCCCGTTAAAGATGATTTTCGCTTTCGCAGCGCCCGGCTTAAGCCTCGACCAAAAACGAATGCCGTTATCTTCTACCTGATCGATGTATCAGGTTCGATGGGAGATCTAGAGAAATCCCTTGCTCGAAATACCGCTTTTTGGACTGACGCATGGATTGACCGGCAATATAAGGGCACGGAAAAGTGCTACATTATCCACGATTTTTCGGCTAAGGTCGTCGACAGGGATACTTTCTTCACCACTAGGGAGTCGGGAGGGACCCTCATTTCATCAGCCTATCAACTCGCCAAGGAGCAGATTGCGACCCGCTTTCCGCCGGATGAGTGGAATATATACATGTTCCACTTTTCGGATGGAGAGAACAGCTCAACGCAGGACGACAAGTTCTCGATAGAAATCCTCAAGGAGGATATCGTACCTTTCATGAATCTGTTCGGGTACGTGGAAGTCGGAGAGCACCGTCGAAACGGAGATTTTGTAAGGGCGATGACAGAGGAGTTTGGTGATAAGGAGGGGGTTGTAATTACATCCATGGAAGACCGAAGCGATATCATTCCGGGAATACAGAAACTACTCGGAACTGGCAGATAGGGATTTTTGAACTGTAAGGTGAGGTAAATATGTTTAGAGATGGACAACAACCGATAGGAAGCGGGACAGGAGACAATAGAGCTACGGACCTGGGTGGCAGATCTTCGCAATTCCGGGACATGTTCAAGGAGTCAGCGCTCCAGGGGCAGTATCGCAATCTTCACTGGATGGGCACGTTCGACGACTATCTTAACGTCGCGACCTCCAATCCAAGCGTGACAGCAAATGCATTCCAACGAATGCACACCATGATTACATCCTACGGCCAGGAGAGTTACACTCGCGGCGGGCGGGAGTACATACGGTTCAAATTCTTTGACGATCCACTTGGTGGAGGACAGGACGCTGTCTATGGTCTTGATGACAGACTCATGAAACTTGTCCAATTTTTCGAGTCAGCTGCAAAGGGCTACGGCATGCAAAAACGACTCTTTCTGATGCTCGGCCCAGTGGGATCATCAAAGAGCACAGTTGCGCGCCTGCTTAAACGGGGAATCGAGCAGTACTCACTCACGGAACAGGGGGCGGTGTATACGTTAGGCTTCGCCGAGTCTCCGGTTCGAGGCTCTACCCAAGAGGCCACGAGACAGAATCTGACCAACCTCTCGAAAGATAGTATTACGTGGTCGCCAATGAACGTTGAGCCCCTCAGCTTGATCCCGCCGAGCTTTCGCCCCCGAATGATTGATTTACTGAATGAGGGTAGAAAGGCCGGGCAACCGAGGGTGCAGATTAATGGCGGTCTCGACCCGTTGACCCGCTTCCATCTTCAGGAACTACTCTCACAGTACGGGGGTGATTTCGATAAAGTCCTCGATCACGTGGTGGTGAAACGCTTTGTAATCTCAGAGGAAGATCGAACCGGAATTACCACCTTCCAGCCCAAGGATCCCAAGAGCCAGGACTCAACGGAGCTTACAGGAGAAATAAATTATCGCAAGCTCGCTATTTACGGATCAGACTCTGACCCTCGAGCGTTCAGTTATGACGGCGAGCTCTGCCGAGCGAATCGCGGAGTAGCTGAATTCATAGAGGTATTGAAGCTTGAGAGGGAGTTCCTCTATGAGCTTCTGACCGCAACTCAGGAGAGGGTGATAAAACCAAAGAAGTCTCCGCAGACAGAGATTGACCTGGTGTTACTCGGGCACACGAATGAGGCTGAATACGAGAAGCTACAGAACGATCGCTTTCAGGAAGCACTTCGCGATAGATCTCTGAAGATCGACATTCCCTACGTTTTAACCTTGTCGGACGAAAAAAGGATTTATGAGAAGGACTTTACAAGTGAGAAGGTAGGAAGGCATCTTGCTCCTCATACCATCGATGTTGCGGCGATGTTTGCCGTATGTTCACGGCTCGATGAACCAAAAAAGAGTGGCATGACCCTCCTGCAGAAGATGAGGCTTTATAATGGAGAGGCTGTTGCTGGCTATACAGAGCAGACAGTTCGGGAGATTCAAGATGAAGCGCCGCGGGAGGGACACCGTGGCATCTCTCCTCGATTTATTCAGGATTCACTCGCTGCCTGCCTCGTTCGAGACGCTTCGGAGGCGAGAAGATTCATCAGTCCGTTTATGCTGCTGAATGTGCTAAGAGAGCGTCTCCCAGAGAATCCACACATAACCTCGAACGAAGAACTCAAGCGCATGCTTGCAGTCCTTGATACCGTTGAGAAGGAATACAAAGACATCGTCAAGAAGGAGGTTCAACTTGCTATTGCCGGCGATGTGAGGGCGCTCGAAACAATGGGGCACAAGTACGTTGAGAATATCTCTGCCTACCAGCGTAAACAGAGGGTTGAAAACCGCCTCACGAAGAACTTAGAGGAGCCGGACGAGAAGTTCATGCGCTCCGTCGAGGAGAAGATCGGGATCTCAGCCGGCGCCAAGGACGACTTCCGACGTGAGGTCCTTCAAACAATCGGCGGGATTGCAGCCTCAGGTCGACGATTTAACCCTCTCGACAGTGAGCGACTCCGGGAGGCGCTAGAAAAGAAGCTCTTTGAGGACACTAAAGACACGATTCAGATCACTCAATTTGTGTCTGTAGTCCAGGATGAAGAGCAACAGCAGCGGTTTGATATGCTCAAGGACCGCTTGATTAAACGCTTCGGCTACAACGATGACAGCGCCACAGAAGCGTTGAAGTTTGTTGCAAGCTACATGGCGCGCTAAATTTAACGGGCTTTTGGTTCAACAGGAGGAACTTCGCACCCCGTGGCGTGACCCTCCCCGGCGCTGCAGGGCTCGCTCAAAAGGTCATTTCGCTAATTTGCTTGCCCGCAGAGCGATTCCCGACAGGGGCGAGTCGCCAGAGGTAACGAGATCGGATACTACGCTATCACAATCGTTAGAGGCACAGCCTCGAAATCTTACCTGATGGGTAAAGTCGCATTCATCTCCGGAGGGAGCCCGAGAAGAAAACAAAGCCCATCATCGCCGAGTCTTGCACCGAGGAGAAGTCTTTCGTACTTGCCTCCCCCTCGAAGATCCGCAATATCCCCGTCGCCTGAGAGGCACCGCCTCCACGCACGTCACTCCATAAATATTCACGGCCTTAGACGTCGGCATCAGCCTGAGTATTCTGGGTAGTTCCAGTGCTTTTCCTCCTCGTGCCAGAGACGTTCCATACACCGACAATCTGCCCCAGGAGTAGACTCTCTCACCAGGAATGTGAGGACTGCCATTCAGCGTTGAGCTCCCCCACTTCGTTACCCTTGGATACTTGAAACCTTCACTTCAGCTCAAAGCCTACGCATTTCTACCCTCTGCTGCCCCTTACGTAGGCCGTGATTCTACCACTCGCCCTAGATCAACTAGTTACTAAAAAACGATTGAGGTCTCTATTTATAAAGTACGGCCCCCTACCTATCGCGGAATTTACACAAGAGATGGCGCACAACAGACTATACCCCTCGAGAGAGTAGATTATCTAAACCTCTGTCTATTTGTGGAGCTGTGATTACAAGTCTACCATATAAAAGCTTTAGTCCGCTTCAATCCAATGCTAACCTCCTCCAATGAAGCCTCCTATTGGGAGTAGTCTACGATGGGTTAGTGAGACTATATCTGACTGAGTGGTTCATTAGCAGGGTGGTGAAAAAGGGTTCCGTGGTGAGCATTTTGAGAGTTTTGACGAAACGAGGCGGATATGACGAAAAAACCGAAGACGTATCCTCTGCCATACGTTGAGGATTTTTTCGGCGTCTCCAACGACGTTGCAGGCAAACTATAGAAATGCGCAACAGGAAATCATTTTTAACCACCCTGTTAGGGGCTATTCGACGTATGTCCGGCCCAGAGTATCCCTATTCCGGACGAAAGAGGATAATTCATGTTTCAGCACCACCCGGATCCTGACACGTCTGGCAATTCCGCGGCTTCGAGCCTCGGGTCCAAATTAGTGCACACGCATGACGGTCTTGCTTTGCCCTCCTTATCGCCTTTGTACCTTTCCAGGTCTGAGCACTTGTTCCGTTGCCTGGCCCGAACCAATAGTGAGCTGTCTCAACTGGCCAACGCATTGAAGGCGGTCCCGTTGGAACAGCGTGCAATACTTCTCAATCGCCCCCTCTCAAAATCTAAATTGCTCCCACTATTGATTGCAGCCAGGGGTGCACAGACCCATCGACTCGGTGCGCTTGGTCCCCAAGATATAATCGCTTTACCACGACTCATGATCCATGAGGGGGCAGACCCTTTGGCACGAGATGGACGCGGCCGAGTACCTCTTCTAGCAGATTCGCTGGCCACCGACCCAGAAATTTTATCTCATCTGCTCGAGGGCACTTGGGCTAACGTCCCATTGAGACTCACTCGCGACGAAAAGATGTGGTTATACTGCAGAACCCAGATAGCTTTTCGTGGAACTTCATACGGGGCACTTCCCCAGGCTCTTTGTGCGAAGCTTTTTCGAGGAGATGTGGATTTACAGGGACAGCCAAGCTACCGCTCTTTGCGGCATCTCCTCCGTGACCGTGGACGTCATGGCCCCATCATTACTGACGAGAAAAAAAGGGAGTCTCTCATCATTGGGATTGCGAGTCTTGTGGAAAGCGGGATCCTCTTGCGACACGATGCCGCGCGACTTCTCAACTTCAGCTTTGATAGGAACGACGAGCTGGTGGCCCATGCTATCGCTCGTAGCCGATCGAGTGCTGCTCGAATTGTTCCTATTTTACAGAGCCTTGGAGTTTCGTTCGGTATCCCGTGTGGCAATAGATCCAAGGCTTGTGGCAACACTCCGATTCACATCGCTGCTCATGCCGACAACCTGACCCCATTTACAACGCCAGGTATTTTAGAGCCGTGGCATTTGTTGCAACAGAACGTACGAGGTGATACTCCACTTCACGTATACTTGAAGGAGCATATCGCCCCAAAAAGCGAAGCCGTTTTCCGTCTTTGCGAGGAGCCCAGCGTGCTTTTGATTTCGAATTCTGCCGGAGACCGCCCTTGCGACTTGGCTCTTAGATGCAACAACTTAGACTTAATACACCTTATTCGAACTCTCGGTGGGACTCCTAGTCTAAAGCAGGAGTCTCAACAGAAGATGCAGTTCATCGACAGATACGCCGCATTTTTTAGAAATGGTTTGCCAGGGTCCCAGCATACGGCTCTATTCGCCTTCTCTGAGCTCAACGGTCATGATCGTGCCCTCTTCGTTGATGCCATGGAGGCCCTCGTAACGAGCGGCTTCCTCCCGACCTCTAGCGTTAAATCCGCGCGAGCTCGGCTCAGTCCACACGCGCCGGAAACTACCTTGAGCCGACTCATGCCGCAGCTCATGAGAACAAAGACGCCCTCCACCATCTCGTGGGTGGCAACGATTATCGACACCAAACCATTTACATGGGGTGTTCGATCGGCTCCCAGATTTCACCCCAACGAGGCGGAACTACTGGCAATGCTTGCCTTCCCTGGCCTTATCAGACAAGGAGGGGCTGCGCTACACAAGGTGATATTCGGCCTTACAAGCACCAGACGTTTTGATCTGAAAGGGGTTAGATCTGTATCTGATGAGGTTGTTCGTCTCTGGGCGGATATTGGCTCTCTCGGTTTTGAGTTTCTAAACCTCAAATATGATGCGCGGACATTTATAGACACTGAGGGCAAGAAACAGACCCTGCTGGGTGCCTACGGTTTTGTTCGTAGAGAACGAAAACCACCCTGGTATCTGAAGCGTCTTCCCGCTCGACTCGCACACTACTTTGGCGCACGAAGCCCGGCCTACTCGACATCGTGGCACCTGAGCGGAGACAAAGCTACAGAGGCACTGCGTATTCAGAGGTTCAAAGATCAAAGAGGAATTCTACACAAAAAGCAATCAGTCGATCGGCTCACTAATTTTGCTATGTACCGGACACACATGAGCATCTCTCACCCTGAACACGGAGAGTTAATAGTTCGAAATTCTGCACCGGACGGAGGGCGCGATACCCTGCTGCACCCAGCATACATCGTGGATCCTCAAAAACGGTCCCACATTTTAAAGGTGCTTGGCGTAACGACGGGCAATCAAGAATGGACCTTTGAGCAGATAGAGCACAACTTTTTCAATGTTTTGGATGTGAATCTGTATCCAAAGGGTGAATTGGGTCGGGAAATGCGGCATGCGCAGTTCCTACTCGAACAGTATCGAACATTAATTCATGACTACCGAAGCTGGGGCTTCGATTTATCACCAACGAGCGCCTACATCGATGACCCCCTCACCGGAGAACGTTTCCTCACCGGTGCGTACAAATCGCCCGGATATCGGATCTATCTGCAAGCCCTGCGATACTGGCTTCAGAGCGGGGAATCACTTGAGTTGGCATTTTGTGAAAAGAACTTTCCAGCTTGGGGCGAGTACAGCAGTATTCCGATAACAGAAGATACCTTAGAAGAGCTTGAAAGACTTTCACATCGAGACTTCTCCTCTCCTGGTCTTTACACTACGGGGGTTTTTGATTTTGTTCAAACCGGGCTTAATTCTTTTGGTGATCTAATTATACGTAAAGTTGCAGACAGGAGGAGCTAATGAGTAATCAATGCGTGGGGGTCCATCGCATGCAAGGCC
>Ga0214923_10007674_pt1 | contig 11700 bp, 9 predicted proteins | sample LL1510_MetaG_FD_177993 | JGI IMG/M metagenome (GOLD analysis project Ga0214923, IMG submission 177993) | Freshwater microbial communities from Lake Lanier, Atlanta, Georgia, United States - LL-1510 | ecosystem: Environmental > Aquatic > Freshwater > Lake | place: USA: Georgia | collected 2015-10-15 | reverse complement strand
CCATCATGTACCGTTTAATCTTTGGCGTGGGAATCAACACGCTCATGCTGGCGAGAAATGCGAGAACAAGCGTTGAAATGATTGACAGGTTTTACGCCAAGCCTTTAACTGGCGAGATGAATGTTGAAATGCTGCAAAGTCGTCGCCCACGCAAGATTTATGACGGCGAAGAAGAACGTGAACCAAAAACACAGCGAAAGCTAAACGGCTATCCTGTCACAGACGCTGATCAAATAAACAGAGATAACTTGTAAATTACAAGTTATCTGACTGGGGCATGACGACATGGATGCATATAAATTAACCGATGGGAAGCTAACCGCATTAGAGCGAGAGCCATTCAAGCTTGAGATTGACATTCACAGGCTTGTTGAGCCTAACCTTGAGTCGTTATTTCAACTTGAGTATGTAGCCAGCGAATTTGCAGTTGGTGGATTTAGGTTGGATACGTTGTCGTTTGACATAGAAGCAAGTTCATTTGTTATTGTTGAGTACAAGAAGGGACACAGCTATTCGGTAGTTGACCAAGGCTACAGCTATCTTTCAGTCATGCTTAACAACAAAGCTGACTTTGTTTTGGAGTACAACGAACGCAAGGGCAAGCAGCTCAAGCGAACCGATATTGATTGGACAGCGTCTCGCATCATCTTCGTTGCACCCAACTTTAACGCTTACCAACGTAACAGCGTTAATTTCCGAGACGTTCCTTTTGAACTATGGGAAATCAAACGCTTTGAAGGCGACATCGTTGTCTTAGAACGGTTGGAATCAACCTCATCAGAAAGCATTGAAAAAGTAACTGCTGGAACTGCTCAGTCTGTTATCAGTACGGTAAGTGCAGAAGTAAAAGTCGTTGATGAACAAGAACACGTTAGCAGACTTGACCCAAAATTACGTGGTTTGTGGTTGGTGTTGCGAGAGCGACTGGGTCAGCTAGAGGGCACAAGCTTTGCAGTTTCAAACGGCTATATCTCTGTAAAATATGACTCAGCAGCAGTCTGTTACGTACTTTTCCGTAAAAGTCTTATCAGAATTGAGCTAGCTAGAGGAAACAAAAAATCTACAGGCGAGCTGTCCAAGCGATTTTTTACATTGGATGATCCCAAGCAGTTTGCACGTGAGAACTCATGGACATGGAAATCAGGCGATACTGGTCATCAATACATTCTCTCATTAACCAAAGAAGAAGAGATTGACTATGCCATGTACTTGATTGAACAAAAGCTAAAGGCTCTTAGCAGCTAATAAAATCTTAAAGTAGATAAAGCTAGGCTTTCAGAATGTTTAACAATAATTGTTGCGAAGCGTGAATCATTGCCTTGTCCAGTTGTTCTTCTGAAAGTAAACGACCATTAAAGAATTCGTCAGTTACTGATAGCTCCCAGTCATACTTCATATCTTTTTCATATAGGTCAAACTCAAAGTCTCCGTTGTTGTCTATGTAAACTTTAGCTGACTGTGGTGACTCCTGGTACGAACCTTGTTTGTAACTTGCTCCAAGGTCAAAATTAACCGAAAACTCATTTTTATTTGCAGTGAATCCTTGTACCGTAACATCTAAGTGTTTGACCATCTCGTCAATTTCGTCTGCTACGTGCTGCGATGCAGATATATGAAATGGTTCGTTCTCTTGTACGTACCTTTCAAACGCACCTTTGATAGCCTTTAACAGCTCAGCTTCAAATTGCTGGACATTTCTGTTACTCATTTGATAAGCCTCCTGCCTTTCGTACACAGGCTAAGGGTGCCGAATTTTAAATGATTTACTTTGCAGTCTTCTTCCTCGGTATCACGGGTTTGGGAGTAATAATGACTTTGGCTCCACCGATGTCAGCTAGTGTTTGTAATATGGCTATGTCAGTTACACCCGCTCTTGTGTCCCTAATCGTTTTAAACAAGCTGCCTACGTTTGTGATTTTGAGATTGAGAATGAAGTCCTTTAAGTCGGCAATGTTGAGCTTGGCTTCAAGCTCAGCGACTTTAAGCTTATTTTTCTCTAACTTAGCCTTCTGCTCTGCCAAGCTGAGCTTCCTACGAGTTCCTTTCTTTCCTTCAGCCATGGTCTGCACCTCATAAAAGTCTTGTTGACAACGAAATGTAGCCTGTGCATAGTTCCAAGTCAACAATCTATAACAACATTGCATTGATTTTGTTGGAATGACACTGGCGACATTGGATGGAGTGATGGGATGTTTGAGACTACGTTTCGCAACTTAGACGATACCTTACGCAAGGATGCTGGTTGCAGCAGTGAGCTGGACTACATTGAACAGACAAGCTGGGTATTGTTTCTCAAGTACTTGGACGACTTTGAATCGGACCGAGCAGCGGCTGCTGAGCTAAATGGTGACAGCTACCAACGAATACTTAAGGACGAGTACAGCTGGGGCACTTGGGCTATGCCTAAGACTGCCGAGGGCAAGCTGGACTATAGCCAAGCACTGTCAGGCGATGACTTAAAGGACTTTGTAGACAACCAGCTGTTCCCCTATCTCAAAAGCTTCCGTGTAACCGCAGAGCGAGCCGACACGATTGAGTACAAGATTGGTGAGATATTTCACGAGCTGAAGAACAAGCTGCAAAGCGGCTACAGTCTGCGTGAGGTCATCAATAAGGTAGATGAACTTAGATTTCGCAGCAACGAAGAAAAGCACGAAATGTCCAGTCTGTACGAGGACAAGATTAAGAACATGGGTAACGCTGGGCGTAACGGTGGCGAATACTACACGCCACGCCCACTAATCAAAACCATCGTACGACTAGTTAACCCTAAAATCGGTCATCGCGTATACGACGGTGCTGTGGGCAGTGCAGGCTTTCTCTGCGAAGCCTACGAGTACATACGAACCAGCAAGCAGCTCTCTGCAAAAGAGTACGAACTGCTACAGCGACATACGTTCTACGGCAAAGAGAAGAAGTCATTAGCCTACATCATTGGCGTAATGAACATGATTCTGCATGGCATTGAAGCTCCCAATATCATCCACACCAATACGCTTGCCGACAACATTGCTGACATACAGGAACGCGATAGAGTTGACATCGTATTGGCTAATCCGCCTTTCGGCGGCAGTGAGCGTGCGGAGGTGCAGGAAAACTTTCCCATACGTACCAGCGAAACAGCCTACCTGTTCCTACAGCACTTCATTAAGATTTTGCGGGTTGGTGGGCGTTGTGGCGTAGTGATAAAGAACACATTTCTAAGCAATACCGACAATGCCAGCGTTGCACTAAGAAAGCAGCTTTTGGAAGAATGTGACTTACAGGCTGTACTTGAGTTGCCAGGTGGTGCGTTTACGGGTACTGGCGTTAAGACTGTGGTTCTGTTCTTTGAGAAGGGTAGAGCTACCGAGCGAGTCTGGTATTACCAGCTCAACTTGTCACGCAACTTGGGCAAGACTAACAGCTTGAATGAGCGTGATTTAGAAGAGTTTGTGAAGTTAGCTCAGACACAGGCTGCAAGTGAAAACTCGTGGCTGGTTCACGTTAAAAATATTGACAAGACAACTTGGGACTTAACAGCTACTAATCCCAACCGAAAGGATACGACTGACAAGCGTACGCCAGAGGAAATCTTAGCTGAGATAGAAGAGCTGGATTTGGAAGCGGCTACTGCGATTGCGGCAATTAAGGAGTTGCTGTGAGTTGGAAGACTGTAACTATTGGTGAAGTATGTGACTTAAGCACTGGCGGTACACCCAGCAAGGAGAAAACTGAATATTTCGACAATGGGGAAATTCTATGGCTTGTATCAGGTGACATTCATAAGCGAGAAATTTTTGACTGTAGCGGAAGAATAACTGAGTTAGGCTACAAAAATTCTAACGCCAAATTTTTACCCATAGACTCCGTCCTAATAGCATTAAATGGGCAGGGTAAAACAAGAGGTTCTGTTGCTTTATTAAGAGTAAAAGCAACTTGTAATCAGTCACTTGTCGCAATTACCCCAAGAAACAAGGATGAACTTGATTCAAAATATTTGTTTTATTACTTGGATGGAAAATACGAAGACATAAGAAGACTAACTGGCGATAGTGGTAACGATAGACGTGGGTTAAATATGCCCATGATAAGGAAGATTTTCCTTCCACTCCCACCAATCTCTACACAGCAAAAGATAGTTGCAAAACTTGACGCAATCTTTGCTGAAATTGACCGGGCAACAGCAGCGGCTGAGACTAACGCTAAGAACGCTGAGGCACTTTTTTCTCAAGTTCTCAATAATTTAGACGCTGAAGATTCTGGTGTTTCTAAGAATTTAGGTGATTGTGTCGAGCTTCTGTCTGGATTCGCATTTAAGAGTAGTGAATATACCGATAGTGATGATGACATTCCGTTATTAAGAGGTGATAATCTAAATCCAATGTCTATTGATTTTAGTAAGGCAAAGCGATTTGATAAAAACAGATTGAGTGAGTACCACAAGTTCTCGCTATCAATTAATGATATTGTTCTTGGAATGGATCGTCCACTCATAAGCACAGGATTGAGAATAGCTAAAGTTCAAGCAAAAGATTTGCCGTCCCTACTTGTACAACGAGTTATGAGATTGCGTTGCTCCAAAGTAGTCAATCCAGACTTTTTGTTTTATCTACTTAACTCTGATAAATTCATTAAACACCTTGTAGGAGAACAGACTGGGCTTGGAGTTCCACATATTAGTGGAAAGACAATTTCAAGTTTTCAAGTCAAGATTCCATCAATTGAAATTCAAAGAAATACTGTATCTAAGCTACATTCAATTGAAGAAAGATTAAATGCTTATAAACTGGCTAATAGAAAAATTCTGAATAACTTGAAATTTTATAGGCAATCTATCCTCAAGAGAGCCTTTTCGGGTGAGTTGGTTAAGGAATAACTGTGAACGAAGCTGATACACGAGCTGAGCTCATTGACCCCAAGCTTAAGCAGGCTGGATGGGGCGATGTAGCAGAATCACGTGTACAGCGTGAGTACAACATCAATGCGGGTGAAATTCGCTCTGGTGGTATTCGTACGGGGCAGATGAAGGCTGACTATGTACTTGTCTACCGAAACCGTAAATTGGCAGTTATTGAGGCTAAGAGTGCGGATGTGGATGTTGCCGAAGGAGTAGCACAAGCCAAACTCTACGCCAGTCGCCTTGAACTTGCCTATACCTATGCCACCAATGGCAAGGAAATCTACGAAATATGCCTAAGCACAGGTGAGGAAAAACTAATTGATAGTTTTCCTACACCCGATGAACTTTGGCAGCGTACGTTTGGTGATGTCAACGAGTGGCAGAGTCGGTTTAACAGTGTTCCATTTGAAGACATCAACGGTACTAGACAAGCTCGCTACTATCAAGAGATTGCTGTCAACCGAGTTATGGAAGCCATTGCAGCGAATCGGCAACGCATACTGTTGACGTTGGCAACGGGCACAGGCAAGACTTTTATAGCCTTTCAGATAGCTTGGAAACTTTATCAAAGTCGTTGGAACTTGGCACGTGACGCCAAACGTACGCCTCGCATCTTGTTCCTCGCCGACAGAAATATACTTGCCAGTCAAGCCTACTTGGACTTTGGTGCGTTTAAGGAAGATGCACTGGTACGGGTAAAGCCAGAAGAAATAAGCAAGCGTGGAGAAGTGCCCAAGAATGGCAGCATCTTTTTCACCATCTTCCAAACGTTTATGAGCGGTGCAGCAGGCAAACCCTACTTCGGTGCTTATGAGCCAGACTTTTTTGACATCGTAATCATTGATGAGTGTCATAGAGGTGGAGCCAATGATGAAAGCACTTGGCGAGGCATTCTTGATTACTTCTATCCAGCTGTTCACTTGGGACTAACTGCCACACCCAAGCGTACAGACAATGTGGACACCTACGACTACTTTGGCGAACCCGTCTATCGTTACAGTCTACGCGAAGGCATCAAAGACGGTTTTCTAACGCCTTTCAAGCTCAAGCGTATTCAGAGCACGATGGACGAGTATGTGCATACGCCTGATGACGAAGTCATTGAAGGTGAAGTTGAGGAAGGTTACGTTTACAAGGCTGCCGAGTTTAATCGCCGCATTGTTATACCTGAACGTGAGCGTCGCTTCGTGCAGGAACTGCTAGACAACATCAATCCATATGAAAAGACAATTGTTTTTTGCTATGACCAAGCTCACGCGGCAATGATTCGCGACTTCATTAATCAAGAGAGTACCGTTAAGCAGGTTAACTACTGTGTGCGGGTAACTTCTGATGATAAAGAAATTGGGGAAATGTATTTACGTCAATTTCAAGATAGTAGCAAATCATTACCCACCATCCTTACCACCAGTCAAAAGCTTACTACAGGTGTAGACGCAAGGAACGTAAGGAACATTGTGCTGCTGAGGCGTGTGGGCAGCATGATTGAGTTTAAGCAAATCATCGGACGCGGAACAAGGCTGTTTGATGGCAAGCACTATTTCACTATCGTAGACTTCTACGACAATTACCATTTCTTTAGCGACATTGAATGGGATGGTGAACCTTTAGAACCCGAAGAAGCCACACCCAAAGCACCCAAAGCCAATCAAACACCGACAGGCAGTACAGGCGATGGCGAAGAGGACACAGGCGAAACGAAAGCTAAGAAACTTAAGATTAGGTTGCGAGACGGTAAGGTACGGGAAATTCAAACCATGAGCAGTACCTTGTTTTATGTAGATGGCAAGCCAATTGGAGCAGAAGAATTCCTACAACGCTTGTTCAACACGCTTAATCTCCCTGAGTTTTTTGAATCAGAGGACAAGCTCAGAAAGCTTTGGTCAAGCCCGATTACACGGCGAGAATTGCTTGAACGACTGGCATCCCACGGATGTATGCAAGATGACTTGATTAAGTTACAGGAGATGATTGAAGCAAAGGACAGCGACTTGTTTGATGTACTTGAATACATAAGCTTCGCGACGAAACCAATCAGTCGTAGCGAACGAGTCCAGCGAGCTAGTACCAACATCTATAATTTTTTGAATTCGCAGCAGCAGGAATTTGTAAGTTTTGTGCTCAATAACTACGTGCAAGATGGTGTTGATGAACTTGCAATGAATAAGCTGAGCACGACTGTTGTATCAAAATACGGCAGTATCTCTGAAGCACAGAAATCTTTAGGCAACATTGATGAGATAAAAAGAGTATTTGTGAGTTTTCAAGAGCACTTGTATCTTGTTCGTACTGCGTGAAGTCAAATAGATTATACAGAAAATGCAATCTTCACGGCGTCCGAGTGCTGCAGACATAAAAGAACGCACAGAACAAGTTCGTGAAGAGCTTGAGCGGCAAAGGCTTGCACAATTAAAGTTAAGCAAACAGCAAATCGCTGAAGACAGGAAAATAAGGAAGCAGGAAGCATTATTAACTGCAAACTTGATCCAATTAGCAGGCAATGGAAACTTCTTTGTTAGTCTACCAATTCTTAACGACCAATTAAGATTTCGCTTAGAAAAGTTAGGATTTAGCGTTCTATCGCTTAACGAATCCATAAAGATAGTAAAGAGAGGTCTTATATATAGCTGGTCATCGGAAGTTAAAACATCAACAATACTAAGGAATGTAATTCAACCTATTGAAAAGTACGTCAAATACTTCTTAGAAAAACTCGGCAAGAAATTTTCAGCAAAAGAACATGATCAGATTTTAGCGGAGCTCTTTAGTGCCTATTACACTGATATTGACCAAAATAAAATTTTAGCTCTTGGTCGGAAGCTAAATGCTTTACATCTAAGCTTCATTGATAAAAATACGAGTGTAACGAAAATAATTCTCGACGATTACCTAAGACTGGATTTTGAGCGAACGGAGTTAGGTGCAAGGCTTATGCAATACAGCCTACCAAATGAATTCCTTGATATTTGTGAGATGGCGGATGAGATCTGGTACGATTTCTATGATTCGTCGGAGGATAGTAGTAATGAAGTCAGAGATTTGTCGTTAAGTCTGAGCGAAGCATTATATGAAAGGCTATTAGACTGTAAAGCTTCTTATGTTGTTATCGCGTGGTTCGACTCTTTATATTTTCATAATTTTCCGCCAGCTTCCCTTTCCTCGTCTCTCTTTTGGCTCGCTTCGGAGGACGGTCAAAGAGTTTTAAATGATATTTACAAGAATATTGAGTCAGAGAGCCTTAAAGGTAATAATAAACTGACGTATAAGTTTTCTTCAAAACATCATCATAAAGAACTTGCGGAAGTTTTATGCCGTTTTCTGATAGGTAAAGGCTTTAAGTTAAATCTAATTGCGGATTTAGATAAACGACTGTGCTTCAACATTTCTTGGGGAAGCGATTGATTTCTGTATATCAAACTGAGTTGAATGATGAGTTGCAAAGAATTAGCCGAGAAGCTCTTGTAGAGCGTAGGCTTTATGCCAGTGCAAGAGAAGCTGAACGACATAATATTGTTGCCATTTACTTATGGTGGGTAGAAGCTTGCAAAGTGCCAGGCTACTTGGACGAACTCTATCAGCAATTCAGTCATCTTAAGCGTAGGCAGCAAGTCAAGTCTGGTATTAATTTTGATCGTCTTTTGTACCTTGTCTATGGAGTTGAAGGACTTAATGAAACACATCGGTACATGAAAATCGGTGTTCTCAATCAGCTGCATAATGCTTATCTCGCTAATCCCATCTACTACGAACAAGATGCAGCGGACAAGTTAGCCGCGTGGATTGTAGAGCAAGGCGGTATGACTGTATTGGCTAAAGGACGGTCCGAGACAACTGACAGTGATGAACATGAGGGATTTGCTGAAGATGACGCTGATGTTAGTACTAGCTATAGCTCATCGGCCGACATTAGTGTTAACGATAAAGCTGCTATGTCCGTCAGCTCCACTCGTCTCCCTCATCCTCAATCTACGACAGCCTACGAACTTGACGAAGCCCAAGCGGACTTGGTGACAGTGTCGTCTGCGTTACGGGCGGGAAGCCATGCAGCATCGTCAGCCTCCTATAGCGTTGTCATTGACCAAGCAAAGATAGATGTAATTGCGGAGTCAACAACAGGACAACGGTACATAGGCATTGACGTAGGCAATCAGACGTTGAATGATGTATTCGTCGCCGCGTACATGAAGGGCTTTGCTGACTTGCCACCATTGTTAGCCGCCGTCTGCGAAGTTCTGTCATTACAGACGCCCAGTCTATCGCTGCGAGAACCACTGGTCCGACTACAAGCAAAGACAAAGGACAAGCGAAAACTAGCTGGTGCGAGAGTGCTTGCTGTTCGTGCAGCTACAAATGAGTTAGTGCTAGCACCATGCTCAGCTGCACTTGGGGTAGTTGTCACTGCTACGCTGAAGTCCCGTTGCTTTCCCGTAGACAGTGGCGACTATGTTCTATCGCACTTTGCTAGGAGATGGACTGAGCATAGCTTAGTCACGCATTGCCGAGCTAGAGACTACGACATAGCTGGTGTGGTTGTTGGTGACAACGCTGTCACTGTGAGGCTTGAAAACAGACGAGATGCCAGTCGCTGGAGCTTTTTGGACTTTTGGTTTCCAGACGACGGAAACACTAGACTTGTAAATTACAAGTTAACTTCAGACTTGCCCATACTAGCTGAAGTAGAGATGCCATTTATGATTTTCCAACGCTTTGTAGCCGAGCATGTAGACGCATGGATAGGAGGCTTTGGACGGCATATTGCTAGGGACTATAACCAGCACGTTCGGCTTGATGTGGACTCAAGTCAACTTGTCATGAACTATGAAGCAAGAGAAGGAAGCTATAAGGGTAGTGCTGCGTTTGATTTACCCACAAGTGCTAGGCACACTGGCTCAACCTCACTAGAGTTTAACTCACAAGACTTCTATATCACGCTTAGCCGATTGGCAGATGTTGATGGCACAGGCACAGTCAAGTTCAGTTGCTACGAAGAACACTTCGTTATTTCAGCGTCAAGTACGGTTGCCGACTACAGGATTGTTATTCCCGCCATTAACGATAAAGGTTATCGCACAGAGAAAGCTGTAGAAGGCTTGCAGTTGAACACAGCAACTGAATTGAGTATGGACTTGGACGAATACTTGGAGTTTGACGAGGACATGCGAGCCGAGTTTGCTAGTTTGACTGACGACGCTGCCGAGCTATTTGAGGACTAATAGCAATGCGAGTCTACGGCACAGATAACGCAGCTCGCTACCTTCCCGCAGTTAATAAGGCATACGCTGAAACAGCAGCACTAGAGCAAGTAGCCGCAGATAGACACGTACCTACAGGCTTCAAACCCAGCGACTTAGCTTTTTGGACGCCAAACAATCGCTACTTTCACTACCCCTACGCTCTACATTCGGTTGGCTTGTATAAATGGGGTACAACAATTAGCAATGCACTAACGCGAACCAGCAAAGCGACAAGAACTTTGATTGGTGATAGTGGTGGTTTTCAATTAGGAAAAAATTCCGAACCGTTCAACTATAAACTGTTAACAACTGGGATGTCTGCGAGCGAGGCGTTGCGAGCTTGGCATGAAGCCGAAGAATTGAGAAATTGGATTTTGGGTTTTCTCACTGCAAGCTGCAATTTAGCTATGACGATTGACGTACCTTTGTGGTCAACCCTTCCCAGAGAAGCCAATTCGCCATTTCACCAATGCTCAGTTGATCAACTTATCAAACTCAACAGACAAAACTTAGACTACATAGAAAGAACAGCTCAAAGACCTAAGTCATTTCGCTGGTTAAATGTCATTCATGGCTTGGAAGATATAAGCACGATTGACTTATGGATAGATGCAGTTCACGAATTTAGACATGGTGGATGGGCACTGGCTGGCTGGGCCGGAATTTACGGCGGTATAACTAAGCTTCTTTACACGCTCAAGCATCTTGAAAAAATGGGATGCTTTGCAGAAGGCAATGACTGGGTACATGTACTGGGTGTAGGAACTGCTGAATGGGCAGTTTATCTATCGGAAATCCAGAGATGCTTGCGACAACGTTACCCAGATTTTGTTATTAGCTTTGATAACGCTACGCCGCTTAGCCAAGCAGGTAGATTTGAAACAATGATGCTTAAGCCAAGCTTAGGCGACACCATAGAGACTTGGACAATACCCCAAATTTCAGCTCCGCAGGGACTCGCCTATTGCACAAGTTCCCATCCATTCAGCCAAGACTCGGAGATTGGGAGAGACTTTAGCTTAGCAATGTTAAATCCAAATGATAAGCCATACGCAAAGAACCGATTTGATCAATTGAGCCATTTGGCTTTAGCAAATCACAATGTCAATGTGATGCTTGATGCATTTGAGCGAGCTAACTACATTGCCACAGCTATGCAAAGCAAATTACCTTATCAAATCGCTGACACTTTGAGGTTGATACGAGCCGAGTTGGTTTAAACCAACTCCACAGCAGCCTTCATAGCCAAAGGGTTAACATCAATGTAGCGTTGCACTGTGGCAAGTTGCCTGTGTCCACTGAGTGCCATAATCACTCGCACGCCCACGCCTTTGTCAGCTAGCTTTGTGATAAAGGTTCGCCTACCTGAATGACTGCTTGCCCCTGTAATGCCTGCATCCACATAAAACTTATGGAACAGCTGGCATAGCGTGTTGGCTGTGAAGCCACGCTTGGGGTTTTTTTGAGTGGGAAATAGTGCACGACTGGTGTCTGTGTGTAAGACTGCTATGAAGTTGGTGAGGTTGAAGCGATAGGTGAGATAGGCAGTGAGTTCTGACTGCAGGCGTTTGGGCAGCAAGACTG
>Ga0214923_10007673_pt1 | contig 11703 bp, 3 predicted proteins | sample LL1510_MetaG_FD_177993 | JGI IMG/M metagenome (GOLD analysis project Ga0214923, IMG submission 177993) | Freshwater microbial communities from Lake Lanier, Atlanta, Georgia, United States - LL-1510 | ecosystem: Environmental > Aquatic > Freshwater > Lake | place: USA: Georgia | collected 2015-10-15 | reverse complement strand
GCTGATAGGGCGCGGCGGTGCCGATCAGTTCGTCTATAATTTCGCCAGCGGGGCGGATACTATTCGTGATTTCATTGTCGGGCACGATCACATGCAGCTGGTGGGCTTTGCCAGCGGATTTGCGATCACGGCGACGTTTGCCAATGTGGTGGCCCCCAATCTGGTCTATGCCAATGGCGGGGCGACCATCACCTTCTCAGCCAGCCACAGCCTGCATTTTGACAACATCGTCAGCGGGTCGCTGGCGGCGGGTGATTTCATTTTTACGGGTTAGCGTCTCCGCCTGGCCCGACATTAAACACCGTCGTCACCCACTGAAACGCTGCCTTACCTACGGACGGGGAATAGCTGACAATAACCTGAAAACGTTGCGCCTGGGCGGTTTTGCTGAACACTGTGCTGGTGAGCCCGTTCTTCTGTGTAGGTGGTTCGGTGTGAATGTAGCCTGCTTCGAGTAGCAACGCCTCCATGCGTGGCAGTGCCGCTGCGGTATCGATACGGCGGACAAACACACTGCAGGCGTTGCCTTTGTGGGTAGAGGCAATGGCGAAGTGATGGTCGGGGTGGGGAATGCCATAGACAGTACCCTGATTGCCCTGCAGAAACATGGTGGCTACTGCAGGCGGCATCAGCCCGCCTTGTTGCTGCTTGATAAAGGAGGTAATAGGTGTGCCCGATTCAATGCTATGCAGACACCCTTGTTTGACGGCTGCAATCAGCGCGTCCACACCGCTGTCTGCTGCGCTCGCAGCAGAAGACATAAGCACCAGCAACACTGCCAGCGCATATGCCGACGCACGCATCATGAGACAAATTCATACCCGGCTGATTTGAGCACGTCGGCGGCAGCTTCCAGCCGGTCTGCTTTCACCAGCAGATAATCGGTATTATAGGTCGAAATTACAAACACGCTGATGCGTGCGGCGGCCAGAATATGAGTCATTCCGGCAATGATTCCCACCATCGAAAAATCCAGCGGCCCCACCACGGTAATGCTGCGCCATCCGCGCTCGGCCAGCACCTGATCGGGAACGCATTCGGCTTCGCAGACCAGCGAAAATTCCTGCGGGGTGCGGGTGAAGCACACGAACCCTGAGGCGCGGGCCCATTCCGGAATCACCATGTCAGACAGTTTGCAGATCGCCAGCTGCCACGGGGTGGTGGTGAGTTTAATATCGGGCATAGGAGTCCTTTGCTGCCTGAGGGGTGAATGGTCCCATAAGGGGCGTGGCCGGATGATATAAGATTGAGAAAATTAGACAAGTGCTAGCTTATACTCTGGATATTCGCCTGATTGAGGTATCTGGCGTTGAATCCAATCAATTCCAGTCCGTCGTCGCCCTACGGGCTATGCCGGACACAGCTTCGCCCAAGTCGATGCGGCTCCTCGTGGCTGTGCCACGCGTAGCTCCATCGGGGCAAAGCGTGGTGCGGATGAGAGGACTTACTTTGTTTCGGTTATCGCCTCACAAAGTGACAAACGCTAAGCTCTAGCTACACTGCGTTTGCTTTCGCTAATCTTTTTGTGAACCTCTGGCTGGTTCAAGACATCTTCATACCATTCATAAAAACAGGAAATCCTGCTTTTATGAATGGTGCGGATGAGAGGACTTGAACCTCCACGCCTCGCGGCGCTAGAACCTAAATCTAGTGCGTCTGCCAATTTCGCCACATCCGCTAATGCTCATCTATGAGCGAGTCTGAAATTGTGTATAACCGCAGCGCCAGCAAATAGCAAGATAGGTTGGCAAGGCCCGCATTTAGCGGCCAGCGGCAGGTGCTGTGCCAGCCACTTTGTCCTGTGCAGCTTTGAGGGCAGGCAAGGTCGCAGTAGGAGTCGCGGCGGCTTCATCGCGTGCAGTGGCAACCCGCACCCCGCCCTTGAGGGCTTCTGCGGCGGCAGCGCGGGCGGCAGCCAGAGAGGCTTCCGTGACGCCTTGCTCTGCGAGGATGGTGGAGGCCCGTCGCACCGCTTCATGTGAGGCGCGGCTGGTAGCAAACACACCGCCTGTTTCCGGTGCACCAACATCCGCACGCTTAATACCCAATCTCTCCAGCGCCTCAGCGTCATTGCCCCGATTGTGATCGACCAGTTCGCCAAGCCCTTGCAGCATTTGTGCGGCTTGTGCACGCAAGGCTTCGGGAGCGGCGGCCACAGCTGCAGCGGCTCTTACATCGACACCGGCAGCTTTCAGTTTGGCAAAATCGATGGTACCGGAATCGCCCACCACACCGGCAGCGCGCAGGGCCTTTAGGGTTTCGGCATTTTGCTTCATAAAGCCTGCTACTTCGGTGTTGTAGCGTGCGATATCAGCTGGGTTATCGAGGTTTGGCGCTCTGGGAATGTCACCATTTAATTTGAACTTGTCGGGCGCCGCGGCGGCCGAGGCACGCATGAGTTCGAGGAAATTACGGCTCACGAACGCTGTGGTTGCTGCGTCTGCCACTGGATCGGGCGGCGTCTTTTTGTGGCGTCCCAGATCAAGCGAGAAGGAGCCATCTTCTCCAACTTTGATGGAACCGGCAGGGTCGGTGCTGCCTGCGGGGCCAGGGGAGAGAAACCTGCTCAACACTTCTCTGGCTCTTGGATCATAGCGCTTGGCGGCTTCGACTGCGGCTGCTTCCTGGGCTCTTAGGTGCTCTGCTGCGGCTTTTAAAGGCCCTGCTGCGAGTTCTTCGGCTGTTTTTGTAAGCCACCCGCCTGCTTTTGCTTCTGTGATCACAGCATCGCGAATACGAGCAAAATCCTCTGGTTTCCCCGCCTTGAGCCTGCGATCAATTTCAGCGGCAATCAAATGGCCTGCAGGAACGCGCGGGTCTGACTCACTCCCCGCGGGAACGGGAGAGTGTACCAGCTCACCGCGCTCATTGGGTTTGATGCCAAGCCCCCTGAAGATATCGGCTCTTGCACGGCCAGCGAGTACTGCGTCTGGAATAAGCTCTGAGCTCAATCGTGCGGTACCCCTAAGCCATGTCAACGCATCAAGGTCAAGGGGTTTGTCTTTGAATTCTCCTTGCCCTGCCAATGCAGGGATGGCGGCGGCAGCAGTGGGATGCTGCTGTAACAACAAAGAGGCTTTGGCTATACGCTGGGGGTCATTACCATAGAGTAAGCGTAGGATCTCGGTGGCGCGTTCTGTGGCTGCAACGGATGCAGTTAACCCCGTTGGGGCTCCCACTACGGACCTGCCGGGAGTCGTCCCTCTACGTGGTCCACGTCGATCCTCTTCACCAACAGCCAAAATCTATCCTCTAATCAACGTTCTGTTTGGCGGAAGGCACACTTCCGCTAATCTATTGTATTATCAATTGGTTAATGATTGGTTAATGGAGGGGTGAGAGAGTTAACTGCGGGCAGGAGCTGCGGCTTCCCGTTCTGCTTTTTGCTTATCGACCTTAAGCTGCGCAGAAAGACCGTGATCGACCACGTCTTTGTCATCTCCGCTTGCCAGTCCTGGCTTATCTGCGTCTGTGCCCCGTGCTTCCCGCATGGCTTTAATCAAGATAGCGGCTGCTTCATGTCCATCAATCCTACCATCTCTTGTGGCTTTGAATCCTGGAAGAGATGGATCATCCAATCCTGTGCCGCCACGTAACCCTGTAATAATGCCGTTACTGATGGCGATACCTGCCCGCGCAGATTCACGGGTGCGTAGATAAACCCGATCTGCTTCCATGCGTGCCATATCCAGCGTGCCATCCGCTTTAATATAGGGCTTAAACATTTCCTGACTTTTTCTCAGTTCTGCTGCTAATGCTTGACTGACTGGATCAGTTGCGGCACTTAATCCTTTTAGCACTTCATTCGTAATTGCATACAGCTTTGCCAATTGAACCGGATCGTCGGCCCGACGATTATTATTCAAATCTCCAATCAGTTTTAGCAATGTTCCTGTGTAGTCTCTGCTTGCGGTTGCAAGAACGGTGGCATCAGCACCAGGAGTACCATAGCCTGCAGCAATGGAGGGTAGGGCGGTGGCTCTGAATTCTGAGCGGTACTGTTCAGTCGCTCGTTTCCACGCCTCTTCTTCTGCCGCAGTTCTGGCTAGTGTTGGTGCGGCGGGAGCGGCCAGTACAATCTCTCCTGTGCTGCCATTAAGGGTAAATCGTGCTGCATGTGCGGGATCATTTAAAACCAGTGGAGAGGATCCAGTGATCAATGCAGTGCCTGAACGAATGGTTGCTAGAGCTGCGGCATCGTCTGGTTTTTCGAGAAGAGTTGTTTTTGCATTCAACATCGCCGTTGTAACATGATCCATCAATGTTCGTGGCGTTGCAGGTCTAGCGGCGGCGTAGGCAGCTTTTAAAGCAGCTTTGCGAGCTTCTTCGGTTGACACATCTGCTCCAAGGTGAGGAGTCAGAGTGGCGGGCATCCTGCCGTCAGGTGCTATATGACTTAAGATGGTTGGCGGCAAGCTTTCGACAAAAGAGGCCTTTAATCCGGCGGCTTTGAAATGATCGGGTATTGCTCTGGCAGCGGCTTCTGTTAGCAGAGGCTTCAAGCCTTCCGGAATGGTTACGCCTTCTTTTTTCAGTAAGTCAGCTGCGAGTTTTGGATTAATCGCTACTTTGCCGTCATTAAGTGAGAAAATATTGGGCAGGGCGGCGAGTGCAGCAGGGTTTCCTGCATCTGTTTCAAGCTTTTTATAGGCTGCTTGTGCAGCAGCAAGCGCTGCGCGGCCCGCCTCGGTTGTTGTGTCAGCCGACAGCATCGCATGAGTCAGGAAGTCGCGGGCGCTTTCGCCAGGTTTCAGCGCACCAAGCGCGGCGTCTCTGGCCGCTTTCACACGTGCGGCGATGGCATCCTGCATGGCCTGAAGAGAGGTAAACGGGCCAGTGAGCGGAGGCAATCCGGCAATGGCTTTGCGAACGTCTGTGCCCTCGCCATAAGCAGCAATCCCTGGCAACTCGCCCACGGCTTTATCTGCAGCAGCTTGCACGGTGACAGGGTCAATCACTGGCAGCCCATCTGCGCCACGGGCAAATTTCAGAGGCGCTTTTGCCGCATCGGGAGATTTTTGCAATCTTTCAATGTCGAGCGCCAATTGATTGCGTTCTGCGGTTTGTTCCGTTGTTGGCGTGCCACCTGCTTTGAGTATGGCTGCAGCAATGGCCGCTTGCCGCGCCTGCAGGAAGCCCATTTTGGTTTGCAATGTCGGATCGGTTGCGGCGTGCTGCGCCAGCGCTTCAGCTGCATCAGCTATGGTTGCCGTTGGGGACAGGCTACGCAATGCCTCATGCAGCACGCCGGAATGTTCTGGGTTGCTAACTAAGGCCAGCCCTTTTGTCTGGTCATGTTTGAGTAATTCCGTGCGCAGGACATTTTGTTCGGCGCTCAATAGTCCGCGCTGTTTCAATTGGGTCATCAATGCGGTGTAAGCGGCTTGTTGCGCAGGATCAATCACACCGGCTGTGTGCATGGCTGTAATCGCGGCTTCACCTCCTGCCACGACGGCCGCTTTCAGCTTTTTCATTTCCTCTCTACGGGCTTCAGCTGTTAAGCCTATTAGCCTGTCATATTCGGGCATAGATCTGACTTCTGCTTCAAGCCGTCTCACTGCTTCCGCATAGGGTGCGCCCCCAAGTTTCATGCGTTCGATGGATTCCAATTGCTCCAGCGTGGCCAATGTTCCCATGGCGGCAATGGATGCTGTTGCTTTTGGGTCTGTTGCAAAAGCAGTCACTTTTTCCATGGCCGTGCGGGTGATGGTGGCGATGTGTGCCAATGACTGTCCAGGCAATAGATAACCGGCAAGAGTTTGCGTGCCTCTTTCATAAAGTGGAGCCAGATCATTAAGCGTGTGGTCAGCACCTGGAAGCCCTAAGTGAGATTTCAGCAGCCAGTCAGCACCCTGCTGATGTCCAACCACGTCTCGGATAGATATGGTGCGTCTGGGCGGGCCAGCAACGGTGATATCGCGCGCAGCGGATGTTCTGGTCAGATGATTAGCCAAGAAATTGCCGAATTCATTGCCTCTGGCGCTGGCGATAGAGGTAATGGCGTCACCGATGCGTCGGTCTAGCGGAGTATCTCCCCTTAGGTGTGCTTGAATCCCCTCAAGTGCTTTCAGTTTCTCAGGTAGCCATGTCTTGATCTCTGTGCCAACTGGTAAGGCCTCCATTTCGCGCCGCAATGCAGCTAGACTCGGAAGAGCGCCAATGTCTAGCTGAGCGACAACCTTATTGAAGAAATTGGTGTTGTAGTCTGAGGTGATGACTCTACGTTCATCGCTGCTAACCAAGCCAAGAGATTCTGCGAGTTCACCAAATACTTTGCCACGATCTTTGGGATCCCGAATGGTGGTTGCTGAGTAAACCGGTACTCCATCGCGCTGTTCCAATCGCAACTGCGCGGCTACATAGGGTTTATCAAGAACGCCAGCACCCAACCCGCCGTCAGCTTTTAGCGCACGCTCAGCTGCCTTGAATTCATCGCTGGTTGCTGGATGTCGCATCATCTGCGCGGCAAGGAACTCGCGAACGGTGGGTTTAATTGCTGGGATATCGCCCACCTGTTTGCCCTCAAGCCGTTCCGCTTGCAGGCTGCGCATCCGTTCCCAAAAGTCATTATCAATTGGTTTGCCTTCAAGCAGCTGCTTTCTGATATCGGCCTGCACACGCTCCAAGAATGCTGGTTGCCCCGCACCCAAATGCGCCAGCCCGGGGAAGTGGCCTGCCATAACCCGTGCGTCTTGCGTCAATGCAGTGGCCGCTTCCGTAGCAACGCGGGTGCGTAAGGCTTGCGTGGCGGCATCGGATGCAAAGAATGCGGCATTGGCAGTTCGTTCTGCACCGCCTGCCAAATGCGCCGTGGCGGCCCTACGCGCTTCTTTCAGAATTTCACCTTGCTGATCGGCAGAAAGGTGAATGAATCCGGGGATGGTGTTGAGTGTTTCGGCTGTCACTGCTTTTTCGGCTGCAGCGGCGGCGATCTCTTGACGGATAGCGGCGAGTGATCCGGTAAAGGCGGCATCCAGCGTTGCTCCCGGCGTTGCCAGATGCTCACTGGCTTTGGCTATCAGTATTTCCTTGAAACGCGCTTGCTGTTCTTCGCTTAGCGTGCTGAATCCAGAAAATGCCAGCTCTGGAGATTTTGTAAGTTCTTGGATTGCCACCAGGCCTTCCACTCTGGCCTTGTAGGCATCTCCCAATAGGTTGCCGATAGTAGAGCTGATATGATATCCACCAACCTCATCCCCCAACAATGTGTTTTGACCGGTTATTCTTGCAAATTGTCCAACATTCAACTGGTCAATCGCCGCGCGCAGCATTAGATCTTTTAGCGCTGGATCGATGGCTGGAAGGTCAGCACCAGTTGAATCTTTACCCTGAGACCACTTTTTGAATATTTCGATCAGCTGTTCCCTTGACGTGGTGTGATCCGTCCCAACTCTGCGTGCATCTACCATTAAAGCTGAAAAACCTGGTCCCATGCGTGCCTGTAGTGCGCTGAGCACGTTTGCTTGAGGGGTGTTGTCGGCGGGCTTATCCCAATTGGGCAGCGCTCTGAGTGATTGCTCTAAGTAGGCTGCGTGAATGGGGGATAGTGAAGCGATGTGTGCAGTGAACATGGGGGTGGTTACGAGCGCCTGAATTCTCGAAGGGTTGTCTCGGAATAAGGTGCCGATAGTTTGAGCGCGAGATTGGATATCAGCAAAGCTTTCAGTGCTGGATAGGGCAGAGAATTCTGTAAGTGATTGCCCAATTTGAGCGACTGTTGATGTGGCAACGCCTTCATAGCGGTCACCAGTGCGCCGCATAGCGTCGGGATTGGTTGAATTCAGAATAGCGTCGCCAAGTCCCCCTTCCTTCTTCAGCGCTGCTTCGGCAGCTTTGTATTCAGCTGTGTTGGCATCGAGCGTCATCATCTGGCGCACCAGAAACTCGCGGTTGGTGAGGGTGGGGCCGGTACCTTTTTCCAGCAAAGCGGCGACAGTCTGGCGCTGTTGCGCAAGGAATCCGGCATCCAGCGGCTGAGAGCCGGTCAAGCGATCGCTGACTGCGCGCATCGCATGGTCGGTGGCGATGCGTTGCTGTTCGGCCGTCAAGTGATTGAATCCAGGGGTGGCGTGCAGTTCGTTTATGTGCGCTTGGATCTGCGCAGCTTTTTCTTTACGTGCGTCGCTCGCCAACAAGGCGGCGGCACTGTCCAGAACCGCCTGCTTTTCCTGCGACAATGTGCCTTCTCTCTTTTCAGATTGCAGCCGTTGTTGAATCGCCGCCAATTGCGCAGTGCTGAGTCGGTCGAGCGCGCCTGCCAGCACATGGGCGCGGTGGGGACCCTCTGGAATGAGGGTAGTGGCTTTAATTCCTGAATTTAAAAAACCGCCATCAGGTTTGAGCCAGCTGGTTGCTCCGGCAATTAAATCGGTGGCCAATACTCCTGGGGTGGCACCCAGCGTTCTGGCTTTTTCTGCCAGTGCAGCAAATCCCTCAGCGCTCAGCGCATTGAAGCGATCATTGAATATATTTTTTTGCCAATGCCAGCCGGTGTCACCCGGAACATCATTGGGTATTGCGGCTTTCAGAAAGGCTGCATGAGCGGGGCTGACAGATAACTCTCTTAACCGCTGGTTGAATAATCGCCGTTCATCAGGCGATAACGCTGCCGCACGTTGCAGCAGTGCTGTCGCTTCGGCGGATAATGCGGCCGAACCCAGAGCAACGGGGCGCTTGCCAAACTCATTCATATCTTGGATCAACTGGGCGGCTGGGCTCAGGGTTGGGTTGGCAGGCACCGTGTGTTGATATCGGCCATTCGCCAATGGCAGGTTTGCTGGAACATAAGGCGCATCTAATACTGCCTTATCAAGCCCGCCTTGTGGATTCAGCGCAGCTTCGGCGGCGGCGTAGGCAGGGCTATCTTTCTCCTGCGTCACCATCTGGTTGATCAGGAAATCGCGGTTGGTGGTGATGGGCGCGATTTTGATTGCCTCAATAGCAGCGGTGCGTTGCGCGTCTAATATAGCTGGTAGTCCGGCGATACCTTTTTTAGGATCGGCAACCACGCTTCCAGCCTCAAGCAGCGCTTTATCCATGATTGCTTGTTGCCGTTCCGGCGGCAGGTAGTTATAGCCCGGAATGGCGGCGGCCAGATCAGTCTGGAATTTTTTGATGGCGGCGACTTCGTCTGTGCGCGTATGGGATTTGAGCAAATCTTCAATGCGGGTCAGCATTTCCTGTCTGCTCGCTGGAAGTACGGTACCTGCTGCTAGCTTTGCCTGATCGGCTTTGATTTGTGCCTGAATGGCCATCAGCCGGCCGGTGTTCAAATCATCCATGGCGGCGGCCACCAGATGCGGACGCAGCGTAGTATCAACTTTACCATATTCAGCTAGTGCGGCACCTGTGTGGTCTTTCCCGATTTGCCATTTTTCAATCGCGGCGATGATCTCTGACGTTGACTTTAACTCTCCCACGGCTGCCGCGCTGGTGCTGAGCGCAGTGAGTGTGGGGCCCTTCATGGCTTTTAGAGTTTCTAACAAAGCTGCGGTCTCTGCAGGCTTTTTATCTTTAAAAGCCTCGCCGGTAAAATAATTCAAATAGGCCGCATGAACGGGGCTGTTTCTCAGTTGCGAATCGGCAATGCGCCTATTCAGCTCGGCTTGCTCTGCAGGAGAAAGTTGTGCAATACGCTTGGCAATCTCATCTGATTGAGCCTGCATTTGGACGAATCCATTATCCAGCGGCATGCGGGCATAGGCGTTGATGTCAGCCAGAAGTGGAGTAACCAAATCAGGTTTTTTGGTAGGATCGGTATAAACGAATGTGCCGCCTTCAGCTTTCAGCTCGCCTTCTACAAATGGCTTCTTCAGAACTTCTGCGGATAATCCGGGTTGTCCTTGCGCGCCACCCAACGCACGGATAGCGGCTTGATGTTCGGGATGCTTATCATCCAGCGCAATGCGCGCCAAATGGTGATGGATGCTGGTTCCCGCTTTGAGTAAGTCCTGCGCCTGTGCCAGCCGTTCAGCGGTCTGGGTGGCAAGGAAGGATTGAATGCCAGCCGGTGTTGACAGGTCAGCCTTGCCCGCTGCTTCGCGCAGGGTCTCGCGCAAACTAGCCTGAATATCGGCGGGCAGATAATTGAACTGCGGCAATGCGGCACGCAGCGTTTCATCGCTGGCCAGTGCGCTGAGTCCGCCGGAACGGCGCGCATCGGTGCCGCTGAACAGCAGTTGCGCCGCGCGCTGCTTTACCCAATCCTGTGTTGTGCCATCGGTGGAGCGGGCAATCGCAAGCAATGTTTCAGGGCTAAAGCGATCCATGACGCTCGTGAGCAGTGCCTGACGTTCTGCGGGGCTATCTGGCAGGCCGTTATAGGCTTCATCATGCCATTGTTGGAGGGCGGCGATGATCTCTTGAGGTTTGGCATTATTGTTACGCAACTCATCTGCGTGTCCGCGAATGGTATCATACATGAGGGCGGTCTGGGCGATGCGTGTTGTCAGATTTTCTACCATTGCTCTGCGCGCAATGGCCGCATCTCCCGAAAGGGTCAGCGATTCTAATTGTCGCCGCAGATATTCCGCATGCACGGGGCCAAGAGTGGTTCTGGCTAAGGTGTCCTGCAGGGCTTTGAGTTGGATGGCGTCCAACCCCTGAATGGTTCTTCCAAGTTCAGCGGCATCTTTCTGTAAATCTGGGAATGCGCCATCGGTTGAGCGTGCGGCGAAAGTGGAAAGAGATGCAGCAAGGGCAGGCGACAACTGGCTGCCGGTGAAGCTGTATGTTGAACCGGCAAGATTCCAATCCTTGTCGCTATAGGTTCTGCCTAAAATAGCGGCGTCATTGGCCTTCAAAATGGCTTCCGCCGCTTTGTGTTGATCGCTGCCTGCGGGATGTTCCAGCATCTGCGCGAGCATGAAATCGCGGTTGGTGGTGGTGCTTTGTCCGCGAATGCGAGCAAGCAAGGCCTGCCGTTGCTGGTCTAGAAAATTAGTATCCAACGTGTTGCCGATACCTGCAAGATGCGTAATACCGGCTTCCAGTGCACTTGATCTCAGCCAGCCGCGTTGTTCGTCGTTGAGGTGCTGATAGCCGCGCAGATTCGGTAGCTCACGATCGATGAATTGTTCGGTTGTTTCACGCCGATAGGTGTCAGAGCGGTAGGTGAAAGCGCCGCCGGTGAATTCCCACTCCGCAGGATTATGGCGCGCATTTAGTAGGGGTGCGTTGCCAGAGCTAAGCAAGGCAGCGGCAGATTTGAACACAGCGCTGGATGGATCGCCGTTCGATAGCATTTTGTGGAGCAGGAAGTCGCGGTTGGTCATTTGAGCCACACCGGGCAGGCTTCCTATAAATTGGTCGCGTTGCCGCTTGATGAATGTGCGATCTTCCAGTTGTGTTTTGAAAACTTCTGCCGGAGCACGTGGATCCTGAGTATCGATATTGAGTTCGCTTAACCGTTCTCTGCTAGCTCTGCGAACCTGATCTACCAGTCGTGCCCGTTCTTCTGGGGAGAGATGTTCTGATCCAGGAAATATTTTACGGATGTTAGCGTCGCTGGTAAACTCAGTAACCGCTTGATCGGCAGCCCGTGTCCGTGCTTCAATCACCCGCGCTCTATCCTGAATTTTTTGTCTAAGTTCGGTTACATTCGCAGAGGCCAGCCAGCCTCCTGCGCGTGCATCCGTTGCAAATGATTTGATAACGCGGTCATACTCGTCTGGTGTTGCCCTCGCCAGGCGGCTCCTGAGTTGG
>Ga0214923_10007671_pt1 | contig 11705 bp, 19 predicted proteins | sample LL1510_MetaG_FD_177993 | JGI IMG/M metagenome (GOLD analysis project Ga0214923, IMG submission 177993) | Freshwater microbial communities from Lake Lanier, Atlanta, Georgia, United States - LL-1510 | ecosystem: Environmental > Aquatic > Freshwater > Lake | place: USA: Georgia | collected... | reverse complement strand
AACCGACCGGAAGTCTGACCGAGCCTCTGGTGTCGTATTCCACCACGCCGGCGGGCGAACCCGACCCGCCGCCCCGATCGAGAGGTCGGGGCGGCGGGGGGTTTCGCTTAAGCCAAAAGTTGAGGTCGCAATGAATGGTCCGATTGTCGCAGGCCAAAGAACAGACGCATTGTTCGATGAAGGCAGGCGATTTTCCCTTGAACTCATGGAGGAGGGAGTTGGCGATGTAATGCCACCACTACTGACAAGACTCGCTCAAATAAACGATCATCAATGCAAACCCCAGAAAAGCGCTTCAGAAATCCAGCAGATAGCGTACCGATGCGTGAAAGCCGCTGCGAAAAGATACGGCGACGAAAAGCGGCTGTCGGCGAGTGTTTTGCAGAGACTCTCAAAGCACTTCTTCATACACCAAGAAGCGTGGGGAACTCATTGGAGCGGAAAGAGGGTGAGGATAGACGCAATTATTCAGCCCCGAGACCCATCAGGGTGGAAGGACGAATACCCAAGGCTGGGAGTGGAATTTAAGAACTACCACTCCTTCAATCCATCGTTCGACATAAAGGACTACACAAAATGGTGGGTACAGTGTCACGACTACGCGGAGACAAACTTTGACGGGCACGGTTATGTGTTTGTGTTCCCTTACAACGGGTTTTCTCATTACCGGTCAAGGACTAAAAGCGTGGCCGATAGTGCGCTTGCGGTTCGCTTTTGGGGGCGAATGGGCGTTGGCGAAATTCAACCAAATGACCTGCTTTTTGTCATGCACGGGACGAACAAAATCTGGAGTGAGAGAAACGGGGTGATGGGCGGAACAACGATGTCGATGGAACGAAAGTTCGGAAGTCGCTAACGGAGTCGCGATATGGCATTCGAGTTTGACGCGGACGCGATGTTCAAGTCGTGCGCCCTGTATCTGTCCAAGGGTCTCCTTTTGGTAAGGGTTCACGGCATATGGCCTGACGGTCGCTGCACATGCGGCCGAAAAGAGCACGCAGTCGGCCGCTCTGGCGAGCGCAACTGCGGCAAGCACCCTGTCGGCGACGACTGGGCTTCTCGGGTGGCGACAACTGAGGACGACATTGTTGAATGGCTCGAGGACGGGATTCCATTCAACGTCGGATGCCTCCTCGGCCCGCGGGGTGGTGTGATCGACAGCGAGGACGACGATGAGGCCGCACGCCGCTACAGAAAGTCCATCGGAATGGACTTGCTTGAAACGCCGACTTGGCTCAGTGGTAAGTCGACTCACCAGTTGACGCTGTGGGATGACCGGCTTTCGGGCTGCAAGGGGACCGCAAACCCGGGCGGCCTAGAGGTCAGGATCGGCGCAGGAAACACGTCGATCCAGAGCGTTCTCCCGCCGTCGTGGCACAGGTCTGGCGTGCAGTACCAGTGGAAGCCGGGGTTCTCTCTCAATGATATCGAGATAGCGCGAACGCCTCGGTCGCTGCTCGTCGCGTTGTCCAACGGGGCCGGCAGTGAGTCGTCTCGACCAGACGAAAAGCCGGCCAGTTCAATGCTATTCGGAGAAATACCAGATGGACACAGGCACAGGGCGATCTTGAGGTGGTCTTGGTTCAAGATCGTGAATCAGTTGAATCCACTGAACAAGACGAACCAAGACATCACGATGCGGGAGATACTTCTCCTCAACGAGCAGAACTGCAAACCGAAGGCAGACGAGAACCACGTTCGCAAGATCGTGTCCGACTGCTACGACCACTACAGAAAGAAAAAAGAATCCGGCTGGGTGCCGAGCCAAGCCGACGCCGAGTCCGATGCAGCCGAGAAGGAGATCGACCGGATTGAGTCGTCGCCGGAAGGCTCATCGAAGCCGGCGCCAGGAAGTGGACTTGAACTCTACGGACTCAAGAAAATCACCGTCGGCAAGATCGAGGCATACGAACCGGGCGAATGGCGGATCGAGATGATCCACTCCGACCCGCCGGAGATCATCCTTTGCGTCCCGGCGTGGGAGGCCACGCCGTGCCGCGGTCGAATCCATATGTCGTTCGACACCTTTCGGTCGGCGCCGAAAACGGCCGCAGCCGTCTTCAACGCCACGAGGACATACATCCTTGACGGCGACGCCGGGAAGTGGCAGCGGACGTGGAAGGGGCAGGATGCCAGCAAGGCCACCGACCACCAGAGCATTCCCGGGCTGATGGAGTTGCTCATGCAGAAAAAGCGAGAGGAGGACGACATAGCCGTCGGCACCTCGAGCCTGCGTTACGCCCAGTTGGCCGGTTACGTCCTTCAGGTGTTCAAGAAGGCCACCCAGCCAAGGGACGAGGAAAAGCCGGAACCCAACGAGTCTGGCAGGCCGTGCTGGGTGACGCCTGACGAACTGTGGTTTCAGTGGGGCCGGGTCTGGGAGGACATCGGCCGGTCGCACGACGTTCAGGCAGGGGAGAGGAATCGGGTCAGGGCGAAGTTGCTTGAAGCGATGGGGCAGCGCGACTTCAGCCACAAGAGGCACAGGTTTCAGTCGGGGCGGTTGGAGTTCGTGGTTTTCACCCGTGACTGGGTTTCGGCGCTCGAAAGCCTGTCCGCTGGGGAGGAACTTGATTGGACGGTAAAGGGGGGTGTCGATGGGGGGTCAACGAAAACCAAAAATCACTCACCGTCCACCGTCCACGATGGTGAAGTTGTTGTGGCGTAAGGGTTTGCGTTGGACGGTTTCCTATATTAACAGACCGTCCGAGCGTCACTTTTTGGCCGGTTTTTGATCAATGTGACTTTTGGTTACCCATTTTAACAGCAGGAGGGGCCGATGCCGCAGTGCCTGAGAGCCATCGGAGGGGCTGGAACTGGGAAGACGAGCCTAATGAAGCAGACCGCCGAGAAAGCCCTTGCGAGGCCAGAGATGGGCGGCAATCCGTTTTCGCTTGGGTACTCCAGTTTGACGCGGGCGGCCCGTCTGGAGGCCGCCATGCGGTGTGGGACGGCTTGGGGCGTGCCGCCGGAGGAATTGATGCAGCATGGGTGGTTCAGGACCGCCCACTCGGTCTGCTACAGGCAATTGGGCGTGAGCCGCGGGGAGATGATCGCTGGCGGGAAGGAAGACGAGAAGTGGGTCAGCGAGGCAGTCGACAGCGACGTCGCGTTCGCTATGGACGATGACGAAGACGGCGGCATCGCCGTCTATCAAGGCGATCCGGTTGCCGCCGCAGCCCTGAACTACTGGTCGCTCGCGAGGAACGTCTGCCTCCCGTTGAGGGATATCGTTGAGGCCGACCAAGACCCGGAGGCTCCTGCGGCATCGGACGTCATCAGGCGGATCACGATGTACGAGCAGGCAAAGCGGCTAGACGGACGATTTGACTTCACAGACCTACTGAGCCGATTTGTCGGTATCCGGTTCGACCCGGAAGACGGCCCCGTCGAGGTGGCGCCGGAGGGATCAGTTCCTGACGAGGTGGTCGGTTGGATTTTCGACGAGGCTCAGGACTCCAGCCGACTGCTCGACCTCGCGTGCCGCAGGCTCGTGACTGGCGATGCGTGCCGCTGGGCGTGGCTCGTGGGCGACCCATACCAAGTTCTGTTCTCGTGGGCTGGGGCGGCTGCGGAGCACTTCATGGGGTGGGACGTCACGAAGCAGCACATCATGCCGAAGTCGTTCCGGTGCCCGAAGCCGATCATGCAACTCGGCGAGCGGTGCCTTCAGCGTCTGCCCGACTACTGGGACAGGGGCATCGCCCCGGCCGACCACGACGGCGAGGTCGTCGAGAGCGAGAACTTCGAGGACGACCTGTCGGACCTCCGGCCGGACGAAGACACGCTCGTGATCGCCCGCACGAATCGCAACGTGTCGAAAATCAGGGCGATCCTCGAGGACATCGGCGTGCCGTTTCGCTACGTCAAGCAGCGGAGAGAGGGCGTCGGATGCAAGGAACTGGGCATGGCCGGTCTCTGGCGGCTCCAGCACGGCGAGGGCATCAGCGGCGAAGCGTGGGGGCGAATCACCGAGATTCTGCCGTCGAAGACCACGGACGGGACGGAGTGGCTGACGCGCGGCAGCAAGTCGGCGTGGAAAAAAGGGCTGTCGGAGCGGTACGACCGCGTCTACCCGGAGGACTTGCCGGCCCTCGGCGCGTCGCCGCAGTTGTGCGAAGCAGTCGCCAGCGGCAAATGGTCTGGCCTGCCGGACGGCGGCACGAAGTGGGTGCGGGCCGCGAAGAAGTGGGGCGTCGAAGCCGTGAGCGAGCCGAAGATTCGGATCGGCACGATCCACTCGTCCAAGGGGATGGAGGCTTCCAAGGTCATCGTGTTGAGCAGCGTTTCGCAGAGAACGCGGGTCGCCGAGGAAGACGACGAGAAGAAGTTCGCCGAGGAGCGGCGGATCGAGTATGTGGCCTGTACGCGAGCGAAGCACAAGTTGGTCGTGGCGCACGACCCAAGGGCGAAGTACCGCATGGAGTTACCCCTATGACCGCTGATCTACTGTTCGACATATCTACCGACGCGACGGCGGCCCCGGAGGACGTCAAGAAGAAGACGCCGAAGCGGAAGAAGGCCGCCGCCGCCGTGGTCGAGGCACCAGTGCCGTCCGGCCCGTCGTGGAGCGTCCTGCCGGCCATGCTCGGCAAACTCGACGGTCACTACGAGTGCTGCGACGAGGCGTGTGGGGCGGATGCTCTGGACATCATCGACGAGCGGGACCGTATGTGGCTTCTTGAATGCTGTTTTTGCGGCACCAGATTCTGGGAGCGGGCGGTCGCCGGCGTTCTCGAGCAGCCCACCGGAAAAGAGTTCCGGCTTCGCGGCGGTCGGTTCGACGGCCTCACGTTCGCCGAGGTGCTGAAGAGGCCGCACGGGTCGGAATACATCGCGTGGGCGGCTGCCGAGCACCCGCGGAAAGCGGTGAAGGAGGCCGCGAAAACTTGGCTTGCAGAGAATCCGGCGGCCTGCTAGTCTTCCGACCGACACAAACGAGGAAGGAGCCTCAAGTGCTGTGCCTGACCAGACGAATTGGCGAGCGGATATTGATCGGCAAGGACGTCGTCATCGAGGTGCGCGGCGTGGAGCAAGGCCGCGTCCGCATCGGCGTCATCGCCCCGCGGGACACGACCGTCCTACGCGAGGAGTTGGTCGCGCCGAAGCCTGCCGTCGCGGAGAAACCGTGATGGACGTCTGGGCGAATGTCTTCGTGATCCTCGTGGCGGCCGGCGCCGCAACGTACCTAAGCCTCCTGCGCTACATGGAGTGACGTCATGCCAAAGGAACTGGCACCCGCAGCCATGGTGATCGACGAGGATCAGTTCTGCCTCCAGTGCATCGAGGATGAATGCACGAGGCCGTATGTCGACCTGCGGATCGACACGATCCCGCCGCGTGAAGGCGACCTCGATTTCAGCGAGCGCGTCGACCTGCTGCGGCAGACCGCGGCGTGGCTCGTGAAGGCGGCCGATTGGCTCGAGAAGAAGCAGCGATGTATCTGAACGCAGATATCCCTCCGTTCTGGGCGTGGCTCGACTCGGGCTTCCTGCACGATTCGCTGCCGACGGGCGAAGACGGCCTCTTGGTCGAAGTCTTCGGCGTGACCAGCATTCCGAGGCGGTGCCTGATGTTCTCGGTGATGAGCGAGATGGGCAGTCAGCACGCGAGGGTGCCGATCCACTACCTGCGAATGGACGTGCCGGAATCGATCCGGCGGGATCACCCGCTTGACTGGCTGCAACTGTGGGACTGCTTTTCGCCCTACTTCAGCGTCGTCAGGCACGACTACCTGAAGCACGCCAAATGCACGGTCGTGATGAAGGACAAGTCGACCGAGAGCGGTCGGTATCTCTTCACGATCGACTGGTGCAACGGGCCGGATCATCAGACCGGCTACGCCGAGATGGCCGCCGGCCACAAATGCGGACACGTCATCGCTCTCGACTGCGGCCGGCTGGCCTGCCAGCCGAACAACCGCGTCGTCTGGCACGACGGCGGGGCGTTCATCGGCAGGCCGCTCGCCGGCCACGAGAGGTGGGAGGTCTTCTCGCGGGAGTTTTCGTGCGAGGCCGCCGGCTGGAAGTGGACCGCCGGCGAGGACGAACTCATGTACTACCAGTTCGAGCGGAGGGCGGAATGAGGCCGACGCTCGCCTTCGCCGCTCTCGCGTCGGCCGCAGCCGCCGGCACGATCGACGACTCCGTGCCGGACTCCGTCTACGTCAAGTACGGCGCCTCCTTCGCTCCCTACGTGCGGAAGTGCGAAGTCGTCGAGCCGTCGGGGCGGCTGGCGATCGGCACATGCGTCGTGTTTGCTCCGCATCTGGCGATGACCGCGGCGCACGTAGTCAACGAGGCAATGACGGTGACCGTTGGCGACAACCCGGTCGCCGCTGTGTTCGTCCACCCGAAGTTCGACGAGGCGAACATCGGCTGGAACGACATCGCGATCCTGCGGTGCAAGGCCGACTTCAAACTCGACCACTACCCGTGCTATGCGACCGAAGCGGACAACGAAGGCACCGTGTGCTCGCTGGCCGGCTACGGTGCGACGGGGCCGATATCCGGCGGGTACTCGCGATCTGACGGCCTCCTGCGGGCCGGCACGAACACGATCAAAAGGCGCGAGCGGACGCTGCTCATCTGCGGGATCAACCGGCGGTCGAGTTCCCGTGAGTTCGGCATCGCCCCGGGCGACTCCGGCGGCCCCTTGTTCACCGGGTCCGGCTCGGACGCCCGGATCGCCGGCATCCACTCGTTCACGATGCGTGAAGGCACCGGCCCGCTGCGCAGCCGCGAGGGGGAGGAAAGCGCGCACACCGACGTGTCGCTGTTCTCTGAGTGGATCGAGCAGGTGAGGGGGATGGTGGAGTGAAGTACATCAGTATCTGCTCAGGCATCGAGGCGGCGACGGTCGCGTGGCACGGCCTCGGCAACAGCATGGCCGTGCCGTGCATGGCGTGGTTGGGGTGGCGGATACACAATGCGACACAAGCGGACAACCAATGACCCTCATCTACAAACGCTGCCACGAATGCAAGAAGCACCTTGAGGCGCGCAAGTTCTACAAGCACCCGACCAACCCCGACGGCCTCATGGATTGGTGCAAGTCGTGCATGAACTGCGGCGTCATCCGCGACCGCCCGGTGTACGGCGACGGCGAGCGGCAGTGGGGAGACCCGACTGAGGAGCAAATCACACGCGAGTGCCTGCGTCTTCAGGCATCGTGGAGTGACAGTGTTCGGAAATCGCGGAGGAAGGTGAGGGTGATTGGGTGACACAAGTTTTTGAAGACATCATCATTGACAAAGAGTTTGCTGCGCTGATCCCGCCGCTATCGGAGGAGGAACGGCAGCAACTAGAAGACAATATCGTCGATCAAGGCGGTGCCCGCGACCCGCTTGTTGTGTGGGCCAGCAAGGGGAAGTTGACTCTCATTGACGGCCACAATCGCTACGAAATCTGCACGCGGCTCGGTCTGCCGTTTGACATCGCCGAGACGCGATTCGACGACCGCAGCCACGCCGAAGAGTGGATCATCCGCAACCAGTTCGGCAGGCGCAACCTGTCGGCCTACGTGCGGACGCAGTTGGCGTTGCGGCTGGAGGAGACGATTTCGGCGAGGGCGAAGGCCAAGCGAGTTGAAGACGGCAAGGCTACTGGACGAGGAAAGGTTCCGCAGAAATCTTCGGAACCTTTAGAGACACGGCAAGAGATAGCCAAGGTCGCCAACGTCTCGCACGACACCGTCGCCAAAGTCAAGAAGATCGACGCCGCCGAGAAGGCCGGCAAGGTTGACGCGGAGACGGTCAAGAAACTCCGCACTGGCGAGGTTTCAATCAACCGCGTCGCTCGTGACCTGAAGGAAGCGGACGCGGCGGCGAAGCGGCGGGAACAGAAAGCCGCAGCGGCGGCGAAGCGGCAGTCTGTTGACGGCCTGTATCTCGGTGACTTTCGAGAGATCGGCGACAAGATTCCAGATGCGTCTGTTGATTTGATCTTCACCGACCCGCCGTATGACAGGAAGGCGATTGAACTGTACGACGGTCTTGGCAAGTTTGCCGCCAGAGTTCTGCGGCCGGGCGGCAGTTTGGTCGCCTACGTCGGCCACATTCAACTTCCAGACGTTCTCGCGGACCTATCAAAAAACCTCCGCTACTGGTGGACTTGCGGCTGCTTCCACAGCGAAGCAAAGGCCCGCATGACCGAGTACGGCATCGTTGTCGGGTGGAAGCCGATCGTCTGGTTTGTGAAGGAGACGCGCGGCGATAAGCAGACGTTCGTTGCGGACGTTGTCACCGGCGCTCGCGAAAAGTCTCACCACGACTGGCAGCAGGCAGTTTCCGAGGCCAAGTACTTCATCAACCTGCTAACGCAGCCTGACGACTTTGTTGTTGACCCGTTCTGTGGCGGTGGCACAACGCCTGTTGCCTGCATGCAGTCTGGCCGCAAGTGGGCCTCGTTTGAGATTGACGAGTCAAACTTCGCCAATGCCTCATCGCGCATCAAGGAAGCCGCGAATGACACGACCGTTCAGTAATAGAGCGCACTGCCCAAATTGCAAGTGCGAAATGACAATTGAGACAGCCTTTGGTCGCTGGCTTCGAGCCAGGCCGGACCTTCGATCAGAGGACGGCATCAACGTCTTCGATGAAGACCACTTCTGCGATCGCCGCGTTGTACACAAGTTCAATGAGAATGGGGATCGGAGTGCTCAGTGCTACATGACAATTGAGGTCAAGGAATATGGAGCATTTCCGTCTGACGCGCAGCGGTCAACATTTTCAATACTGAGCGGGTATCTCAAGAATTTTTTTGGCAATCGAAACACTAGGCGAGGCGCTACGAGGGACATTGCCGGCAAGCGCAAGAAGGTTTGGGATGCAGTTTTTAAACGCTGGGTTCGCGTGCGACACTACGGATACCACCTCTTGCAGTTTGAGAAAACATCTCCAGAAGACTCTGCTTGGATCAAGTGGGACTGCAAGGAAATCACGGCGGATCAGTTGGTTGCACTGCTTCGTTTTGACATCCACCCTTTTACATTCCAGCCCTTGGACGCAAGGGACCGCCACAAGCAGAAGTCGTTTCCGCTTTTTTTGGACGTCCGCGAATGACCGCCCACGATCAAATATCGACGCCTGAAGGAGTGGAGACGTTCGCCGCCGAGTGGTTCGACGTTTACGTGGCGCCGCCGCTGGCTTCCAGCATCGCGAATTACGCGAAATCACTTCGCAATCGCTGGGAGACCGCCGCTGGCCCCGTGTGTTTAGTCAAGAACATCCTGCTGGAGGCCGGATACTTTAAGCCGAGCGGACTCATTTTCGACGATTCGCTGGTCACAGCAATCCTGCACGTCGGGTTCATCTTCATACGCGAGTCGCAGGAAATGGTTGAACTGCTGAAAAACGAAGAGCCTTCTGAGTCTTCTCCAGCCCGGTCGCGATTCGCGAACGAGGTGCAGGTTCGGGCCGTGTCGCCGATCGACGGCACGGCCGGCAGGGTCTCGCCGGGAGACGCCAACTAATGCCCAACACCACCCACCGTCTCGCCCGCGAAGACGTTCTCTACGGCCTCGACGTGCTCGCCGACGCCTACGAGCGCTTCAACGCGGAGAGAGCGGAGTTCAAGGTAGACGCCGCGCAGGCGGCTGCCCTGATCAAGGCGGCCCGTGCCTTCATGGACGACGTTCCGAAGTGGCATTCGGCCGCCGAGAAGAAGCCTGAGCCGGGTGTGCCGGTTTTGGCACACTGCGGCGGGGGTCGGTCCTACGAGTGCCAGATCAGCGTCTTCACGTGGCAGTGGGTACAGATCGATACGGAGCGGTCGATTCATCCGCCGATCGTGTGGACGGCCATGCCAAGCCCGCCGGGAGCGACGCAATGCACTGCCTAATCCACCCAGCGACACAACTCCCCGAACACGCCGCGGAGTGGCTGCGCGACCGCCTCACGAAACCGGGCAGCGACTTCCAGAGGAAGTTGGGTGCGTGGCTCCGCGGACTAAAGCCGGAGGAGGCCGACGGGCACATTGCGATCGCGAGCGACCACGGCGAGATCGTCGGGTGGTGCCGGACGGAGTCGTGGACCGAACGGACGAACCCGGTCTTCCTCGATCAAGGAGGGCCTGCGTACTGCTGGGACGCGACGGTTCACGACACGCTCGAGGCGTTCGTGGCGCCGGAGTACCGTGGCCGCGGCATCGCCGCGTGGTGCTCCGCCGGCCTCGCGGCGGGCGTGCTGAACGACAACGGCGCGAACGTCGCCGTCTTCCATCCGCACATGATGCTCGTGGCACGGCGGGCTGGCCTGCATCCGACCCTGTTCCAAAAGAGTGGCGACGAATGGGCGAGGGTATGACCGAGGAAGAGCGGCTTGACCTCATACGGCGGATGCTGGCCGCCCAGAGGACGATTCGCTCGCTCATGGACTACCTCGACGGCGTCGCCGGCGAATGCGACGGCGACGACCAGAAAGGGATGGCGTTCTCGATCTACATGATCCGCGAGGCGCTCGCCGTCTACTCGCTCGAGATGGTCAGTTACACCCGCAAGCATCTGGGTGACGAATGACTCCGACCGTGAGGTTGCACTGATGCCATCCGCGAGTTTGCATTTCCGCCTGCCGGAGGACGAGAAGGATTTTGAGGTCGCCCAGAACGGCCACAAGTACCAAAGCGTGCTGTGCCGCGTGGCGTCGTGGCTTCGGAACAAGGCGAAGTACGGCGAGAAGAACGTCGAGGTCTACGACGAGGTCCGGCAGGAGTTGTTCACGATCGCCAACGAGGTCGGAGTGGACATCGAATGATCGATCTGCACGCTGAAATCCAGCGTCTCCTCGCGCTCTGCCAGCACCACGAGTTGCAGTGGCGCCGTGCCACGGCCGGGGCCGTAAGCGCGAACAAGGCGATTCGCCGGCTGCAAGCGAAGTGTCACCGCCTCGAGGACACGAACACGCTTCTGTCGGCGGAGGTCGAGAAGTTGCGTCACGAGGCCCACGAGACCGAGAAGAAGATCGCCCGCCTGAGTCTGCGGATACTCGAGTTGTGGGGCGGCAGGTGAAGCAACCGCGAACCCGCCGCGTCCCGCTGGCGGTCGTCGACCACGAGAAACTGCTGGCGATCTGGGGGACCGACGCGCTCAACGAGGACATATGCACCGCGCTCGGCGTGTCGTCCTACGTTCTCGACCGCATCAAGCGAGACCTACGGCTGCCGCGGCGGTCGTCGCGGAAGCCGTGGCACAACCCCGGCAAAGGGAAGCGGAACCGAGACCCTGAGCCGGACCTCGACCCGGAGGAGGTGCAGCACCGCATGGCGAAGGTGCAGGCAACGTGGACCGACGAGATGTTCGTCCTCCGTTCGATCGGTCGCGTCCGGCCGCTGCCGTATCGCTTCCCTGTCTATGCCATTGGGAGACTGCGTTGATCGACGAGTTGGTGCTGCGGCGGCTCTGGGCTACGTGCTCGATCATGGAGTTGGCGAAAACACTGGGCGTATCGGCGGCGACGGTGACGCGGCGTGCCAAGGCGCTCGGCCTGCCGGCGAAGCGAGTCTCTGTCTGGTCGCGACAGCCGGACCCGACGGAGGCGGAGATCGAGGCTGGTGCGGAGGCGGCGCAGAGCAGGTGGTCGAAATTGAAGCGGCAGTCCCGCGGAGGAATTCGGCCAGTCGTGGCAAAAACTCACAGATTCCACTAGGCATTCAATGCGGCACGCGGATACAATCAGGCCATGCGGCGCGAGCCTCTTGAGAGGACGATCG
>Ga0214923_10007670_pt1 | contig 11706 bp, 11 predicted proteins | sample LL1510_MetaG_FD_177993 | JGI IMG/M metagenome (GOLD analysis project Ga0214923, IMG submission 177993) | Freshwater microbial communities from Lake Lanier, Atlanta, Georgia, United States - LL-1510 | ecosystem: Environmental > Aquatic > Freshwater > Lake | place: USA: Georgia | collected... | reverse complement strand
GCTGATGCAGATGGCGATTCGCGGGGTACCGTTGCCGCTGCGGTTGGTTGATAATTCACGTGATTTCCTCTCCGTTGACAATCTGTGTAATGCTGTGGCGTTGTGTCTGGAGCATGAGGCGGCGATTGGCCAGACTTATCATCTGTGCGATGGGCATCCGGTATCGACCGCGCAGATGGTGACCTTAATCAGCGAAGCGGCAGGGCATAAGCCTCAATTGTGGCCGGTGCCGCAGCTGTTGCTGTTTCTGGGCAGTGTGCTGCTTAGAAAATCGGCCATGTATAATAGTGTTTGCCGATCGCTACGGGTTGATGATACGAAGCTGAGAACCCAACTGGGATGGCAGTCGCCGCAAACGCTGGAGGATGGCATCCGTCAGGTGGTGCAATGGTATCAGGAGAAAGTGACCCCATGAGTCGCGTTGCCTATGTTAAAGGCCAGTATGTGCCGCTATCACACGCCGCCGTGTCGATGATGGATCGCGGCTATTTATTTGCTGACGGTGTGTATGAAGTCGTGGCGCTCTATCGTGGGGCGTTGCTGGATGAGGCGGGGCATCTGGACCGGCTGGAGCGCTCGCTTGCCGAGCTGTCGATTCCCATGCCGATGACGCGTCGCGCGCTGGAGCTTGCCATCCGCGAGTTGATGCGCCAGCATCCGCAACAAAAGAACGGACTGATTTATATGCAGGTCACACGCGGTGAAGGCGTGCGCAACCATCTGTATGCGCCGAACATGAAGCCGTTGCTGGCTATGGCGCTGCTGGCCGCCAAATACCCCACGGCGGCGGAGCGTGAAAAAGGCGGCAAGGTTATCACCGCACCGGATATGCGCTGGGCGCGCTGCGATATTAAATCGACTGCGCTGTTGCCCAATATTCTTACCCGCAACCACGGGGCCACGCTGGGCGCCAAAGAAGTGTGGCAGCTCAACCGCGAGGGGCAGGTGACTGAAGGCTCTTATTCCAATGCCTATATTGTGGATGCCAGAGGTGTGGTGCGCACGCACCCCAAAAGCCACGCTATTCTGGGCGGTATTACGCGTGACACTGTGTTGCGGCTGGCGCGTGAGGCGGGCATCAAAGTGGTAGAAGAACCCTTTACCGTGGCAGAGATTGCCAAAGCCAGCGAAGCCTTTATGTCGAGTGCGTCGTCGTTTGTATTCCCCATAACGCAGCTAGATGCGGTGACGCTTCCGGTTGGGCCCATCACCCGCAAACTGATGGGGCTTTATGATGCCTATATTGAAAGTCTGATCCATGCGTGAATTGGCTGTGCCGCCGCTGGTGTCGCCACGCGGTTTTATTTTTGACTGGGATAATACGCTGGTGGATACCTGGCCGGTGATTCATTCGGCGCTCAACAGCATGATGCGGCAGATGAACCATCCGGAATGGACGCTGGAGCAAACGCGCTCGCAGATTAAAAAATCGATGCGCGATGCGTTTCCGTCGATGTTTGGCGATCGCTGGGAAGATGCGGCAAGCCTTTATCAAAAGGCGTATCAGGCGATTCACCTGCAGGATTTGCAGCCTCTGGATGGGGCGCAGGCGCTGCTGCAATCCCTTAAAGACCGTGGCGCGTTCATTGCCTGTGTGAGCAACAAGCGCGGCGATAATCTGCGCAAGGAAGTGGCGCATCTGGGCTGGACGGCCTATTTCGATGCGATTGTAGGCTCCGGCGACGCGGCGATTGATAAACCGGATCCGGCTCCCGTGGCGCTGGCGCTGCAAGGCTCAGCGCATGAGGCGGGCGCGAGCCTGTGGTTCATTGGCGATACCACGATCGATCTGGAGTGTGCGCGCAACACCGGTTGCACTCCCATTTTATATGGCGATGTGGAATCGGACGGACGGGAATATCAGGGGTTTGCCATCAGCCACCATGCGCGTAACCACGCGGCATTGCTGGCATTTATCAATGAATGGTGGTCGTAAGCCGTTTGCCGCAGGCCTGACACACGGCCAGCTGTGCCAGCAGATGCTCGCTGTTTTCTGCCAGCATATACTCCATGATGCTACGGTGATTTTCCAGATATTCATCCAGCAGCTCCACGGCGACTTGCGAATAATTGGAAATCAGCTCCACATGCGCTTGCGGTTCTTCGGCTGTGGCCGGTGCCGTGAAATCGGTGAAGCCACCCGCGGCATAGCGTGAGAGTTTTTGTCCCATCTGTTGTTCGGCGACATTGACGGCGATGATGATGCTGGATGCCAGCAGGCGCGGCCACGCCGATTTGACTAGCACCGCAAAAGTGGCCGGATCGGGCGCTTCCTCATCTTTTTTGCTGCCGCCTTCCAGCTCGTTGCGGATATGGGTCAGCACCTGCGCCACCGCATCGGCAGCGCCCAGCACATTCTGCGCGTTTTCCATAAACACATCGCGCCACATTTCCGGATCGGAGCGGCCAATGCGAATGAAGCGAGAAAAAATGGGGTCATTTTCCAGATTGCGGATGCCATTGGCATCCAGCACCGGCATGGCGGCAAAGGCCATCAGCTGCGGCACATGTGACATATAGGCATAAATCTGGTCATGCGCTTGCGTGGGCAGCACATCCACCACTGCGCCGGTGGAGCGCCACAGCTCACCCACCACTTCGAGGTTGGGGTCAAAGCTCTCGGCGTGAGGGGTAATCAGGAACAGCTTGTTCTTAAAATAGTCGCTGCGCGCCGTGTAGGGGCCGGTTTTTTCGCTGCCTGCCACGGGGTGTGAGGGCACATAGCTCACATTTTTTGGCAGATGAGGGAGAATGTCTTTCACCGCCTGCGACTTGATGGACCCGATATCGCTGAGCACGCAACCGGCTTTCAGATGCGGCGCAATCTGCTGCATCAGCGTGCCATAGGTGCCCACGGGTGTGCACAACACCACCAAATCCGCACCTTCCACGGCGGCGGCAGGGGTGGGTGCCAGCACATCAATGGCTTCAATGGATAGCGCCGTTGAGCTATGATCGGGATGTAAATCGTAACCGGAGATACTGCCCACGCGGCCGCCCGCCTTGAGCGACAGGCCCAGTGATGCGCCCATCTGTCCCAGCCCGATCAGGGCAACGCGTTCGAACAGATGCTCGCTCATGACTGCACAAACTCGGCAAGTGCGGCGAGCAGGGCGTCATTATCCTGATCGCTGCCAATGGTGATGCGCAGGTGATTGGGCAGGCCATAATTGGCGACTTCGCGCACAATGATACCGCGTGACAGCAGGAATTGGTTGGCATCCGATGCGCGCTTGCCCGCTTCATCGGCAAAATGCACCAGCAGGAAGTTGGCCGCAGCGGGGCTCACCATCAGTCCCATGGCGCGGATGGCATTGCGTACCCGTTCGCGTTCATGGTAGTTGCGGGTTACCTCTGCGTGCATGTAATCCACGTCTTTGAGCGCGGCAATGGCGGCAGCAATGGCAGGCTGCGACACATTGAAGGGGCTGCGCACCTTATACATCGCATCGATGACGGGTTTGGGACCATAGCCCCAGCCGATACGCAGCGCAGGCAAGCCGTAAACTTTCGAGAAGGTGCGCGTGATCACCGTGTTAGTGCGGCCCACCAGTTCGCGGCCATCGCTATAATCGCCATCATCGCGCATATATTCGCTATAAGCCCCATCGATAACGAGCAGAATCTGCGCGGGCAGGGCATAGCGCAGGCGGGTCAGCTCATCCACGGTGATATAGCTGCCGGTGGGATTGTTCGGGTTGGCCAGAAATACAATCTTGGTGCGCTTGGTCACACTGTCGAGCAGGGCGTCTACATCGGTGCGCAGATTATGCTCGGGCGCGGCCACCGGCGTTGCGCCATATTGCTGCGTATAGATGCGATACATCAGAAAGCTGTGTTGCGGGAACAGCACCTCATCGCCCACTCCGGCGAAGGTGTGCACCAGCATCCCGATTACTTCGTCTGACCCTGCGCCGCAAATGATTTGATCGGCTGGAAAATGATAGTGGCGGGCAATGGCCTCGCGCAGGGATGCGCAGCCATCTTCGGGGTAACGGTTGAGCGAGGCGGCCGCATCGGCAAAGGCGCACACTGCCAGCGGACTTGGGCCTTGCGGATTTTCATTCGATGACAGCTTGATCACGCGTTCAGCGCCTTCGGCTTTGGATTTGCCGCCGACATAAGGGGCGATCGCATCAAGGTAAGCTTTGGGGGCAGGGCTACTCATGGCGGGGGCCGGCCGCTGCATCATGCCTGAATGGGCTTGGGGTGAGACCCCAGCCACACCACCTGAGCATCGCCCAGCGCGGCGAGTACTTTTTCCAGCTCAGGACACAGATCGGTATAGAATCCATCGGTTTTCACCAGCATATGGCGCGCACCCGGCTGGTTGCTGCTGCGGATCACATTGGCATTAATGCCGGACTTGGCAAACAGATCATGCATCCGCGAAGTGCTGACTGTATCGCCCAGTGCGAACGCAAAGTAGGATTCGTCATTGCCGCTTTCTTCGGGTTCCAGATCGCCAATAGCCAGCGCATGCGGCATATTGCGCGGAAACTCCGGCGTGATAATGGTGGGCATATAGGCAAAAATCTTCAGGCTGGTATTGCCCTGCGCCATCAGTTGCTGCCACCACAGCGCCGAATCGTCTTCAATACGGGTATCCCCCGGATAGGGCAGCACGCCGATATTGGCTTTTTCTTTCACGCAGTCGCTGATGACGCGGTTGGCCGCACTGACCTGCGCCACCGGTACGAAGGCACCAAAATATTCGCGTGCCAGCCACAGCAGGCCCGACAGTTCGGGCGAATGCATGACGCTGATTTTCAATTTCGATTCCACATGCACCGATGCGCCGATAATCTGACGCCACATGGTTGCAGCGGCAACGGGGCTGAATTTACTGTCCTTGAAAGCACCGAAAATGCGAGCAATCATGGAGCCTTCGCGGCCGGAGCGGATGAACAGGCCCTTCTGGCCTTCTGCTTTTTTCAGTGCGCCCACCTTCTCGACAATGCCGATACGGCGCTTCAATAGCGCGATGATTTCATCATCCAGCGTGTCGATCTGTTCTCGGCAGTCCTGAATGGTGTCGTCGGGTTCGGTTTCGGGTACCGTATTAAGGTTGGTGCTCATGGCGTTGGTTATGTCAGGACGGGGGGACAAAATCAAGCGTCTTCGCGCCATTTTTGAACGGATACTTGACCTTGTGAACAAGAGGCGTTCTAACTGTGTTCATGACGCTCACCCCTTACCAGTCGACTGCTACTTTTGGCCCAAACTACCGTCAGGTAGAGGTGGGGCAGGTGGTTGATCTGGTGCCGGAAAAACCCTTCTGTCTGGATGGTGGGCTGTGCATTGCCTCACTGCCGGTAGCGTATCAGACTTACGGGACATTAAATGCGGCCAAATCGAACGCGATTTTGGTGTGTCATGGGCTAACCGGCGACCAATATGCCGCCAGCACGCATCCGGTAACCGGTAAGCCCGGCTGGTGGGAACGGATGATAGGGCCAGAAAAACCCATTGATACCAATCGCTATTTTGTGATTGCGGTGAATGTGATCGGCGGGTGCATGGGCTCGTGGGGGCCCAAATCTGTCGATCCGGCGACGGGCAAGCCATACGGGCTGAATTTTCCGGTCATCACCATTGCCGATATGGTGCGGGCGCAGGTGGCGCTCATTGATGCGATGGGGATTGATAAGCTGTTTGCCGTCATTGGCGGCTCGATGGGGGGAATGCTGGCGCTGACCTGGGCGTCGCTGTTTCCCAAGCGCGTCTTTGCGGCGATGCCCATTGCCACGGCAGCGCGTCACAGCGCGCAAAACATTGCCTTTCATGAAATTGGCCGTCAGGCCATTATGGCCGATCCCGACTGGCGGGATGGTAATTATCACCATCACAACACCTATCCGGCGAAGGGGCTGGCGGTGGCTCGGATGACGGCGCATGTGACCTATGTGTCGCAGACGGCGCTGTCTAAAAAGTTTGGCCGCGATCTGCAAGGCAAGGATGCCGTGAGCTTCGGGTTTGATGCAGATTTTCAGGTGGAAAGTTATCTGCACCATCAGGGGCGCAGTTTTGTGGAGCGGTTTGATCCCAACGCCTACTTGTATATTACGCGTGCGATGGACTATTTTGATCTGGCGGCCGATCATCATGGCAATCTCAGTGCAGCTTTCCACAAAACGCCGGTGCGTTTTTGCGTGGTGTCTTTCAGCAGCGACTGGTGTTTTCCCACGGCCGAAAGCAGAGAGATTGTGCGTGCGCTCAATGCGGTGGCGGCCAATGTCAGTTTTGCCGAAGTGCGCACCAGCAAAGGCCATGATGCGTTTCTGCTCGATGTGCCGCGCTTTCACCGCATTGCCGATGGGTTCTTAACCGGCTGCGCACGTGTGGCGGGGTTGCTGTGATGGGGAATAAGATATGAGTGAAGTCAAACCGTTGCGTCCCGATCTTCAGGCAATAGCTGATCTGATAAAGCCCGGCTCGACCGTGCTGGATATTGGATGCGGCGATGGCGAACTGCTTAAATGGTTGATGGCGCAGGCGCAGGTGGATGGGCGCGGCATTGAGATCAACCAGAAAGAGGTCAACCGCGCCATTGCCTCCGGTGTACCGGTGGTGCAGGGTGATGTGAATACCGACCTGACCTACTATCCCGATGATGCGTATGAATATGTGATTTTGTCGCAGGCGTTGCAGGCCATGAAGGACCCCAAGGCGGTGCTGGCCGAACTGTTGCGCATTGGCCGCTATGCGGTGGTTTCCGTCCCCAATTTCGGCCACTGGAAAAACCGCCTGCATCTGGGGTTTCTGGGTAAGATGCCGGTGACGAAAACGCTCTCCTATCAATGGCATGATACGCCAAACATCCACTTTTGCACCATCACCGATTTTGTGGAGCTGTGCGAGCAGATGAACATTGCGATCCAGCGGCGAATTGTGGTAAGTCACAGGGGTATTCCAACTCGGTTCCATGGCAAGGGCTTTTTCGCCAACTTGTTCGGAGAGCAGGGCGTCTTTTTGTTATCACGGCAGGCATCATGGCATTCCCACAGCTAAGTAGTCGCTACCATTCCGAAATACTCAAAGAGCGCGAGTGGGCCGCCAAGCATGGTGGCTTCCGCGATCGGGTGCGCTTTGATCTGGTGGATCGTCCGCAGTATGCGTTTGGGGTGCTGGCAGCAGCAGATATTGCACGGTTTTGCGGCGTGGGCCGCATCACGGTGATTGAATTTGGCGTGGCAGAAGGCAAGGGGCTGTTTAACCTGTGTGCGCTGGCCGAGGAAGTTTCTCATGTCACCGATGTGCGGATTGAAGTGGTCGGGTTTGATACGGGACAGGGCTTGCCCAGGCTGGAGGATTACCGCGATCATCCGGAAATCTGGAGCGAAGGTGATTTCGGCGGCATCGGGCAGGAGTTAATGGAATCCAAGTTGCCCTATAATGCCCGCATGGTGTGGGGCGATGTGCGCGACACCTTGCGCGAGGCGGTGCGCTCGTTGCGCTCGCCGGTTGGCTTTGTGGCGAATGATCTGGATCTTTATAGCTCGACGCTGGCGTCGCTGTCGCTGTTTGATGCACCGATCGATAAGCTGTTGCCGGTGGTGATCACCTATTTTGATGATACGCTGGGCAGCCCCACGCGTATGGGGTCGCTGTTCCGCAATCGCTGGTGTGGCCAGCTGGCGGCGATCGATGATTTCAATCTGTCGCATCAGCGCCGCAAGATCGACCAGATCCGCACCTTAAAAGCCAGACGGCCGCTGGACCGCGAGTTGTGGCTGGACCAGATGTATGCGGTGCATGCGTTTGACCACCCCTTGCGTCAGGCTGGCTCACGTACGCAGTCCATGTCGATGGATGCGCATGGCGAGCATGACCGGATGGCATGGCCCTTATGATTCACCGTATATTATGATTCACCCCAAGATAACGCTGACGACGATAGCAAGATGATGGATTCCCTGCCGCGCCTCGCACGACACCGAACCCGAAACACCTGGAAAGCACTGACCTGCAGTGCGGCGCTGTGGGTGTTTTCAACGCCGGCGTTTGCAGAACTGCCTGCGGCTTTGGTGAACGCGTTGGAAAAACGTCAGTGGAGCGCGGCGCTTCAGCATGTGGGCAATGATTCACCCATGCGCACCGTGGTGCAATGGTATTATCTGCGTGATGAAGATGTGGCGACTAACTATCCGCAGCTCACCGGTTTTATCGAAAAGCATCCCAACTGGCCGGGGCTGAATCTGCTGCGCATCAAGGCAGAGAAAATCCTCTATAAAGCCCGTAGCGGCAAAGAACGCGAATGGCTGGTCAAATATCCTCCCATTTCCGGCTATGGTAAACTGGCGCTGGCGCGTTATGACGAAGCCAACCGCGAAACGCTGGTCAAAGAAGCATGGAAGCAGGGCGATTTTGAACAGGTGGATGAGTCGGTCATCATGCGCGAGTTTGGCTCGCTGCTGACACAGGAAGATCACCGTGCGCGTATCGAGCGGTTGCTCTCGGAAGAAAAAGCCTCGGTGGCCAACAACTATCTGGAATATGTCTCCGACGATTATCGCAAGCTGTATACCGCACGCATTGCGCTGATTCGCGAAGATGGGGATGAGGAATCCAAAATCAGCCGCGTGCCGAACGATCTGGTGAATGATCCGGGGCTGCTGGTGAATCGTATTTTGTGGCGTAACAAAAAGGGATTGAGCGGCGGTGTGCTGGAGCTGCTGAGGGAAATGGATGCTGATAATCCTTATGCCGGTGAAGTGTGGAAAATCCGTGCCGGTCTGGTACGCGATTCTATTGAGGCAGGGGACTATAACGGCGCGTTGTCAATGCTCACCAATGCGGGCAACAAGCTGGAAGGCTCTGATCTTGCCGATGCGTGGTGGTTGGTGGGCTGGCTGCAATTTGATTTTCTGAACAATCCGGAAGAGGCCTATAAAGCGTTCTACCAGATGTATAAGGCGGTGTCGTTTCCGGTCAGCAAATCGCGGGCGGCTTTCTGGGCAGCGCGGGCTGCTGAAAAGAATGGTAACAGCGACATCGCCAATAGCTGGTATGGTGTGGCGGCACAATATCCCAGCACCTTCTATGGGCAACTGGGGCTAGACAAAGTGCAGCCGGGCAAACCGCTGGCCATCACACAGCCAGAGCCGAATCCGGAACTGGTCAAACAATATAAGCAAAGCGAGCTGGTGCAGGTGGTGCGGATGCTCATCAATTCCGGACAGACCAATCTGGCGGATCCCTTCGTGGCTTATCTGAATGAGCAAGCTGACTCACCAGAGAAAATGGCGGCATTGGCCGAGGCCTTTGGTGAAATGAATATTCATTTTGCCAGTGTGCGTGTGGCCAAGGCAGCGGTAAAAACCAATCTGATCCTGACTCGCCGCGGCTGGCCGATCACCAAGATTGATGACTCTTTTGGTCTGGAAGATGCGTTTCCGCTGGCGATCTCGCGTCAGGAGAGCGAGTTTAATGTGCGTGCGGAAAGTCCAGCCGGCGCGCGCGGCCTGATGCAGCTGATGCCTACCACGGCGAAGAAGCTTGCCGCGGACATGAACTTGAATTATTCGCAGAACCGATTGTTCGATCCGTCCTATAACACCACGCTGGGTAGTGCGTATCTGCAGGAAATGTTATCCAAATTTGATGGGTCTTATATTCTGACGATTGCCTCTTACAATGCAGGGCCGGGGCGGGTGAACCAGTGGGTGCGCCGGTTTGGGCGTCCGGGTGAGAATCTGGAGCAGACCTTGCGCTGGATTGAGATGATTCCCTATGCGGAGACGCGCAACTATGTGCAGCGCGTGTTAGAGAATGTGCAAATGTACCGGATGCTGCTTCAGCCAAATGAGCCGCTGGCTATTCGTAAAGACCTGCTGCGCTAGTTGGAGCGGTTAGTTGCAGCCGATGCCGATATCGCCGGTCTGGCAAAGGTCTGTAGACATGTATCCGCCTCCACGCGGGGGAACATAGACCGCGTCGTTATCGCCGTAGCCATCATAGATATTTGGAATCTGCGCCGGTGCGCGCTGCGTGTCCCATGCGCCGGAGCCACGACTGGAGCAGGCGCTCAGTAGCGCCAACAACATAAGGCCACACATACAACGGAGTGGACTTTTCACTTTCATGGATAGTCCTTTATTATCTCTTGGGTCATCATACATGGTTTTTAACAAATTCGCGTGCTTATATTGGACAATTTGGGTATTTTTCAAGGCGAGAGCGCTGGGAATAGTGCAAAATTACCATAAATGTAGGTGGTTAGCGGTAGCGTGTAATGGCTAAAGATGCAGTGACAGATGCGGATATTCCGCACATATTGGGAGCGCGGTTGCGGAAAGCGCGCGAAAAAGCCCGTCTTAGCGAAGAAGATGCTGCGCAGCAGGTGCAGTTGTCTGTGGCGCGCCTGCGCGAAATTGAAAGTGGACAAAAAGTGTGCGATGCCAAAGAGCTGCTGCGTTTGTGCGCCTGCTATGATGCCAAGGCCGAGCAGCTGTGTGCGGGGGTTCCCGAAGCGTCGAGTCTGGCCATGGGGCAAGATGATCTGCGGCGCCTGATTGCGCAGATGCTGGGCAACGCCGAACCGTCACGCGGTAGGAATTTCAGTGGATTAGTAAAGCTGCTTAAAGGCGAATGTTAAGTCAGGCTCCTTTGCCGTTATCATTACCCGCCTGTCGACGAATGGCTTCTGTTTCGGCGTGGCTGGCATGAATGAAGCGTCCGGTGCCAAGCGGATGTCTGGGCGGAGTGAGCTGGGTTTTGGTGAGCAATGAGGCGACATCGCCCAGATGATCGGGGCGTTGCAGGGCATTGCGCAGCGCATATTCCGTCAGGTCCGGCGAGCTGTAACGCACAATCGGCTCATCGCTGATTTCTGCAATCCGGCTATTGCTGAGCGACAGGTTATGTCCGCTGCGGTCGGTTGCTACCCAGCCGCGTGGCTGTATTTCGGCGGCGCGCGGCGGCTTGCCTGCTTCCTGATCGCGGGCCATTTCAACCGGATTCCACACCACGCCACGCACGGGCGCATCCACAATCACCAGCAGTTCATTGTCGCTGTGTGGTAGCGGGCGGATGGCGGGAAAGCGGGTCAGCGTATCGGGATCGACGAAGCGCTGATAGTCCGAGCGCGCTCGCACAAAGCGGTCATTGCGTGACAGCACATACACCGCGCTGAAATTGCCTTCAGGCGGAGTGTAATCCAGCAGTGCCGACGCATCGACCATCACGGCGCAGACCTCGGTGAAGACTTCCTTGATCTCGGCGTTGCTATAGCCGCGCTCATGCAGCAGTGCGGCCATTTCATTGCGCACGCTTTTAATGCAGCAACTGCCAAAACTGTTGGAGAAGAAGTTGAGTTTTCGTGCGGCGGCTTTGAGCGGGGCAAGGGTGTGGGCGCTGTCTTTGGCGATGGCATCTTCTATAAAGGGTTTGAAATAGCGGCTGAAGGATTCCCTGACCCAGCTGACGCTGTAGCCTTCGGGATTGGCATTGAAGCGGAAGGATTCGGTGTTGCTGCGGGCGCGGTGGCAGGCGGGGTGACCGATGATATAGATGTCGATGTCGTCGCAGCCGCTGTCTTCGTTATAAATATCAAATCCGCCAAGCGCTTGTTCGGCATTTTTCATCGTGTGCATGAGGGATGGATGGCTGAGATTATTGCCATTATTGCCGCCAAAGCAGATGACGGGGCGGCGTGAAAAGTCGATATGATCCACCGGCTCCAGTGTGGCGCGCAACTCGCCACCC
>Ga0214923_10007669_pt1 | contig 11709 bp, 8 predicted proteins | sample LL1510_MetaG_FD_177993 | JGI IMG/M metagenome (GOLD analysis project Ga0214923, IMG submission 177993) | Freshwater microbial communities from Lake Lanier, Atlanta, Georgia, United States - LL-1510 | ecosystem: Environmental > Aquatic > Freshwater > Lake | place: USA: Georgia | collected 2015-10-15 | reverse complement strand
GATATTGAAATTCGCGTTGGTCGCTATGGTGCTTATCTCCAGCAAGGCCAAGGCGATAATCGAAAGTTTGCAAATATCCCTGAAGGTTTAGCGCCCGACGAACTCACTTTATCGAAAGCAATCGAACTCCTTGCAGCTCCTTCAGGTGAACGCGAATTAGGAGTTGATCCAAAGACCGGTCTTCAAGTTGTTGCAAAGTCAGGACGCTTTGGACCTTACATCACTGAAGTTTTCCCTGAAGTTCTCACTGAAAATGGAAAGAAACCGCGTAAGAAAAAGGATGCACCAACTCCGAAAACTGCATCACTTCTTTCAACAATGACTCTTGATACGGTCACGATTGATGATGCACTCAAACTTCTATCTTTACCGAGAGTTCTTGGAACTGATAGCGAAACAGGCGAAGAGATTACTGTTCAAAATGGAAGATACGGTCCCTACCTCAAACGTGGAACAGATTCGCGCACGCTAACTTCAGAAGAACAACTATTTTCTATTGACCTCAACGAAGCTGTTGAGATTTATAAACAACCAAAAGTACGACGACGCGGAGTTGCAAAACCACCTCTAAAGGAACTAGGCGAGGACCCTGAGACTAAACGTCCTATCATCATCAAGGATGGCCGATTCGGCATGTATGTCACCGATGGCGAGACAAATGCGACGCTACGTCGAGGCGATACTGTTGAAGCAATGACTATTGAGCGCGCTCAAGAACTTCTTGCGGGTAGGCGAGCATGGGAGCTTGAGAATGGTGGAGCACCGAAGAAGAAGTTTTCGCGCAGTAAGAAGACCGCTCCCACTTTGACCGAAAAGACCATTAAATACGCGGGCTCAAAGCGTAAAGCGAAGAAATCAGCCATAGGTAAGCCGACAAGAACTTCAGCGTAGACTTGACACCTCATGAATAGATTTAAGAGCAGTACTCATGCATTGTTGGTACGAAAAGTTTTAAACTTACTTCCAGAAAGAACGATTTACATACTGATTTTACTTACCGGCTTTCAAATCTTTGCAACTTTCTTAGATATTTTTGCCATATTACTTTTGGGATATCTCACCAAAATAGGCATAGAAGTTATCAAGGGGGCAAGTAGTAACATCTCGATTCCATATTTCAACTTTACTTTTTTTGAGTCGATGGAGCAAGAGCAACAATTTGCCTTACTATCGGGAGTTGTAGTCGTATTGTTTGCGCTGAGAACTTTCTTAGCACTTTGGGGAAATCGTAAAATACTTTTATTTCTTGGAGTACGTTCAAGTCAAGCTTCCAATGAAATCTTAAGGAGATTATTCGAGAGTAAGCCACAATATGTAGTTTCAAAACGGACTCAAGAACTTCTATACGGAGTTACATCCGGAGTGGATAATCTAGTCTTATCATATTTTGGATCTTTAGTGATTTTAATATCTGAGTCGATCTTCTTGTTTGCTGTGATAGGGAGCCTTCTTATTGTGCAACCAATTCCCGGTTTATGCTCTTTATTGATTTTTGGAGGAATGGGATTACTAATTCATAAACTAACTTCTACAGCAAGCAGAGAGGATTCAGCTAGGAGTAGCAACATTTCAGTATCATATAGTCAACAGCTATTGGAAGCCCTATACCTCTACAGAGAGCATTACTTGAGAGGTTCAATTCTTGATTCAACGAGCGAAGTTCAGAAGTTGAGAAAAGATTTTTTAGAAATAAGAGCAAATTTGATGTTTCTTCCCATTTTGGCAAAGTATCTTTTTGAATTTGTCTTGATTCTGGGCGGTGCGATGGTTGCTGCTTTTCAGTTTTTGATCACAGATGCAGCGGGTGCTATCGCGTCAGTTGTGATTTTCATTGGCGCCTCGAGTCGAATACTTCCATCCGTAGTTCGTATGCAGGGTTCTCTTCTATTGCTAAAGCAATCCGAGGGAGCAAGTCAAATCACTTTGCGACAAATTGATGAGTTTGAAGTGAACAAAAATACGACCAGTGCATTCAATCTGCACGAGATTGATACATCAGCGACCGCCAACTTTATTGAAGTTAGAGATTTACACTTTAGATATGCAGACGAAGAAAATGACACGCTTAAAAATCTAGATTTTTCAATTGAAAGAGGTCAGTTAGTTGCCATCGTTGGCGAGTCGGGTGCAGGAAAATCAACCTTGGCTGACCTTTTGCTTGGTATTCAGGAGCCATACAAGGGAACAATCACAATTAATGGAACTTCTCCACGGAACTATGTGAAAAATAAGCCAGGCGCGTTAGGTTATGTTCCACAAGATATCACCATATTGGATGGAACCATATTTGAGAACGTTTCGTTATCAAAAAATCAGAATCTAGATCGTTCACAAGCCATCTCTTCACTGAACAAAGCTTCGCTTTTGCAGGAGACTCGATTGTCTAAAGTGGGTGTAGACACATTTGTTGGTGAGCGCGGGATTAAGTTGAGTGGAGGGCAACGTCAGAGACTGGGTATTGCCCGCGCACTTTTTACCAACCCAGAGCTTATTGTTTTTGATGAGGCGACCAGCTCCCTCGACCCAAGGACTGAAAAAGTAGTTACCGAAGCAATTTATAGAAATCATGGACAAGTAACTCTAATCGTGATTGCACATAGACTTTCTACTGTAAAGAAAGCAGATCTAGTCCTACTGCTTGACCAGGGGTCTCTTGTAGCAAGTGGAACTTTTGAGGAAGTTAGAGCAATAGCCCCTAAATTCGATGAACAAGCAAAACTCGCGAATTTGTAGAAATCTTTATGGCAAATGCGATTCCCAATCCACGGACACCAACAGCTGGTGTTCGAGAAAGTGTTATGTCGATTCCAGCGTTTCGAAAGCTTTGGAATTCGATGGCTTTCTCTTCATTTGGAGATTGGTTAGGCCTCCTTGCGACGACTGCGTTAGCGCAACAACTTGCTGGCGGTAATTACGCAACCGCGAATTTCGCAATTGCAGGTGTGTTTATCGCGCGTTTATTGCCATCGGTCATTCTTGGTCCAATTGCCGGAGTAATAGCAGATAGATTTGATCGCAAGAAGGTCATGGTTATTGGCGACATTCTCCGTGCACTTCTCTTCATCTCTATACCGATAGTCGGAAACTATTTCTGGCTTTACACCGCAACGGTTTTGATTGAATGCGTGACTCTCTTTTGGAGTCCAGCCAAAGAAGCAACAGTTCCGAATCTTGTTCCTAAGAATCGGCTAGAGAATGCCAACCAAGTCAGCCTCTTTGCTGCTTATGGAACAGCACCGATTGCAGCGGCGCTTTTTTCTTTGCTTTCGATTTTCATAACTGGAATTAGCGCCGCTCTTAGCCTTGGTGATAATTCTGCCGTCGATCTTGCACTCTATATCAACGCATTATCTTTCTTGTTTAGTGCCTACACGATCCTCAACTTGGAAATCCCGAAGGAGCATCTAAATAAATCAGAAGTACCCACTTCGATTATTGGAGCACTTCTCGATGGTGGAAAATTCGTCTCATCCTCGAAAATTGTTCGTGGATTAATAGTTGGCTTACTTGGAGCCTTTGTTGCAGCGGGCGCAGTCATCGGTCTAGCCCGTACCTTTGTAGGTGACCTTGCTGGTGGCGATGCGGCTTATGGCGTGCTGTTTGGCGCCGTATTCACCGGGCTTGCTGCTGGTATTGCCTTAGGACCCAAAGTCTTCGCCCAGTTCTCACGACGTCGTCTTTTTGGTGCCGCCCTCACGAGCGCTGGGTTCTTGTTGGTTGTTCTATCGTTATTGCAGAACTTAGTACTTGCGATTTTCGTTGTCGTCCTGCTCGGCATATTTTCGGGAGTCTCTTGGGTCACGGGATTCACGATGGTAGGCATGGAAGTAACTGATGAGCTTCGTGGTCGAGTCTTTGCATTCATTCAGTCTTTAGTGCGAATCTCGCTAGTTGGTGTTTTAGCTGTCGCACCTCTCGCGGCAGCCGCTATTGGAGAACATGTTTTCGAATTCGGCCAAGTACAACTTAAATACAACGGAGCTGCATTCACCATGTTGGGAGGCGGTTTCATCGCGATGCTTGTGGGAATCCTTTCTTATCATCAGATGAAGGATCGTCCTGGAGTTTCTTTCTGGAGCGACATTGTTAATGCCTTTAAAGGCGAACTCGGTTCTATTACTGCTCCTAAGACCGAAGGACTTTTCATCGCATTTGAAGGTGGCGAAGGTTCTGGAAAATCAACCCAGTCGAAGTTGTTGAAAGAGTGGTTCGAGAATGAAGGTCGATCCGTAACCCTAAGTCGCGAGCCTGGTGGAACTACCCTAGGCAAGAACCTGCGAAAGATTCTCCTTGATAATGACACTGGAGATATCTCGCCACGATCAGAAGCGCTGCTATACGCCGCAGATCGCGCACACCATGTGTATTCACTCATCCGCCCAGCGCTGGAGCGCGGGGATGTTGTCATTACCGACCGATACTTTGATTCATCCATCGCATATCAAGGAGCGGGACGAGTGCTGGCATCTTCTGAAGTGGCGCGAATCAGTCGCTGGGCCACTGAATCACTATTTCCTACCATCACGATAATTCTCGACCAGCCAGCCGAAATCGGTCTTTCCAGAATCAAGAACGCCGATCGCCTAGAGAATGAATCCATTGAATTCCATAACCGAGTTCGCCAGGAATACCTCCAACTCGCGAGCATGGATCCCGAGCGATACCTTGTAATCGACGCACAGAAACCAATTATTGAAATTCACCAAGAGATCACCTCTCGAATTTCCGCTTTAGTTTCCAAGAAGTCATGAACGTCTTCTCGTCTTTAATTGGACAAGACCACATTGTCGAACAACTGAACCATGCCGTTCAGGTAGCGAAAAGTGGCGAGAGTTCTCAAGCAATGACCCATTCTTGGTTATTCGTCGGGCCTCCAGGCTCGGGAAGATCAAATGCCGCAATCGCTTTTGCAGCTTCATTGGTTTGCAAGGAGAGTGGTTGCGGCCGATGTGTAGATTGCACGACAGTGCTGTCATCCACCCATGTTGATGTTGAAAGGTTCAATCCCACTGGTCTATCCATTAAAGCTGATGAGGTTCGAGAGTTAATTTCGCGTTCATCATGGTCTCCATCAGTAGGTGGTTGGCGGATAGTGATAATCGAAGTTGCTGACCGCCTTACTGAAACCGCAGCGAACGCTCTCTTAAAGACTATCGAGGAACCAGAATCTCACACGGTTTGGTTGTTATGCGCCCCAACCTTAAGTGATGTACCCGTAACTATTCGCTCGAGATGTCGTCATGTTCAACTAAGAACGCCATCAACAAAGAGCGTTGAAGAATTTCTACTTAACTCAACCAAAGTGGATGCTGAAACCGCTGCATTTTCTGCGAGAGTCTCACAAGGTCACATCGGACGTGCCCGATTCATCGCCACTGATCACGACGCTCAAAAACGCCGAAAGGAAGTTTTGGCACTGCCACTTACATTGAAAGATATTGATTCGTGCTTCAAGGCTGCGCAGAAGCTACTTTATATTGCAGAAGAGCAAGCTGAGAACGAAAATGCAGATCAAGATGCCCATGAATTGAAAGAACTTCAAGATGCATATCAAGGAACGGGAAGGGGTCTTATCTCTGGAGGCGCAAAAGCCATCAAAGATCTTGAGAAAGAGCAAAAATCCAGCGCCACTCGTTCAATCCGAGAGAACATAGATGCATCTTTGTTGGACATTGCAACGTTTTATCGAGACGTTTTAGTTTTGCAGAGCCAGAGCACCGAGATTCTGAACATGGACCTATTTGAGGAAATTGCGAACTACGCACGAACAACGTCTGGCCGGCGCACTCTCGAACAGGTTGAACTCGTTCTGAGCGCCCGCACGAATCTTTCTCGCAATGCGGCGCCTCTGGCAACACTCGAGGCTCTGTTTTGCGCTTTGAAGTAACTTTCGGCATTATCCGCCCATGCGCTTGGACCACATCTCGTACGCCGCAACCTACGACCAACTTGTTGATGTAGTCCAAAGAATCGGCTCTCGAATTGGTTCTGCTTTCACTGACGGTGGAATCCATCCTCGTTTTGGAACACGAAATTTCACGCTTGCTCTCAAGAATGGCCATTACCTCGAAGTTGTTTGTCCACTCGAGCATCCAGCTGCTGATTCTTCACCATTCGGTCGTGTTGTTTCACAACGCGCAAACGAAGGCGGCGGTTGGTTAACCTGGGTCGTGTCAACAGAAGATTTGTCTCCGATTGAAAGTCGACTTAAACGTCAAGCAGTCGATGGTTCTCGCAAACGTCCTGATGGTTCTGAACTTAAGTGGAAGCAACTTGGTGTTCTTGGAACTCTCAATGACTCGCAGCTTCCTTTCTTTATTCAATGGCTAACACAAGATCATCCTTCGACTGATGGGAATGCGGTCGCTGAAATCGTCAAGATTGAAATTGCCGGCGATGAGAAGACAATTGAAGAATGGCTTGGCTCAGATCTCTCTAAAGCATTCGACGGAGTAGCAATTGAATGGGTCGATCCATCCACCAACGATGGTCAAACAGGATTAGTAGCAGTTCATCTTTCGACGCCTAACGGAGTTGTACGCTTGGATTAATCACCGAGCACAACGCCGCCCTAGCTCAGTCGGTAGAGCGACGCTCTCGTAAAGCGTAGGTCGCGGGTTCGATTCCCGCGGGCGGCTCGTGTAGGACAAATCGATTCCGAAGGAAATATCTGGTTGAAACCAAGAGTTCAATCTGAGTTGGAGTATCGAAGTCTCGAAAACCATTAAGATTTTCTCATCAAGGCGTAGTGAAGAAACTAGAGCCGCAGTCGTCCTAGAGATAACCGCCAGTGTTCAGGCACAACATACAATTTTTCAGATTGAATAATCAAAATAACTTCTCTATTCTCTTGATTTGTTAGTCCTAATATAAAGTAAAGTTGAGAATCATGCGACCAACACTATTGGTTGTAAAGGAAGAGGGGTTTGCAAGTGAGTAATACACATTTCCTGATAGCAAACTACAATTCTGACCCATCTGAATTAGTAGAACTTTCGAAGGGTTGCTTTTCAATAGTAGATTCATCAGACTGTGAAGAATCTAGACAACAGATTTTGGAAAAATATGGAACAAAGGTGAAATTTAGCCAAAATTATGGACACAATCTAGTTTCTTATTTAGATTTCATTATCGAAAACTACTATGATTTGCCCCCTTTGGTCGCTTTTATGAAGGGTAACTTAATTGGTAGACACGTCAACCTTGAATATCTTGGTGATTGCTTAGACAGAGGGCGCTTTGCTTTCTTGTGGGACGACGCCAATTTGAAAGAACAATTTGATACCATGTATCGGCTATCTCCAGGGAAATTTCTTGAAAACAATAATTCATGGTACGCAAGAAACGCACCTAAACGTTTTTTTTCGAACATAAATAATTTTCTTGATTTTTTCTTTGAAGACTATAAGGTCTCGCATTTCTTACTCTTTGCTCCGGGTGGTTGCTATTTGGTGGAAAGAGAACGCATTTTAGATAATCCGATAAGTCTTTACCGAGCACTAAGGGATTTCGTATCATACGACTACAGGCCTGCGGAAGCATTCATGCTTGAACGAACTTTTCCGTTATTCTTGGATCGAACTTATCGGCTTCGAGAGTACTGTTATAACTATGACAGTATTACCCGCAAATCTCTTGATTTGTGCGAAGACAATTCATACAAGGAAAGTAAAGGTCTCAAATCATTTTTCATTCGTCTTCGCTTGCAAATCGCAGCAAGTATTTATCCTCAATCAAGATAGCGATTCCAATATATTTTGGAATCCTTAGTTATTTTCCTCAAAAATCAGGAAAAGACTTGGGAAATACTTGATTTTCAGATAGTTTCGCCGCAAGAAGAAACTGAAGATTATTGGCTACCAGGACATCCTATAGCAAAGTGTTAAGTATGATTCAATACACTTGCGAAAAACTCATACTAATTGATTAATTCACTGAGTGTTAATCATGCTCAACAAATCAATACCAGTTGATAACTTTAGCCTTGATTAAGGCAATCGATCGCATCACTAAGAACTTCATCTTTCGAGGAAAAAGCTTTCGTGCAATTAACCTTACAATGTTTATACGGTCGGGGAACCACTTCACCTGATATTGAAATAATAGTTCAGGATATTTTAGAAATCTATCTGGAAAGTCTAGACTCGAGATAAGGTCATTACGCACAAAAATGCAATTACCGGTGTGTGCGACAAGTGAATAACCTTTGTCACGAGCAACCAAAAGCGTAGAAGAAAATGAATTTCCATCGTGAAGTTGATTGTGTCTCGAGAGGATTCCTGGCATGATTCCGGAATTTATTTCGATAACGACGACCTTGGGCCGAAATAGAACCAGGCTTTCCCAGATGTCTAGATCACGTGTGTCAATGTCAATTGATAGAACATCGAAGTCATACGGAACTTTATGACCTGTTAAGATTTTGTCCAAAGAATTCAAATCATTGGCATCGACGGATACTTCTGTGTTCAGGGGAATAATCGAAGAAAACTGTTCTGCAGTTGTTTTCAACTGTTCAAATCTTGACTCGTTAGATTCAATATAAATTGCATGAAAGTGATGAAATTCAACTAGAGCAAATGTATTGCTAAAGTGCTTTCCATCCCATGCGCCAAATTCGACGACTAAATTACTTAACTTGCCCCGCCAATTCTTGATAGAATCTCGAAAATAACACCTTCTTCGCCATTTTGGCTGTACCCAAACTTGAAGAAACCAGCAAAGGGTTGCACGATATCCGGTTGCATATAATTATTGTGCCACAAGTATCAAAGAATATTGGCATTTCAATATCTTTAAGCAGATTTCAAAAAAACCGACTGATTTTGAACTATCAGAATTTTTTGTTCCTGCGCTCCTCTCTTAAGCAATCGTCTTTGGGTAACCTTGCGTCATGACATCCGAGAGTTCAATCGAAGTTGGAATCATCGGCGCTGGGATCATGGGCGAAGCGCTTCTGGTCGCAATTTCTAAAGGTGGAATCACCTCTTCTTCAATCTCGATTGCGGATAAGCGAGCTGATCGACTTACTGATCTTCAGAATAAATATGGTTGCTCTATTAGCAATACCGCTGATCTAGCACTCAAAGCTAGAAATATTCTTCTGGTTGTAAAACCTCAAGATATGGATGGTCTTCTAGGAGTAATTGGAAAATCTATTTCAACTTCACAACGTGTGATTTCTTTTGCTGCCGGCAAGAAAACCTCTCAAGTTGAAGGATTTCTCCAAGAGGGAGTACCGGTATTGCGGGTAATGCCAAATACACCGATGTCGGTAGGAATCGGGACATCAGCAATCTCTGCCGGAAAGTATGCGACCGAAGATGATGTGAAAGCTGTCGAGGAATTGTTAAAGGCCTCAGGAAAAACGATTGTGGTTGATGAATCTCTTCAAGATGCAGTAACGGCGACAAGTGGATCGGGACCGGCATACTTCTTTAAGTTTGTCGAAGCGATGATTAGTGGCGCAATAGATTTGGGGCTATCGGAGAGCGATGCCAAGACTTTGGTGACTCAAACAATCACTGGCGCGGCAGCGATGTTGAATGTGGAAGGTGCTTCGCCGTCGACATTGCGTAAGAATGTAACGAGTCCGAATGGGACGACATTTGCAGCCTTGCAGGTATTTGAGTCCATGGATATTGAGGGGATAATCAAGAAAGCGATGCGTGCGGCACGAGATAGATCGCAAGAACTTTCTTAGATTTCAGATAGCCTTAGCAAGAGAACAAGTGAGGAGTTGAGAACATGGGTTCAGTAGTGAAGAAGCGCCGCAAGCGCATGGCTAAGAAGAAGCACAAGAAGCTTCTGAAGAAGACTCGTATTCAGCGTCGAAACAAGAAGTAATTAGAGTTTTACTAGCACTAATTTCTTGTTGATTGAGGTCACCGCATAACGGACCTTATTGATAGTCACTATGGCGCCATCTTTGACACCATCAAGGATGGCGCCATTCATCAATTTCGGAGTAGTTGAGGCGTTACTGGCGCTACATAGTCGTTTCTCGCAACCAAAGAGAATGCTCTTATCGTCGATTACTAGTGGGGAACCCGGAGTTCCGTAGTTATCGACTTCGCGGCTTCCTGGCGATTCATCTTGGTCGATGATCTGGAATCGAATCTGATCTGGATTAGGGAGACGATTTCCGTTTGCACTGAGCCATGCAGCTACGACTTTCTTTCCGGATTTAGCGAGAGCGACTCGGTATCCAGCAACAGCTACGCCGAAATCAGGACCATCGAGTGTGCTGTATTGCCAATCTTCAGGGAAGATCGTGTTGCGTTTGGCAAGACGAATTTCGCCTTGGGTTGCGATGTCATTTGAAGAGAGAGTTAGTACTGAGTCGTAAAGAACATAGACGGTTTTATCAAGCGAGATTGCTTTGAGTGAAAAGCCAACGTCGCCGGTAGATCTTCCATCTGTTTGTCGATCTCCATCAACTATTTCATAGACCCAACCTTCTTTGGTGAGGACTGCGCCAAGGAGAATGCCTTGGGATTCATCACGATAGAAGACTTGAAGACCCGCAGGATTTACCGCGCAGGCATTGGAGATGCTGATGTCACTTGCTGTTTTTCTTCTTGGAAATTCTTTATAGTTTTGAACTGAGTCACCATTGCCGTCGACTATTTCGTACTTCCATTTCTTTCCGTCGTAAGTGGCATGACGCAGGTCCTTGTTCTCCATATCGGTGTAGAAAATATGGAGCGCTTCTTTTGTTTTTGTGCCAGTGACGCAGAGCGAGACGGGGCCGGCGAGATTACGGTCAGACTTTCCACCTGATGTGGAGTTGCCGTCTACGATGGCGGTACTCCATTTTTTCTTTGCGTATGTTGCGAGTTTGAGATTTCCGGAAGATGAATCGGAGTATGCGATCACGGGATTACTTTTGAAGGTTCCCGTAGCGAGGAACTTTGCATTGGCGCTCTTGTCGATGGTGGTAGTGGAGACGCCAGCTTGGGGTTTGATGGTGTTGGTGGTGACTGCTTCGGATTTGCCGTTGATGTTCTCAGCGGTGATGGTGAATGAATAGGACTGGCCGTTCTTAAGGCCTGTAATGCGGGCTGGGCTTGAGGTGAAGGTTTGTTGTTCGCCAGTCTGGTCGATCGTGACGTTGTAGCCCGTTATGCGGTCGATACGGCGGCAGGTTGGGGAATCAAAGGTGACGAGGGCGTATTTATCGCCGACAAGAGCTTTAACGTTGATGGGTTTGGCGGGAAGGGTCTGGGCTTTATTGGTGGGAGGTTTTTGCAACATATCTTCCATCATGGCAAGTGCCACGGGTCCTGGAGAACGGAAGATTTCGCCGGGATCAAGAACGGGGGTCATGACAGCGTTGGGTGAGCCGGAAGAGAAAGTGTTTTCATCAAGATGGGTGATGGAAGAACCTTCTTCATAAGGACGAGGTGAATAGATCTTCGGCTTGATTCCATTGTTTGCGGCGGTGGCAGCAGCGCCGCTCCAGGTAAGTGGTGAAGTCATTGCGCGACCAAGGTCAACGGAGCGAGCGCAGAAATCTGTGAAGCGACGACCATCGGCTAGTTGAACGTAAGCATCGTATGGAGTTGGCTGGATGATGTAACCGGTGCTGAAGAAGCGGTCGTATTCGGCGTTAGAGAGAAAACCAAGACCGTGGCCGATTTCATGGAGCGCGGTGCTGGTGAGGTCGTAATTGAGTTTGGGAACTTTTCCATCAAGGTTTGTGTACCA
>Ga0214923_10007668_pt1 | contig 11710 bp, 7 predicted proteins | sample LL1510_MetaG_FD_177993 | JGI IMG/M metagenome (GOLD analysis project Ga0214923, IMG submission 177993) | Freshwater microbial communities from Lake Lanier, Atlanta, Georgia, United States - LL-1510 | ecosystem: Environmental > Aquatic > Freshwater > Lake | place: USA: Georgia | collected 2015-10-15 | reverse complement strand
TCTTTCTCATTTTTTTTTTAAAAAAATTCCTTTAAACGAACAAGACATAAGACCATATAAACGATATACAAAATATATACCATATATACATACAATATAGACCATATATACAGACAATATAGACCATATATATAGACAATATAGACCATATATATAGACAATATAGACCATATATACAGACAATATAGACCATATATACGATATACAAAATATATACCATATATACAGACAATATAGACCATATATACGATATACAAAATATATACCATATATATAGACAATATAGATAATATATACGATATACAAAATATAGACAATGTAGATAATGTATACGATATACAAAATATAGACAATATAGACCATATAGACCATATAGACCATATAGACCATATAGACCATATAGACGATATACCATACCATATATACCATATATACAGACAATATAGACCATATATACGATATACAAAATATAGACCATATAGAAAATATAGAAAATATAGACAATATAGATAATATAGATAATATAGATAATATAGACAATATAGATAATCTATACAATGTATCATGAAGAAATTAAGGTAGAAATTTTATCATAATAATTGGGTATAGGACGTTTATATCCTTTTTGTTCCAATTGTTTCAATACAATATTACAGATTAATTGTTTTCCTTCATCTAAATCAGATTGACATGTAATAGTGTACAATAATTCTTTTTTATTGTTCTCCGATTTATTGACTTGATACAAAAAAAGACGATATCGTCCTTGATCGATTTTGGAATGTTCAATCGATAAACTTCCCCAAATTTCAGGAAATTTTTGATTCGAACGATAATAATCCAAGGTTTCTTTTAATCTTGTAATAGGATCATATAAATCTTCATATTGTAATGATATGCATTGCTGGTCTAAAATATGTTTGAGAAAACGAAAACATATTCCATAGCCAGAACCCGGATAAATATATTTATCTAATAGGTATTCGGTAACGCCTATAAATGCTTCAAATACATCTTCTAAAATATTTTTATTTCTTTGCACCATTATTTCTTTTTGACATAAGATGAAAGGAGCAAATCCCAGATTAGAAGCGATAAGAAAAAAATTTTTTTTGGAAACAAGATTAATTCGTAATCTGGAAATAATTTTTACCCCTTCTTGATTTTGTAAAAATGGAAACCTATCTTTTAGATACCATACGATGATTTTATTACATGTTGCATCGCCTAATAATTCAAAAAATTCATAATTATGTTGATCATCAAAAGAGGAATGAGTAAATGCTTGTCGAAATAATAACAAATTGCTTTCATCATTACATAAACGATAAATATATTTCTTTTTTAATTTTGTCCTTTCTAATAATTGAATGATAAATTCTTTGAATTTTTCATTCATCATCATTTTTTTCTATCTAATAAAAAATAGAAATATATATGTATATATATTTTTTTTTTTTAACTAAAGTTTCTATTTTTATTACTTACTTTTTAATTTTGTTTTATTAAATAAAAAAAAAAATATTTTTTTTTTTAAATATTGTTTTAAAAAATAAGTATTTTTACCCAATGCATTAAAAGAAAGAAAGATAAAAATAGTTATTATCATTTCTAAAAAAAAAAATATAAAAATAGAATATAAAATCATCAATAATAATTTTTAAAAAGAAGAAAAATATTTGTAGAAAAAACTAAAAAAAAAAAGAAAAGATGAAAAATAAAAATAGTATTTTGTATCCAATCTTAGAAGAAGCGAGTAAATTTGCTCCAAATATTTTTTGGGAAACCATGTTTCACCAATTTGCTTGTGGAAAATGTCAATATGGCTTTTCAATTTCACAAGATCATATTTTATGGTGTTATTTAAAAGGAAAAGAATTTGAATATTGTTTCAAAAAAACACCATCTGCAGAACAAGTTTTTAAAGATATCTATCAATTAATGCGTTACACGGCCAATATTTTATCAGAGAAAGAAAGTTATCATATGAAAATGGAATTGATCGCAAAACAGGCAAAAACCTGTGACAATAAAATAGTAGGAAGAAAAAGGATTATTAAAGATTTTCATTTGGAACAATTTATTGTAATGCAATGTCGTGAAAAAGGATTTACAATGTCTACTATCAAAGATGTATTACATCATATTAATATTGCTTTTTTATTCAAAACCATTTCTTCTAAAGATATTCTATGTGAAAATGGAAAAATTGTTGGCATTCAAGGAATCGTATTTGAAAATGATAGAGTGCAAATATCACAACATTTATTAAATATTTTTGATCCCGTAGTAACCACTCATTCATCTCATAACGGCGGCACCAATTCACAAGAATCAACAAAAACAAAAAAGACTATAAAAAAAAAAATAAAATCATCAACACATACTCATTCTTCTCAAGATATACATAATGATAATTACTTATTTAAAGAAAAAAAAAAAGAAAAAAGATCGGAAAAAAAAGAAAAATACGACAATATGAGTGAAGATAATAATCAAACAGAATATGATGAGACAAATAGCCAAGCAAGTAATATTACTGAAGGCGATGTTGATGATAAGAATGAAAATGATGATGATGATAATATAGATAATGATGATAATATAGATAATGATGATAATATAGATAATGATGATAATGATGATAATATAGATAATTTAGATAATGATGATAATATGGATAATATGGATGAATATTTTGAAAATGAAGAAGAAAGTGAAGAATATTTAACAGATGAAGATAGTAGTGATTCAGACGATGATGATGATGAGAAAATCATCTTAGAAGATGACGATTAAAAAAAAAAAAAATTTTTTTTCATCCTCTATTTATCCTCCATTTTTTTTTTTATTTTCATATTCTTATCATTCCTATTCTTATCATATTTTTAGTGCATTTTTTTTTTTCCTATTATTATAATGATGGAAGAACAAAAAAAAACCCTGTGAATTCCTTAGTTTTAAAATAATAGACAAAATCAAGAAAAAATAATGACCATCTTTTTTATGTTTTCTTCTTGTTTTATCATCAATCTCGATGAAATAATCATTTTCTTTCTTTTTTCTAATCATATCTATTATTTTTATACAGCATTCCATAATTTCTTTGAAAATATCCTTTATCTCTTTCTTTAATTCTAAAATAAATTGGAAAAGAAAATCAATCATCTTATAAACTCGGTCATAAAATAACAAATGACATTCTCTTTCATCATCTTCTTTTCTTGAACATTGAAAGTCACAAAAATATATTTTAAAATTGCCATAAAATTGGACGATACTATCATCATCTATAATGTCATTGTAAGAAAAAAGAATAGACTTGTTTTTTTTTTCAAGAATGATATTATCCCAATGAAAATCTTCATGGATAATCTTTTTTTTCACAAATAATAAATATAAATTAAATATGATTTGTACAACAATCGACAAAAATTCATCTCCTCCTATTGTTTGAAAAAGACATTTATATTTATCTATCCATTCATGGAATGTTATGGAATCATGTATATACTCAAATATCAGATATCTATTCCTTTCCGCCACCAAGGTTTCAATATATTTAGGAACAAAAGATAACTCATCATTGATATATTTGTAAATTATTTCTTCATTGGATTCTTCGGTATTGGAAGAAGAAATAATCCATTTCATAAAAAAGGTTTTTTTATGTCGTTTTGATATCTCTTCTACTTCTCCTACAAAGATAATAGAATTTATATTATTTTTATTTTCTATTATTTTCCAATCAATAGATGTCCAATCGTTTTTATTATCTTGTTTCTGATATTGCTGTTTTATTTTTTCCATCTTCTCTCTGTTTTTTCTTCCTTTTTTTTTTTTGGGATTTATGTTTAAAAATATTTTAAAAAATTTTTTTTTTTTTTTTTTTTTTTTTTTAAATAAAAACAAAAAAAAAAATTTTATTTTTTTTTTTTTTTTTTTAAAAAGTTTTTTTAAAAAAATAAGGCCTACAAAAAACCGTCACTTATGCGATAGAAAATGTGAAAAGTCCTTTTATCACTATTTTATATTATGATTATAAGACGACTGCTTCTTTAGAACCAGCATGTTCACAATTTTTAAAAGATACAGAAGCTAGTCCATATCGTGCATTTATTACAGAAAGCAGTGATGATATTATTTTTTGCGATGATTTTTTTAATAAACAAAGAAAATTGAATGTTTTATGTTTTTCAACAGCCGCTTCCTCGAATACATTATCATCCATTCTGACAGAAAATGCATTAACCTATGGATACTTTAATCAACAAATGATAAAAAGTTTTTTCATCATCTTTTCTTCTTATGATGTAGAGCAAGTCGTTCTTTATTATGACGAATTTACTACCGCTCCAACTTATCAAGAGGATTTAATACGTCAAATGAAAATTCAAGCGGAATTATTAAAAATTCCATATGAAATCATTCCGTTATCTGCTGCAACTACTACTACTATGACATCATCTTCTCGTAGTCTTTTTTATAGTAAGAAAAAGAATAATAAAGATTTAAAAATAAAAAAAAATACAGCCATTTTTTTAATTTGTGAAACCCAATTTTTATCAAAATATATCACGCCTTCATTTTTAGAACAGATCCCTTCCGGATGTTTTATCATGCTAACCGATGTTGCTGAAAATGCCCCAGATATTTTTGGAACCGTTCCCACATTTATTGCTTATTATTGGCCTCCCGATTTTAATGAAACCAGTCTTGCTGTGTATCGTAATGTGAATAGTCTATCCGCAAGTTTTGAAATTTATCCAATGTATCAAATCATTTATAGTCTTGCAAAAATTACGTTACTTCCCCATTTTTTTGAAAATGCTTTCAGTATGACAGAATATTTACAATTTAATTCGTTTGTAAATATACCTCCTCCTTGGGTAACCGCGGATAGTTTAAATTTATCCATACGGGGTCTTTCCTATGGATTTTATGCTTTACTATTTACTAAAAATATATTTTTTCAAAATGTGATGGACCTTTATTTACAAAAAAATCTAGGTGGAAATCCAACAACAAAAGATAGCGTCTCCATGTTTGCCAATGTAGGGATCATTCCTTGGACTACTAACCAATTTTTTATGGCCTATAATATACCCTATTTTATTTATGATAATACCAAAAATCCCCCTGTAATCATCGTAAGAAACTCGACGGACACGACACTCATGGAAAAAAATTTGGATGTCTTCTTGAGCGTCAATAATAATTATCATGATAATTTTTTTTATTATTCTTATGAAGAAACCAATCGATTTTTTAAAGTATTGACCTATATTCCTAAACAAAAAAGAAAAGTGACGCAATCCATGTGTATATGTAATCAAAGTATAAGCAGATGAGGACATATAAAACACATAAAACATATAGACATATAGACATAGAGACATAGAGACATAGAGATATATAGACATATAGACATATATAGACATATATAGACATATAGACATATAGACATATAGACATATAGACATATAGACATATATAGACATATAGACATATATAGACATATAGACATATAGACATATAGACATATAGACATATAGACATATAGACATATATAGACATATAGACATATATAGACATATAGACATATAGACATATATAGACATATAGACATATAGACATATATAGACATTATTACTTATCTACATATTATATATATATATATATATATATATATATACTCATTTATATATACTTATTAGAATGAATGTTCCTATTTATCTTTTAAAAAAACAAAAAGAATTTTCCGCAAATATACCAAGAAATGATAATAAAATAAATAAGTCTTTTGAATATCTTGAAAAAGTTAATGTGCAAAAGGTTTACTACTACAATACATTTTTATATAAAGCGTTTCTAAATTGACTGCCTTGTGCAAACAAAAAAAAAAAAAAAAAAATCATCTAACTATTAGCATTTTTTTTTTGGTAGTGTTCTTTTTCCGCAATCATATACAAGGACAAGAAGATAATTAAAAAGAAAAATAAAGACAATTTCATTACGCCAAAAAATAAAAAAATGATGTTTTGATTAAAATACAATATTATTCTCATGAACATATTAATTGAATATAATAAAATAACAAATATAAGCTTTTAAAACAATAAAATCTTTTGCAACAAAAAAAGAGATAAATTAAAAGAAGAATAAAAATATTTTGTAATAAGTAAGAAAATAAAAAGGAAAATAAAAAGGAGATGGAATCCAAAAAAAACAAAGAACCGAAAGAAAAAAAAAAGATAAAAAACGAGAAAAAAAAAGAAGAAAACAAAGATGATGATGATGATGTCCAAATAGTAGTTCCAAAAAAAGAAAAAGAAAAAAAGAATAAAAAAAAGGAAGAAAATAAAAAAACAACTTTTTTATTATCTTCTTGTCTTTGTGGTGAAGGAAGAACCAAAAGGAAACGGATTTTTCATATTTCCGATATTCATATCCGTTTAAATTCTAGAAAAATAGAATATGAATATATATTTCAACAAGTATACGATTTTCTTGCAACAAATGCAAACGATAAAGAAGATGTTTTGGTCATCACGGGAGATATTTTACATAGTAAAATTGAACTTCAACCTGAATGTATTTTCATGACATTAGAGTTTTTAAAAAAGCTGGGTCATTATCTTCCTACGTTTCTTATTGCTGGTAATCATGATGCTTTATTAAATAATAAAGAAAGAATGGATAGTCTTACTATTATTTTACATGACCGAAAGATACCCAATGTCTATTATTTAAAATATTCTGGATACTATTATTTCGATAATATTGTTTTTGTCGTTAATTCTCTTTTAGAAAAAGAAGAAAAAGAATGGATCATGACGACGGAAGAGAACCGCACATTTATTGATGATGATAATAATCAAAAATGCAATTGTGATAAAATACAAGGACATTATCAGATAGGATTATATCATGGTGCCTTACGAGGATGGACAAATAATGATGGTTACGAGAACAGAGAAGAAAAAATAGGGATTGAATGGTTTGAAGGTCTTGATTTTGTTTTACTAGGAGATATTCATAAATATCAATACATGAATAAAAAAAAAACAATAGCATATGCGGGTTCTCTTATTTCTCAAAATTTTGGAGAAACAGACCTTTATCATGGAATACTACAATGGGATTTAAAAGAGAAAACCAGTCAGTATCATATATTAACAAATCCTTATGGATATGAAAAGATATTGGTGTATTCTTTACCACCACAGCAACAAACATTATTATCCGACAAAAAAGATTGGATATTTGTCCATACACATCAAGAAAAAAAGTCCAAGAATTATTCTGAATGGAAATACGAAAATGATGATGATTTTATCGTTTGTAGGAAAGGAAATATTTGTGTTTGTTTCGACGAAGAAGATATTTCTGTGACGGAACGACACGAATTATCTATTTTCTTGAAACACAAATATCCACAAGCACGGATCCATTGGAAAATGAAAAAGATAGAAAAAAACAATTTGTCTGCGGCGATCCCTAATTTTCTTCTTCCCGAAAATCAAAAACAACATCCTTCGTCTCGTTCTTGTAGTAATGAAGACCTTGAAATTATTGATAGTTTTTTTTCTTCTCGACAAGATACAAAAATATCAAAAATACAAGATATTGATATAATAAAAGACGAAATTAAAAAAATATGGACTTCGTATCAAGAAAAACGACATGAATTTTGGGAGATCAAGAAGCTTACCTTCCAAAATTTATTTGGATATCGAGGAGATATTAATGTCATTGATTGTCAAAGATTACGAGATAAAAATATTATAGGTATTTTTGGAAACAATTCCAGCGGAAAATCGTCTTTATTAGATATTATCACTTTTTTATTTTATAATAAAATAAGCCGCCATCCTGGTAATTCGATACCAAAAGAAATTGTCAATTATCAAGAAAAAAAAGGATTTGGAGAGATCTGTTTTTTATTAGGAGGGAGAGAATTTTTATTAAGAAAAGAACTCGAAAGAACGAAACAGGGAAAAATAAAAATCAAGGAATTCTTATATGAATGGATCGACGGTAAAAAATTCGAGCTCACGGAAGAACAACGAAGAAAAACAGACCAGAAATTATTTGAATGGATTGGAGATTATAAAACTTTTTTGTTTTCCAATATTTTTTTACAGCAAGGAGAGATCCCTTTTCGAGAAATGAAACCCATTGCGAAAAAAGAATTTTTATATCATTTATTTGGATTAGATAGATTAGAACATTTCCGCAAAGAAAAAGAAGAAGAATGGAAAGAACTAAAAATAAAATGTGCCTATAAAAAAGAGGAAATGGGCGAAAAGACACCCCAATATTGGCATTCTTCTACGGAACAACTCCGTTCTGATATTTCTCGGCAAGAATCTATTCTTGAAACATTGAAATATGATTCTTCTTTATTATTTCGAGAACAAGAAGAATTACATTCTCAAATAAAACCTTGCCTCTTTGACAATGAAGAACAAATCAACAAAAAACGATGTGAAATAGAAAACATCCAAGAAGAAAATACTCATTTGCAAGAAAATTCTCATTTTTTTAAAATCTATTCCTTGCGTCTGCAAGATCCTAATTTCGAAAACAAATTGCTCCAAAAATTTAGCCCTATTCATTTTAATAAATGTTCAAGAAAAGAATTTGACAAGGTATATATCGAAAAAAATAATATTATGAAAGAATCAAGTATCCTTTTGCAATCATGGTCACTCGTCAATCAAGAATATGAAATGATCTCTCAACAAGTCGAAGAAATGAAAAAAAAAATTAAACATTATATTCCAGAACCAAGGAATGACAAAAAAAGAACCGAAGAACAAATCAAGATGGAATTAGAATCTCTTTCAACAGAAATCGATTCGATCCGTATCCATCATCTTCTATCCATTGTCTTGGAAGATCCTTTTCAAGAACTATGGCAACAAATAGAAAAAGAATGTAATGCTATTGAAGTCCTCGAATCATCCCTCTATTTTTTCATCGAACAACATCAACAAGATAAAAATACCATTTACAATCCTTCTTGTGAAGCATGCATGACCAATCCACGATATCTTTCTCAAAAGGAATTAGAACGAGAATGTGAAAAAAAAAAGAAACATTTACAAGTGAAAAAAGAAGCTTGTTTCCAGATGTTTTATTCCTTACAAAAAAAACTCTATTCGTCATTTTCTCCATTATTTCAAGAAGACGATGACAAAAATGAAAAAAAGGAACAAGAATGTCATTTTCATGATACTTCAACTACTACTACAATTTCAACAACATACAAGCAAATTAAAAAAGGATTATGGTGTATCCACACTATGTCGTTACGCGAAAATTATTCTTTTGTAAAAGAATTGTGCAAGACACAAAATAAATTATTTTGTCGTCTTCAATCCTTATTACGAAAAAAAGCAGCATTAGAAACAGAACTTTATTCGATACTTCTTCATCAAGACTATTTAGAATATAAAAATATTGTAAAAAAACATCAAGAAAAAAAACAAAAATGGTCCATTTTGAAACAAAAATATGAAGATTTCTTATCGGTTTCTCCATGTATCAATACCTATGAACATATCCGTGAATTATGGAATCTATTTCCCGAAAATCAAGCACAATCCATGAAACAATTCCTCACCAAATATTTTTCATCTTCGTTATCTTCCTTCGATAATAGTGATGATGAGGATAAATTTATGTCTTTTTTTCAAGAAAAAAAAAATATTACGGAACAAGAGATTTCCGAGACGTGTCATTTTGTGAAATTTCAATTACAAGAATTACAACATGCAGAGGAGATAGTGCGTTGGAATTCTCCTCGTTATGAACGATTAAAACAGATCAAACCTCTTCTTGAAAAACTTGCTTCTACCATTCAAGATACCACCATTCAAATTTCCATCATGAAAAAAGAACTCGAATATCAATCTATTCAACAACAAAAATTCATGTTTCTTTGGGATGAATGGAAGAAAATGGAAAAAGAAAAAGAACTTGCTTCCGCTTTCCTTTCTATCATTGATAAAAACGGTCTCCCTCTTTTCTTTTTGCAACAAAAAACATTAAAAATTCAAGAATATGTCAATCATCTTTTATCTTTTTTTCTTGATAAAAAATTGATTTTTCAATTACGAGACCATGATATTGAAATCGGTTTTGAAACGACCGATCCGTTTGGAAATATTTCTTGTTCTTCATTTCTTGGTGGAATGGAAAATTTTGTCGCTGATTTATGTATTAAATTATCTTTTTCTTATTTTGCTTCGTATCCTTATTGTAATCTTTTTTTTATTGATGAAGGGATCTCCGTTTTTGACCAAGAAAAAATACAAAATATTCAGGTTATTTTTAATTTTCTAATCAATATTCGTCAGCATGTTTTCATCATTTCTCATCTTCCTACTATCCAAGATTTTGTCCATCAATCTATTTATGTCGAAAAAAGAGGTCAAGATAGCAAACTTATTTTTCGATAATAATAAATATTTCCAAAAAAAAAAAAGAAATTGTCCTCTGTCCGTTGTTTTTTCCCGATCCACAACATACAACACAGTTCATTCCATCGTTTGTGCATTCAATCAACCAGCTGTGCAAACATAAAGAATGTTCGAAATAGAAACAGAAGATACCTAAAACCCGATGATCATAAATGGACATTTCGCATCATAGATATTGTTATTATTGTTGTGTTGTTATGACAACGAGGGAAAACTATCGGTTTTTTCAATTTTCTTCTTCCATCTCTTTTATTTTATATCTTTTCTATGTAATATCTATCTAATATCTCTCTTTTATTTCATATCTTTTCTATGTAATATCTATGTAATATCTCTCTTTTATTTCATATCTTTTCTATGTAATATCTATGTAATATCTCTTCTAGTATCTAATATCTTTTCTATGTAATATCTTTTCTATGTAATATCTATGTAATATCTCTTCTAGTATCTAATATCTTTTCTATGTAATATCTATGTAATATCTATGTAATATCTCTTCTAGTATCTAATATCTTTTCTATGTAATATCTATGTAATATCTCTTCTAGTATCTAATATCTTTTCTATGTAATATCTCTTCTAGTATGTAATATCTCTTCTAGTATCTAATATCTTTTCTATATAATATCTCTTCTAGTATGTAATATCTCTTCTAGTATCTAATATCTTTTCTATGTAATATCTACGTAATATCTCTTCTAGTATCTAATATCTTTTCTATATAATATCTATATAATATCTATGTAATATCTCTTCTAGTATCTAATATCTTTTCTATATAATATCTATGTAATATCTCTTCTAGTATCTAATATCTTTTCTATGTAATATCTCTTCTAGTATCTAATATCTTTTCTATGTAATATCTATGTAATATCTCTTCTAGTATCTAATATCTTTTCTATGTAATATCTATGTAATATCTTTTCTATGTAATATCTATGTAATATCTTTTCTAGTATCTAATATCTTTTCTATGTAATATCTATGTAATATCTCTTCTAGTATCTAATATCTCTTCTAGTATCTAATATCTCTTCTAGTATGTAATATCTCTTCTATGTAATATCTATGTAATATCTCTTCTAGCAGAACTACCAGAAAAACTACACTACCATGTGCAACTGAAAACACTGTGGAATTTTGTCGTGAAGTTTTTAATTGAGCCTTTTCCATTTTTTTTTCTCCTTTTTTTTTTTCCTCTCTCTCTCTATATA
>Ga0214923_10007667_pt1 | contig 11710 bp, 12 predicted proteins | sample LL1510_MetaG_FD_177993 | JGI IMG/M metagenome (GOLD analysis project Ga0214923, IMG submission 177993) | Freshwater microbial communities from Lake Lanier, Atlanta, Georgia, United States - LL-1510 | ecosystem: Environmental > Aquatic > Freshwater > Lake | place: USA: Georgia | collected... | reverse complement strand
TGATCGTGTAATCGATCAGGTTCAAGCATTCACACACACCTGTTTTACTGTTGCTCCATACATGGGCTACATCGAAGTATGTGAGAAGCTAAATGCAGTAACACCAGGCACATTTAAGAAGAAGTCACTTCTTGTTAACTCAGGTGCCGAGGCAGTTGAGAACGCAGTAAAGATTGCGCGCCACTACACAAAGCGTCAAGCAATTGTTGTTTTCGAACACAGCTACCACGGTCGCACAAACCTCACCATGGCACTTACTGCAAAGAACATGCCATACAAGGAAGGCTTCGGCCCATTTGCCCCTGAGGTATATCGCGTGCCAATGCCTTACTCATTCCACTGGATTGGTGATCAGGCAACTATTACTGAAGATGCAGTCGAAATGGTTACTCACAAGATTGAGAAGGAAATTGGCGCACACAACGTTGCGGCAATTATTATCGAACCAATTCAAGGTGAGGGTGGATTTATCGTTCCACCACAGGGTTTCTTGCCCGCACTATCTAAGTACTCAACAGATAACGGCATTATCTTCATCGCAGATGAAGTACAGACTGGTTTTGCTCGCACAGGAAACATGTTTGCTGTTGAGAACGAAAACGTTGTGCCAGACATGATTGTTACGGCCAAGGGAATTGCAGGTGGACTTCCACTTGCAGGTGTCACAGGCCGCGCAGAGATCATGGACTCAGTTCACGTTTCAGGTCTTGGCGGAACATACGGTGGTAATCCACTGGCATGTGCTGCAGCCCTAGGTGTTTTTGAAACTTTGGAAGCAGAAAAGCTAGTTGAGCGGGCAAATCACATTGGAAAGATTCTTGGTGATTCACTGCGTGCATTGCAGGCAAAGTACCCAGTAATCGGTGAAGTTCGCGGTCGCGGTGCAATGCAAGCAATTGAATTAGTTGAGCCAGGCACAAAGACACCTAACACTGCAGCCATGAACGCGGTTGTGAAGTATTGCCAGAGCAAGGGTGTTCTTGTTCTTACAGCTGGAACATACTCAAATGTTGTGCGCTTCTTGCCACCAATTGTTATTACTGATGAGCTTCTAAAGGATGCGCTAAGTGTTCTTGATGAAGCGTTCGCCTCACTCTAAATACCTGAAGCGTGGCCTTCGCAACGAGGGTCTGAACCAAAAGCATAGGTTCCATTAGGTAACACCTGCATTAATTGCACAGATGAACCATGGCCCCATGCAGCCAACGGCTTCACATCATGACCCTTTGCTCGCAATTGATCCATCACAGCAGTTGGAACTCGGTTTTCAATCTCCAGAACTCCACTGCCGCGCTCTTCATCAGAGCTTTGGCCTGGTGCATTTAAGTGCTGCCAGCGCGGTGCCTCTGTTGCTTCTTGCACATTCATCTTCAAATCAACCAGATTTACTATCAACTGCATGTTTGTTTGCACCTGAATATTTGCACCAGGTGTGCCGCCCACTATGTGCAATGTGCCATCAGGGTTAGTAACTGTAAAGGCATTTAATGTGTGTGCTGGACGCTTGCCGGGTGCAATGATGTTGGGTGAAGCAGGATCTAATGAAAATCCAGTTAAACGATTGTTCAGAAGAATTCCTGTTTCAGGAATGATCCATGAGCTACCAAAGCCATGAAAGACAGATTGAATCCAAGAAACAGCGTTGCCATCTTTGTCTGCGACTAAAAAGTAGGTGGTATCGCTGCCCTCAGCAACAGGTGCGATATCTGTCATTGCAGAATCCATAGAGATTTGAGCCAAGCGGGCATCGATATTCTCTTTCGACAAGATCTGTGCCACATTCACATCAATAAACTCAGGATCTGCCAGGATTGCATTTCGATCAGCAAAGCCAATCTTTTTAGACTCCACGCCAACGTGAATGCGATCTGTCTCAGAAAGTGATGCGACATCAAATCTTTCATTGAGAAGTAGCTCTTCCATCAAGATCATGCCTTGGGTTGGGGGAGGCTGCCCATAAACTATTAGATCGCGATACTTGATTGATAGTGGATCAAGCACTCTGGTTGTGTGGGCTTTTAGATCTTCGGCGTTAAACCAACCGTCAGAGCCCTTGATGAGTTGCTGTGCAATTCGTCCTTCATAGAAGGCTGCTCGTCCACCTGATGCAATCTCGCGCAAGGAATGGGCAAGACTCTTTTGAACAACTAGATCACCAATCTTTACCTTCACATCGATACCCATGTCTTTAAAGACGTGAGTATCTGGAGCAAGTGCTAAGTGACCAGCAATTCTCTTAACAAAACCTGCGTTGGCAGGGAAGCCGTTTTCTGCGTAATCAATTGCTTGTTCTAGCAGTGTTGCCATAGGTAACTTGCCGTAGCGTCCATGTGCTTCAAACCATGTTGAGACTAAGCCAGGGACAGTTCCTGACTTGTATCCATGCAGCGGAATTCCATCTTTATAGGCATCTGGGGTTGCAGCGTGTGAACCTTCACCGCTGCCATTAAATGCAAGGTTTGTTTTACTTGCTGCATGGTGGGTAACAAGGAATGCATCGCCACCTAGGTGAGAAGCACCAGGTTCAACAACACAGATGACTGCGCTGAGTGCAATTGCGGCATCAATGAAAGATCCACCTTGTTTTAGAATAGAAATTGCTGCGCTCACAGCCAATGGCTGGCTTGCTGCAGCTCCACCATTTTTAGCGTAAACAACGCTGCGGCCCGTTTGCATCCGTGAACTGTGGCCTATTTTTACAGGGATTACAAGAACACCTACATCTCCTCTATCCTTTATACAGAAGAGTCGCCCGGATCACCGCGTTGTCGCAAGACACCGAGGAAAGTCCGGACTTCGCAGAGCAAGGCGGTGGGTAACTCCCACCCGGAGCAATCCGCGGGAACAGTGCAACAGAAAGTAAACCGCCAACGAAAGTTGGTAAGGGTGAAACGGTGGTGTAAGAGACCACCAGTGATTGCAGAAATGCAGTTAGCTATGTAAACCCCGCCTGAAGCAAGACCACGCAGTTGGCGTTTGAGAGCTGCTCGCTCGAGTCAACGGGTAGGTTGCTTGAATCTGTAAGCAATTACAGATCTAGATGGATGGTGATCCCTCGCAAGAGGACAGGATCCGGCTTATAGGGCGACTCTTCTTAAATAATTAAGCCGTCACGCCTACTAAAGATAAAAATAAGCGTGACGGCTTTATTAATTTTTCCCGAAACCTATTAGGAAAATGGAACTTTTTGGGGAACTTTTGGGGGCAATTGGGGCAATAGTGGGGGCACGTCAGTCCAACTAATTACCATTGTGCCGTGACCAAAAAGTGGAATTCCGAATATCAGAGTGATGGGGCATTTAAGAAATGCACAGGCTGTAAAGAGCGCCTTCCTATTTCAGCTTTTGGGATTCAAAAAAGCTATCCCGATGGGCTTAGCTATAGATGTAAAAATTGCGTTAGAGAGTATTCCAAAAGCCGATCCTCGGACCCGAATGTAATTTTGCAAAGAAGAGCTGCAGTTGCAAAATACCGCGCAAAAAATCCGGACTCTGACGTCAATAAGACATTGCTCAATAAGTATGGAATTACTCTGGAAGAGTACAACGAATTATTCGAGCGGCAGCAGGGTCTTTGTGCATTATGCAAGCGACCAGAAACTACACGTAGAAATAAAAAAGATGATGGGGCTGAACGGCTTGCTGTTGACCACTGCCATGACACTGGAGTAATCAGAGGATTGTTGTGCTTTAAATGCAATACCGCAATCGGAGCTCTTGGTGATACGCAAGAGGCAGCGGCCAGAGCTATGAAATATTTAAGTGGCTGGGCGATCCATGCCTCGGAGTTGAATAAGTAATGGCCAGGTCGTCCAAGGCCAAGCCTGCCTGCCTTGCACACGATTGCAAGAAAAAAGCAGAGGCTAAAGGGTTCTGTCAGAGTCACTACTATCGACTAAAAAAATATGGGAACCCGAATATCGAGTTAGGCAGACTCATAAACGAAGGGCAACCATGTGCGGCAAACGACTGCAATGGCCAGAGTTATGTTAAGGGTTATTGCAAGAAACATTATGCGCGTCTGAGAAAATATGGAGACGCGAACTATGAGATCAAGTCCCCAAAAGGTTTATATGTGGGATGCAAAGTGGAGGGCTGTGAAAAAAAGCACTCTTCAAAGGGTTATTGCAATATTCATTACGCGAGCTTTGTGAAGTACGGAGACCCGCTAATTACAAAGCAAAGTCGCAAACGAGTTCAGACACATTGTTCGGTTGAAGGTTGTGAAAGAAAATACAGTGGGCTTGGGTACTGCAGCCTCCATAGAACCAGGTTCAACAAATACGGGACTCCAACTCCCGACATTAAGCAAGCTGCTGCCCCGGGTGCGAATTTGAGTAATGGATTAACAAAGAAATGTACAACCTGCGGAATCCTAAAGCCTAACTCAGAATTTCATACCGCCAGTAAGCGTCCGGATAAGCTTTCCATTTATTGCAAAGAGTGTTCATCGGCACATGGGAAAGCTAGATATGCAAATGAAACCAAGCGCACGCGTATATTGGAGAGAGGGAGACTATGGAGAGATAGGAACCCGGATTCAGATGTTCGTAAACATCTCTTGCGCAAGTACGGAATGACCTTAGAGCAATATAACGATCTTTTCTCAAAACAAAATGGAGTATGCGCCCTGTGTGGATTACCAGAAAGTACAAAAAGAAATAAGAAAACTATCGGACGCGAAAGATTAGCTGTTGACCATTGCCACGATACTGGAAACATCCGTGGCCTTTTATGCTTCAAATGCAACACTGCTGTTGGTTCAATTGGAGATGATGAAGAAAGCGCTAAACGAGTCGTTGAATATCTAGCTTCATTCAAGATTGACCCCAAGAGTCGAAATTGATTTTCGGATTAAATAAGCCCTATTTTATTTTGGGCTACGGTCTCGAGCATCAAATCGTCACCCATGGAAAAGGCCCGGTAGCGATCTCTGGAATTCAACGTCTTAACCCCTACCCCTTTTGCCTCAAGTACATTAAAGCTACTGTGCTTATGCACTAATAAGACTGCGAGCGCACAACTTGGTATCCAAGCACTATTCCAATAGACGTGCACCTTAGTAACCAATTAACAGGCATAAGTATGAATGGTTTTGCAGCCCGTCTATGTAATGAGTAACTTGCAAGGTCATTTTCCGCATTCCTATCATGATAATTACTTACTCATATCGGATAGGTTCATAGACGCATTGGTTTAGTTGCATCAATTGGACGCTTGTATCTTCTATTGAGGCAATCATCAATCTGCTCTTGAGTGATGCGCCTACTTCTGCCAAAGAGGTATGAATCCAATTGGTTTCTATGGATCATGGAGTAAACAGTGTCGCGGCTAACGCCCATAATCTGCGCTACTTGGGCGGGGGAAAGGTATGTCTTCATAATCTCCTAGATAAGTTTTGGTAGGGGTTTACTACCAATGATGCTGAACAATCCTTCTTTTGTAAGGTTAAACGTGTCAGGAATTGGCGCTGCAAGGCTGCCCGACATGAAATGCAGATGGGCGTATGGCCTTCCCTGCTTCGTAAGTGGTCTTCCTAGGGATATCCCGAGTTTCTTTGCATCCGCCCGTAGTGATTTCTGATCCTTGACGCTGTAGCGCATGTATATGGAATGTCGGAGGCACTCAGCAAAACCAAGAACTTCGTTGACCCGAGAAGTCGGAAGTTTGGAGTCGTGAGCTAGATCCAGTGCTTCACCTTCCCAAATGAGATTGGTCCAGTAGTTCGAGACTTCCCACTTCTCCTTGATGAGTTTCTCAAGACGGCTGGGGATAAGCACCGCTAGGTCCGTTAGGTGGAACAGCCGTAGTTGGTGGCGAGGAATAGAAATCTCAAACCTAAATGTGCCCTTAGGAATGGGTGGTGAATCTTTTATGGGCTTATTCATTCTCTCTACATGTTTGTCATACAACTTTATCTTCGTAGTTCTCTTTCCTACCGGATAGCTCAAAGTATTGAGTCTGCCACCGTTAAGAAAATGGGTAGCGGTCTTATTTCGTGACCGAGATGGCCAGGTCGCTTCTAGTTGCCGCAGGGAAAAGCGATCATCTGTTAAGTGAAAATCCCTTGCCAGATCAATACGAAATACCTGGATATTTTTTGCCCAATCCTCGGGCAGTACGTAGCGCTCGCCCTTTTTCTTGGACTTAGTGGCACCTTCAGGTCGGGCGTCTGGGTCACCTTGCTGAAGTACCCGTCTGATTACAGTTTCCGTAACCATAGGTAGTAATTCGAAAGGGCAGAGCTCTAGGCCTGTTTCCCGCGTAAAGTCGGAAGGATTGAATTCAATGTAAAGGCGGAACTTTTGATGGTCCCACTTGATGTAGATCTCCGGAAAGTCTGGGATCTGCGCAATACCGTCATTAGGTGTGCCATCCCTTTTGGGCTTTAACAATCTAGCCATGAAAGACGGCAGATGTATGGAATCTGGATCGATACATACCGCTATACGGGTCTTATCTACCCCACATGAACCATTAGATAGGTAGCTCCGCTCCGCATCCACAGAATCTCGCGATTCACTGGAGGCAGGAGCACCATCGGACTCACTAATACTCTTATAAATAGGTAGATAAAGACCCCTATTAGAGCCATATGTCTTCTTCTGGTATTTATCAAACACAGTTGACGGTTTGGTGTAACTACCGTAGTGATTAACTGTTGGAACTAGTTTATCATCTTTCATCTAGTGTTGATCCCTTAAGTATGACTGATAGTTTTCTATCAACTCCCATGCAAATAGCGATAGAAATGCATGGCCGCGAAAAGTAATCTCTAGTAGCGAAGTAGGGACACCATTCACCTCGGCAGGTGTGGCAACAATGAAATCCAAAGTATGAAGTTCATGAATAGTCCACGAAAGATCATGGATTCCATCCGCGAAGTAATCTATTAAGTCATGGACATAAATGAGCTTGCCACCAGATGCAAGTAGTTGGACTAATACTCCAAGCGAGCAGGAAGAAAGTAGACCAAAGTATTTCTGGCGGTCTAAAAAGTCGTCAAACATTAGAAACGCACCCAACCCTTCTTGTTGTCACGAAGGGGTAGGTAACCCTTTGCCCCCGAGTTGGCCTTGGCCCTGTGAAGCCAAGCGTCTAAATCATGCTTATCGAAGAACCACCGTCCGCCAATGCGATACCCACCTAGCCCAATGACTCGGTGGTTAGTGTGGATCCAGGAGTAGCAGTGCCCTAGATATTCAGCCGCCTCACGCATGGTGAGCCGGGTTTTGCTGTTCAGGTCGATCATTTATACCTCCAGTTATGTTAGGTTTTTGGTTAAAACCTATTAGACAGACTATAGGAGGCCTGTTAGGATTCTGTCAAAAGTTGATAGGAGCATTCATGGATAGCGGGATTTTCTGGGAGGCGAAAGCCCATGACTCATCGCACGCAATTAGCTGGCACGACGTTGTGATTCCAGAACTCGGTAACTACCGAGTATGGGTACACGCAATTGGATCTGGGCTGCTTAATGACTTCGTAGATCGGTCAAAGAGTCGAGTGGATGTTCGGATGCAGTTCAAGATTGCCGGCCTTGAGGTTGAAGCACATGGTGACAAATTCTTGCCGATAAGTAATGACGAGAAGATTGCCAGGTTAAAGGTAGCTTCACTGAAGAAGGATGCACCAGCGCAAGGATTCCGGGCTTCTCTATTTCGAGAGCTTCCCTACTCCAAGATTGAAGTTGAACACCTTAAATGTATGCGCGCTTGTCGTATGAAGATTGAAGAGGAGTTCCGTAAGCCACTACGTTTGTCCGCTGTGGATTCTGTTTCCACTATTACTTTCAAGGATGGTAAATCAGGTTCACCATTTGAGAAAGCATTGCGTAATAGGCTGGAGATAGATTCAACTAAGGCAGACTCTATCGCTATCGCAATGATCTACTCAGAACTATCTAAGTCAGGAAGTAGCAACATTGTTAAGCAAATATGTGTAGACCTTGATGTTGAGAGCACAACAATCTATGCAGCCCTACGTGTAGCGAGATCACAAGGGTGGCTGACTGCAAGTGGCAAAGGAAAATCTGGTGGCACTCTCACAAAGTTGGGGGAGAAGTCATTTAAGGACTTAGATGGTGACATCACATTAAGAAACTGGCTTACTCGCGGTAATGGGGGTGCTAGGTAATGGCATATGCACGTAAGCGTGGGAAGTATTACTCGGCACGTTGGCGTACCCGACAAGGGCAACAAGCTGAAAAAGGTGGCTTTCCCACCAAGCGCGAGGCCGAGCAGTTCGCCGAAGAACAAGAGGCTATGGAACGTAGGGGCAAGAACACTAAACCTTCAGAGATAAACATGACTCTACGTGAGTTTGTACAAGAAATCTGGGGTCCATCCCTGGACGTCGAGGAACAGACAAAAATTGACTACGAAAACATCTACAACAGTCACATTGACCCTGAGTTTGGAGATAGAGCAATCGGCACCATTACTCCATCTGAAATTCAAAGGTGGAGAGTTCGCCTAAAAAACACAGTGGCAACCACTGGGTATCAGTTGAAGCCAAGTTACATCGAAAAACTTACTAATCAGCTTGGTTCGATTCTACGTGTTGCGCTAGATAATGAAGTGATCCATAAGAATCCGATGGCAAAGATTAAGCGCAGAAAACCTAAGACCGAGAAAAGAATCGTTCCATTAGAAATGGCAACTATTAAGGAACTTGCTGATGGCTTTGCTCCACGTTGGCGCATCTTGGTTTGGATTGGGTTTTTCACTGGTATGCGCCCATCGGAGGTATTGGGCCTTACATGGGACCGCTTGGACTTCGAAAATCAGGAGATAACAGTTGATCGACAACTAAGTCGCAACACAAAAAAGGTATTTGCAAACCACCTAAAAACTTCAAAGTCTTATCGCACAATCCCATTTTCTCCGTACCTACAGAAATTATTACTGGAGCATAGACAACTTCATGGACTCGGCCCGCATTCACTAATTTTGCAAAACAGATCAGGAAACGTCTGGCGATACCGGGATGCATCGGCCATGTTTCGCTTAATTGCGCGTCCTTTAGGCTTTGATAAAGGCGAAGGTATGCACCAATTGCGTCATACATGCGCTTCTGTTCTTATTAAGTTAGGAAATAACGCTAAACAGATACAGGAATGGCTTGGACATGAATCCATTCTTGAAACTATGGACACATATGGTCACCTCTTCCCGAGAGATCTCCATGAAGTTAGCGAACGTCTAGACGCTTACGTAGTTGGACAACTGGAAACACAACATGAGCAGCGCATGCTTGCATAAGGCTTATAGGGCGACTCTTCTTTTTCAGTTTGTTTAAGGGCAATTTACGCTTATTTAGAGACACGCAATTTTCAGATGGAAATCCCCTTTCGATACATTTAGTATTTGGAAATGAAATTTGGAGTTATGAAAGCGCGATGGCTAGCCGTGCCTCTTGCTGCTCTTTTTCTTCTTTTTAGTACAGGGGCTGCAGCGGCACCTGACTGCCATATTGAATCGACAGTACAGCCGACTAGCCAATCTGAGGTAGTTCATAGTCATACAGGACAACCGCATAGTCATTCATCTCAAATAACCACCAGTGCTGCTTCAAATTCTAAAGAAACTCTTCTCTCTGTTGGTAGCACCCTAAACAACGAGATATGTGTTGTCGTTGGATTCATCGTTTTGCTTTTACTTCGATACTCACGAGCGACGAGATCAATGCTGACGACAAAGCAATTTTCTCTACCGAGATATCAGCTACCCCTATTTCTGTCTAAAAATCTAGGCTATCTAAATTTAACGCATCTTCAGTTAGGGATAATTCGAATCTAATCCTTCTCTCGTCCAAAAATTAACTTCGAGAAAAGGAATTTTGATGTTTAAAAAACTTATCGTTTTATTGCTATCCATTGGAATCATGTTGACTCCCAGCGTTGCAATTGCTTCGACACATGCAAAATCATTACAAAATTTGGGAATGAATGAAGTCATGTTTGCCCAGATGATGATTCCGCATCATGAGCAAGCGATCTCTATGTCCGAGACCGCCCTAAAGAAGAGTCGTAATCAGGAGATCTTAAGGCTTTCTAGGCAAATAAAAAGCCTCCAAAGTTCTGAAAAGTCTCAATTAACTTATTGGCTCAAAGCGACAGGTTCGTCAATGACTATGGATCATGACATGTCAATGTCTGGAATGTTGACCGTCAAGGAACTTGCTTCACTCAAACGTCTAACTGGAACCCAGTTCGATCGAACATTTCTGCAACTGATGATAAAACATCACCAAGGAGCGCTTGAAATGCTTGATCTAATTTCCGATTCCAAAAATGCGGAAGCCAAGGCGCTAGCTAAGGCAATCAAATCCGCACAAAGTAAAGAAATAACTTCCATGAAACTACTACTAAACAAATTGAAATAAGGAGAATTAAAATGCGTAAAACAATCATTAGCATCGTAGCTGCAATAGGTCTTGTCGTGGGCTCTAATGTCGCATATGCAGACACAGCAAAGCCAGGTGCAAGCATGACCCATATGAAAACTGCTGCCGGAGTTGCATCAACTCTTGAGGCAGCTGGAGTAATTCTCTATGTACAAGGTGGCGCAACATCTGCTGTTATTGGTGAGAATGTGAGTGCGGCAACTAGCCAGGTTGTATTCCACATTCCAGTAACTGCAAACAAGGCTGGGGTTCAACATGTTGGAAGCAATATCATTTTCTTCAACACAGCAAACAACCAGTACCTCACACTTAAGAATCCAGTTATTGATCTAGCCAAGGGTGTTGTTTCAGCAACTGTTCCTCAGGCAGGAGATGCCAAGGTAGATATTTTGACAATTACCAATGCATCAACGGCTAAGCCAAAGATCACAAACGATAAGAAGATAAAGCAGCGTACAACTGCCTACACAGGTACCACATTGGTACTTGCTCCAGGAGTAGCTGCAACAATCGCATCAGTCCTCGGTTTGCCAGCTGGTTCACTGCCAGATGGTTTGGCTTTTGGAACAGCTGATGTAACTCTCTACAGCAAGCTGAAGTAAGGTCTAGAAATGGAACCAATCTCCCGTCGTTCTTTCATTGCAGGCGTTTGCGCAGTTGTCGCATTAGGTGGAAGTGAACTTCCTGCTTCGGCAAACACAGCGGTGAAGAAACTTCCTGGTGGCCGACTATCGGTTAATCTGAAAGCGGTCCCCGCATTAGCAAAAGTTGGTGGGGCAGCAAAGATTGGATCTGTAAAGGGGGTGCCAGTTGCGATTGCTCGCACTGGCACCTCTAAATACATTGCCTTTAATCTTTTGTGCCCTCACCAAGGGGTAACCGTCACGCAAAATGAGAAGGGATGGGTTTGTAATGCCCACGGCTCTGAATTCGAATCTGACGGTGATTTGGTGTTAGGTCCAGCTACGTCAGGGTTAGCGCGGGTACCTATGAAGATCTCAAAAGGTCTAGCGACCATTGGGTAATTAAGACAATTCTTGATTAACTGAGTTAACTGAATTGGGCCTGGGAGTTAATCTCTCAGGCCCAATTTAGCTAATAGCTCAATTCAATTGATTTGTTTTCCTAATCTTTTGGGGGCAATAATGAGGGCAATTGTATTTTTTAAGCGTGACCTCACGCATAACAATGTCGTCTCCGGCTTATAGGGCGACTCTTCTTTAAATTTGTATTGCTACTATTTTTCTATGAGCTTTCCGGTTGTTAATGGCCTACGAGGAATCGAATTCGGCACTAAAGGCGAA
>Ga0214923_10007665_pt1 | contig 11711 bp, 9 predicted proteins | sample LL1510_MetaG_FD_177993 | JGI IMG/M metagenome (GOLD analysis project Ga0214923, IMG submission 177993) | Freshwater microbial communities from Lake Lanier, Atlanta, Georgia, United States - LL-1510 | ecosystem: Environmental > Aquatic > Freshwater > Lake | place: USA: Georgia | collected 2015-10-15 | reverse complement strand
TTAGATTGGTTTTAGCCTGAAGAGCCCAACTACTGTCGGAGAGCAATGTGCCCGAGGTGATATCCGATGCGTATCCATCGGCAGAACTTCGTAGGGCATAAGCTTTGGGTCCTGTGCCAGTGCTGCGCGAACCAAACGAAATTCCTGTCAGGGCAAAAGTCACATTGGAGTTGGGAGTGATTGCCACCTCCAGAAAAGCGCTTCCCGTGGAACTGGTGTCCAAACTTCCGACGCGGGCGGCGGCTCCCCAGTTCGTGGATCCGCTGGCTCCGGTATAGGTTCCGGAAGCAGAGGTGGTGGTGAGCATGGCGGTAGTTCCATTGTTATTGCCTTGAAGCACGTCCCCCACCGAGACACCGGTAGGAACTCCAGAAGTCGGAGAAGCAGATCCGAAATTCCAGTAAATGTCTGAGCCCTGGCCCGGGGTGTAAGCCGTGACAGTTCCATTGAGGCTTAAGGATTGCGTGGATGCCCCGCCCCCCGAGTGGGAGATCAATCCGGAAACCGTGCCCACGGGGGCGCTGGCGGCGACCCGCGCATACAAAGTGGTAGTGGCCAACGTTGTTCCGGATGGGCTTAGCGAAAGACTATTCGTGTACGTGCTGTTATTCTGGCTGATTTCGTAATTCGCGGGAGCCGTCACGGTAATCGCCCCGGTCAAATTGACTCCAGAGACCGTGTAACTTTTGCTCGTGCTGGGACTTCCCTGCAGGGCGGAAAAGCCGGCCAGGTTGGTCGTGGAAAGCGTGAGCGAAGGCTGGTTCGAGGCCACCGTGCCGGACACCGAGAGGTTTTGGGTGGTGGCCCCGCCTCCACTGTGGGTCACCGTGCCGGAGACGGATCCCAACGGGGCGGTGGACTTGATCCGGATATAAACCGTTTGGGATACGTTTCCGGAGCTGGGCGTGATCGTCTGGGTCCCCGCGTAGCTGCTGTTGTTGAGACTCACTTCGAAGTCTGTCGGAGCGGTGACCGTGATGGCTCCGGTGAGGTTGTATCCCGTCGCGGTGTAACTCTGGCTGGTTCCTGCGGAACCTTCGATGGAGGCCAGGGAGGAAAGGCTGCCGGTTGAAAGGCTCAGAGCCGGTTCGGTTCCGGTGGCGAAGGTGAAGTTGCTGGCACTGGTGTCGGTTCCGCCGGTCCCAGTGACCGTGATCGGACCGGTGCTAGCCCCGGCCGGCACCGTGGCGGTGATGGTGGTTCCGCCGGAAACGCTGGCCACCGCCGTTGCGCCGTTGAACTGCACGGTAGGGGTGGTTCCAAAATTGTAGCCGCTGATGGTCACAGTGGTGCCGGCCGGGCCCGAGGCGGGGGAGAAGGAGGTGATCACGGTGGGCTGGTTGGGACCCGTTCCGGTATCCACCACGTTTTTCAGGTAGGTCGCCACGGATGCGTCCACGGCGGTGAAAAATTTGAATCCCGTGACCGTCTCGATTTCCTCAATGGAGGTGAGATAACTTTGCCAACTTCCCAAACCGGTGCTGACGTTGGGAGTCAGGATAGCGAGAACGCGGCAACTGGTGTTGATTCTTTGATTGGCCGGAGTCGTGCTGGTAGCGTTGGGAATGACCACGGCGATTTTCCAGACGGATCCCGGCATAGACATCTGGTTGCTGATCCTTCCTCCAGTGAACTCGGAGGGTCCGCAAATGATCATGACTTCGTTCCCTCCCGTCGCCAAGGCTCGACAGTAGTCCTCAAACTGAGCCCAGAGACCTTGGTTGTTCGCATCGGCCTGCGGGATGATGTTGCTCATCCGAAAAAGAACGGCGTTGTCATTATAGCTGGTCGTGCGGTCGGCCGAGGGGCACATATGCCCGCGATCCAGAGAAATGCCGTTGTAACTCCCGAAGGTGTTGGTTCCAATTTTTAGATAACCACTCGGCAAAAGTTCCTCCACCTGCCATTTATCCGTACGGGCTTGGGTGCCGTCATCGGCCAGGGAATAGCTCCAGCTTACCCAGTTGGCCTGATGGGTATCATCATTGTAGGAAAGAATGTATTGGGGCCGGGAGATCAAATAATTGGTGCGGATCAGAGGATCGGTGGTGGCCCCGGTGGGATTGCCCAGAGCCATTTGATAATCAATTCCTAGCTTGGCCCAAGATCCGCTGGGACTGGAAAAGGCTAGGAGGGCCCAAAAGATAACGACCCAGCGACCTTTGCCGAACATGAGGCAACGGTCACTCAAACGGAGGAGGAAGCTCCGGATGAAGTGCATCTCGCTACAGATTAGCACATTGCAAAGAAAATGCCTTGGATATTTCCAGTATTTAAACGACTGATTTACAGTGGCTTAGGCGCAAGTCGAATTTCCCGACCAGCCCAAAAGAGCTAAAAGGCTGGGCCTAGGCCCGGCCTGTTAAATTTTTTTGGCGGCAGAGACAGCGTAATCGCGGTTCATGCGGGCAATCCAATCGGCGGAGATCTCTTTGGGACAAACCGCCTCGCAGGCATATTGATTGGAACAGTTTCCAAATCCTGCCGCGTCCATTGCTTCGACCATTTTTCGCACCCGCTCCGCCCGTTCTGGTTGCCCTTGAGGCAACAATCCCAGGTGGGAAACCTTGGCGGCGGCAAAAAGCATCGCCGATCCGTTCCGACAGGCCGCCACGCAGGCCCCACATCCAATGCAGTGGGCAGCATCGAAAGCCTTTTCCGCATCCTCCTTGCCAATCGGCGTCGCATTCGCATCCGGTGCCTGGCCGGTGTTGACCGAAACAAATCCTCCCGCCTGGATGATCCGATCGAAAGCCGAGCGATCGGTCACCAGGTCCTTAAGCACTGGGAAAGCCTTCGCCCTCCAAGGCTCGACCGTCAACGTCTCCCCATCCTTGAACGACCGAAGGTAAACTTGGCAAGTGGTGGCACCCTTGTTGGGCCCGTGTGGCTCCCCGTTGATTGCCATGGCACAAGATCCGCAGATTCCCTCGCGACAATCATGGTCAAAAGCGATCGGCTCTTTTCCTTCTTTTGTCAGCCGGTCATTAACGACATCGAGCATCTCGAGAAAGGACATATTGGGATTCAGACCATCGGCCTCGTAGGACTCGAAGTGTCCCCCGCTCTCTCTGGATTTCTGCCGCCAGACCCTCAAATGCAGCTTCATTTATAACTCCTCGTCGCCAACTGCACTTCCTCAAAAGTCAAAGGCTCGGTGTGCCGAACTTCGGCCTTCCCCTCCCCCTGATACTCCCAAGCCGACACGTGGGAAAATTCCTTGTCCCGTCGGGCACACTCCCCGTCCGAGGTTTGGTGCTCCTCCCGAAAATGACAACCACAGGACTCGTCCCGCTCGAGCGCATCCCGGCACATCAATTCCCCCAGTTCCAAGAAATCGGAGACCCGCCCGGCCTTCTCCAAGGATTGGTTTAAATCCTCCCCCGATCCGGGAACATTCACGTTTTCCCAGAACTCCTTCCGCAAGCCGCGAATGGCGTCGATCCCCTGCTCCAGCCCCTGTTTGGTCCGGCTCATGCCGCAGTGATCCCAAAGGATTTTGCCCAGGCGCCGATGGAAATCGCTGACCGGTTTCTTTCCCTGAATCCCCAAAAGCTTTTTGGTCCGCGCCTGCACCGCTTCCGTCGCCTCCCAGAACGCCTCCGTCTCGGACGCTTTCTTGGCCCCGCCGGGTTTCAGCTGGGATAGATAATCCCCTATGGTGTAGGGCAGGACAAAATAACCGTCCGCCAACCCTTGCATCAGGGCGCTGGCCCCGAGACGGTTGGCCCCGTGATCGGAAAAATTCGCCTCTCCCAACACAAACAACCCGGGGACGTTGCTCATCAGGTGATAATCCACCCAAAGCCCGCCCATGGTGTAATGCACTGCCGGAAAAATCCGCATCGGCGATTCGTAGGCACTCTCCCCGGTGATCTCGTGGTACATGGCAAAAAGGTTGGCGTATCTTTCCCGCACGGTGGATTCCCCCAGACGCCCGATGGCTTCGGAGAAATCAAGGTACACTCCCAATCCCGAGGGGCCCACGCCCCGACCTTCGTCACAAACCCGCTTGGCCGCCCGCGAGGCAATGTCCCGGGGAGCCAGATTTCCGTAACTCGGATACAACCTCTCCAAAAAGTAATCGCGTTCGCCTTCCGGGATCTGGGCCGCGGGTCGTCGATCCCCCTGGGCCTTGGGCACCCAACACCGCCCGTCGTTCCGCAACGACTCCGACATCAGCGTCAGTTTCGACTGATAGTCGCCCGAAACCGGAATGCAGGTCGGATGGATCTGGGTAAAACAGGGGTTGGAAAAAAGAGCTCCTCGCCGATGGGCCCGCCAAATAGCCGTGGCATTCGAACCACGGGCATACGTTGAAAGATAATAGGCGTTCCCATACCCGCCGGTGCAGAGCAGAACCGCATCCGCCTCATGGGCCCGGAGCTCCCCGGTCACCAGATTCCGCGTGATAATTCCCTGGGCCCGCCCCTGATCCACCACGAGATCCAACATCTCGTGACGCGGAAACATCGATACCCGACCCAAACCGATCTGCCGGCTGAGCGCCTGATAGGCTCCCAAGAGCAACTGTTGACCGGTGGCACCCCGCGCATAAAAGGTCCGGGACACCTGGGCTCCGCCAAAGGAGCGGTTGGCCAACATCCCCCCATATTCCCGGGCAAAAGGAACCCCTTGGGCGACACACTGATCGATGATGTTGACGCTCACTTCCGCCAACCGATACACGTTCGCTTCCCGCGCCCGAAAATCGCCGCCCTTGATCGTGTCCTGGAAAAGACGGCGCACCGAGTCGCCGTCATTTTGGTAATTTTTGGCCGCGTTAATGCCGCCCTGGGCCGCAATGGAGTGCGCCCTCCTGGGGCTATCCTGAAAACAGAACGATTTCACCCGATATCCAAGCTCCGCCAAGCTGGCAGCGGCGGAGGCCCCGGCTAACCCGGTCCCCACCACAATCACCTCGTATTTTCGCTTGTTGGCCGGACTCACCAACCGAACCGAAGATTTAAATTTCGTCCATTTTTGTGCCAGAGGGCCCTCGGGAATTCGGGGATCCAGCTTCATGGCTTCAGCACCCCGGTCAACACCGCCACCGGGATGGCCCCGAACCCCAAAAAGAGAGCCACCGCCAGGATCCAAGCCCCCGTGCTGATGATTTTGGCCAAATGCCGATCCCTCACCCCGAGCGTTTGAAAGACGCTCGCCGCGCCATGCCGCAGGTGGGAGAACAGCAGAGCCATGGCCAAAAGATAAAACCCGCTGATCCACGGATTGGAAAACCCCTTCACCACCATGCGGTAGACATCATGCATCGGCACCCCCCCGGCCACGGTCTCCATCGAAGCATACGAGCGATCCACCAGTTGAGCGGTGAAATGCAACAGATGAAAAACCACAAACCCGAGGATGATCGAGCCACTGATGACCATGGTCACACTGGTCAGTGTCACTTTGAGCCGCGACTTTCGACCCGCCACCGCGTAGCCCTGCGGTTTGGCCATCCGATTTTCTCTCGCCAAGGTCAGGGTTGCCCAAATGTGGAGTCCGGTTGCCAGGATCAAACCCAAACGGAAGGCCCAAAGGACTCCGGGCATCGATTTCAACAAATGGGCGTACTGGTTGATCTTGTCGGGTGTCCCCGCAAACATTTGCAGATTCCCCAGCATGTGGATGACGACAAAGCCAATCATCAAAAGGCCCGTGATGGCCGCGATCCACTTTCTCCCGATGGAGGATTGAATCATGGAGGAAATATTGTTGGGCATAGGAGGATCGTCCGGCAGGTCTTCCTAGTGAAAATGCGCCCTCTGCCGCAAAGTGTCAAAATCTGCCCGTGCCTATAAGCATCAAGGAATCAGAGACTAAGGCCAGCTAATGCCTCCTCCAATCCACTTCCCGGGCGGTTCACCAATCCCCATCGCCATCCGGCCCCCTCGGCGCCCTGACGATCGCTGAGCGGATCGTCCCCAATCAAGGCACACTCCTCCGAACGCAACCCTGCCTCCTGTTCCGCCAACCGAAAGATTTTCGGATCCGGTTTTTCCGCGCCCACCTCCTCGGAGATCAGGACCAGATCCAACTGCTTTGCCCAGTCAAACCCTTGGAGGACTTTCCGGAGGCGTGCATCCCAGTTGGAAAGCAGTCCCATCTTGAAACCCTTTTTCTTTAAGGCCCCGAGCACCGCCCCCGTCTCCGGATAAGCGCGCCAGGCATCGGGACGCGCGAAATGCTCGTACACCTGCTCAAAATAATCGTCCACGGGAAATTCCCGTGGCACCTCCGCCGCCCGCAAGCTGAACTCCACGATTTTTTTCCATCCCTCCCGACCCAACACAGCATCCGTGCCCATGCCCCCGATCCTTCTCTGATTCCAAGCAGTCCGAAAACCTTGTTCCATTTTCTCCGCATCCGCCCTCCACCCGTGGGGCTCAGTGAGGCGAGCGTAGGTCAGCCCCACCGGTTCCGCGGTTCGCAGCAAGGTGCCGGCAGCATCGAAAAAGACCGCCCGAATCACCCGAGGGTCCAACCTTTCAGCCGCAACACTTCCCCCGCGAAAACCAAAGACCCAAGGATGAGGGTGCCATCGGCCACGGGCTCCATCCGGTCCTGATCCAGAGCGGCCTTCACCCCGGAAAAGATGCGCGTCGGATGAATCTCCCACCTCAAGGGGTCCGAACTTCTGCGATCCGGCAAATAAACCCCCCAGATCTTCGCACCTGTTTTTTTCAATTCGCCCAACATCTCCCGAGCCGGCTTATCCTTCAGGCAGCCGAAAAGAATCCTTCCGGGTGAACCACCAAAATGCTCCCTCCAAGTCCGCACAGCGGAGCGAACGCCCTCGAGATTATGGGCACCATCAAGGACCAACCTTCGCTTGTTGTTCAAGAGTTGAAAACGTCCCGGCCAGACGGTATGCCCCAAGCCACGCTGAATCCATCGATCGGGGAATCCAAGGTAACGGCCGGCCTCCCGGGCCAAAGAGAGGTTCAGTCGCTGATGTTGTCCCCGCAACCGAAGGGAGCCATCTCCCGCAGGCAAAGGCCGCACAAACCGAAGCGGACAACGGAGCCTTCTCGCCCGCTGTTTTAAAATCCGGGCGGCCTCGGGTGGCCAAGGAGCCGAAACAACCGGCACGCCCCGCTTCAAGATCCCCGCTTTTTCCGCACCGATTCGGGCAAACCCCCGTCCCAGAATCTCCTCATGATCCCGCCCGAGCGAAGTCAATAGGCAGAGCTCGGGGATGATGACATTGGTGGCATCCAATCGTCCGCCCAGACCTGTCTCCCAAACGACGAAATCCACCCTCTCCTCCCGAAAGATGCGCAATGCGATGGCCGTGGCCGCCTCAAAGAGGGTCGGCCGATCTCTCGGAGGCAGCCGATGCATGACACGAACCACGGCTTCCGTGTTTTTCTGGAGAATCTTTTTCTCCACGAGGCGGCCACCGATCCGGAACCGCTCACGAAAATCGACCAGATGAGGGGACGTATACAGACCAGGGCGAAACCCGGCCTCACGGAGAATCGAATCCAGCGCGGCGGCGACAGATCCCTTCCCGTTGGTGCCGGCGATGTGGATGAAGTTCAGCCCATGCTCGGGATGATGCAGAAGCTGGAGAAGTTGTTTCATCCTCCCCAATCCGGGTCGGATGCCCGCGGCACAAACCTCCGTCAGCCGCCCAACCGGGTCGAACTGCTTCAGAGATACCGGAGGAGCCGGGCCAGGGTCTCCTTCATTTCCGCGCGAGGCACGATCATGTCAATCAGTCCGTGTTCGTGCAGAAATTCCGAGGTTTGAAACCCTTTCGGCAATTCCTGCTGGGTGGTCTCTCGAATCACCCTGGCACCCGCAAAACCGATCATCGCTTTCGGCTCCGCCAAAATCACATCCCCGAGAGAGGCGAAGCTGGCCATGACACCGGCCATCGTCGGGTTCGTCAGGACAGAGATGAAGGGCAGACCCGCCGCCCCCAGCTTGGCCAGCGCCCCGCTGGTCTTCGCCATCTGCATCAGGCTGAACATCCCCTCATACATCCGCGCCCCTCCCGAGGCGGAAAAAACAATCACCGGCGCTTTTTTCTGCAGCCCTCGTTCAATCGTCCGGGTCACTTTCTCCCCCACCACGGCCCCCATGCTTCCCCCCAGAAAGGCAAACTCCAGGGCGGCCAACGAGACCTCGCGCCCCCCGATCTTCCCCCACCCGCAAATGATGGCATCTTTCAACCCCGTCTTCTTTCGGTTGGCTTTGAGTTTGCTGGCGTAGCTGGCCACCCCTTTGAACTGAAGGACGTCCACCGCCTCCATGCCCGCATCGTGCTCGATGAACTTTCCGCCGTCACAGACAGAAGCCAAACGCTCGCGGGCCCCCAGGGTGAAATGGTGGGCGCACTTGGGGCAGACCTGCAGGTTTTTTTTCAGCACCTGGTTGTAGATCACCTCCCCGCACCCGGGACATTTGGTCCAGAGTCCGCCTGGAATCCCGCGGGAGCGGGCCTTCGCCTCCTTGCGGGGTTCGTATTTTCTTCGTTCGAATACAGCCATGGTTTTAAAAAGGTTATCCCCGGGCCACGGTCAAGGCCGCCACCTCGGCGGCCCCCGCTTGGCGCAGGACTCGCGCACAGGCATCTGCCGTGGCTCCGGTTGTGAAGATATCGTCACAAATTAGCAACCGCAGGCCACAGGGGTCAAACCCCGGAGCCAAGGCCAAGGCCCCTCGCAGATTCCGCAAACGCTCTGATCGCCGCAGACGGGCCTGGGGTGTGGTCACTTTTTGGCGCAGCAACCCATCCCGCACCGGAAGATTTACCCTCGAGGCCAGCCAGGTCGTCACCTCTAAGCTTTGGTTGAATCCCCTCTTCCTCCTCCGCAAGGGATGAAGGGGCACTGGAATCAGCGCATCCCAAGACTCTGCCGCGTAATGTTCGCGGAACCCGTCCCGCAACCACCGCCCCAACCACGGCCGCAGGAAATATTCCCGACCATACTTGAAGCGCAGAATCGCCTCTCGCACCGACCCCACTGCACGGTATGCGGCACGAAGACGGCTAAGGGCCCATGTTCGTTTTTCACAATTGGCGCAAACGAAGGAATCAGAAATCGGCCTCGGGTAAGGTTCGGCACAGCGCTCACAAAAAGGCCTCTCCAGCCGAGCCCAAGGGCGCGGCGGTCTCCCTGCGGGAAAAATCAGTCCCAGGGCGGATTCAATCCAGATGCGCACGAATCGGTTTTCCCATTAGGGAAAAGGCAAACAACAGAAGGACGAGAAAAGGCAAGGGTCCGGATTCAAGGGATGGCCCCCACCAGCCGGGAGTGGCTTGGGAAACTTCCGGAAAAGAGGCCTCCGCCCATCGCACGCCGGCCACCCAACCGGCGTGCAACCCCATCGCGGCCCATAGGTTTCCCTGCCCCCAGACGATCCGCGCCAAAACCAGTCCGGCCACCGCCAGGCCCGCGAGTCGCCAGGGATCGGCCGCTCCAGACCAGAGCTCCAGCCGACCCCACGCCGTGAACCCATCCCACCAGCCCTGCTCCATTCCGGCACTGGGACGGATGAAGTGAACCGCCGAAAAAAGAATCGCATTCACTGCCAGGAGCACTTTCGCCGGACGCCCCCCCATCGCTTTCCACCAGGCCATTCCCAATACTCCCCGAAAGAAAAATTCCTCGAGCACCCCCACCAAGAGTCCGGTGGCCACCGCCCCCGCCCACAAATCCACCCCGGGCACCGCCACCCATTTCCTGACGCCCAGCCAAACCTGCAAACATGCCACCACTCCCACCATTCCCATCCCTACTCCAAACCAAAGAAGACTCCGGGTCAGTCCGGTTTGCCAATGGGAAGAATCGTAAAATCTTTTTGGATGATCCCTCCAATACCACAAAAGAAGTGGGACGAGAGCTAAAGCGACACCCAATTGAACCCGGCCAAAAATCCTCGGAAAGGGAAACATCCCCGGAGCCATTCTTTCCACCATGAGGGCAATGGGATGTGCCAGGACCGCGGTCAAAAAGACCCAAAGCCCAAGAAATCCTAAGATCCCGCCAATCCCGCGCTTCACCCACGCATCTTGCACACCCATCGGCACTTACGGCCAACCTTTTTACCCCATCCGAGCGTTGCCCCCCCTACCCCCTCTCGGTTACTCTTTTCCATTCAACCCATGGCAGAAGCCCGCCCCATCGCTCCTCTTGAGTTTGAAAAGCCGCTCGCCGAACTGGAAAAGCGAATCGAGGAATTGCGCAATCTTTCAGGGAAACAAAAGCTCGGCGCTGAGGCTGACATTCAATCCCTGCAAAAGAAACTCGAGGAGGCGCGAAGGGAAGTTTATGGCAACCTCACCCCTTGGCAGCGCGTGCAGATCGTGCGGCACCCGCAGCGACCCTATCTGCTGGACTACCTCCGGTTGGGAGCCACCGAAGTGGTCGAACTGGGAGGCGACCGGGCTTACGGCGACGACCATGCCCTGATCGGCGGGTTGGCCACCCTGGGCAAACAGCGGGTGGTCTACCTCGGCCACCAAAAAGGCCGCGACACCAAGGAAAACCTGATGCGGAACTTTGGCTGCGCCCACCCCGAGGGCTACCGAAAAGCTCTCCGCTTGATGCGCTTGGCCGACCGCTTCCGCCTGCCAGTGGTCAGTTTTATCGACACTCCCGGGGCTTTCCCCGGAGTCCCCAGTGAAGAGCGCCATATTGCCGAGGCGATTGCCGTCAACATCCGGGAAATGTTTAACCTTCGTGTTCCCGTGGTCGCCGTGGTCATTGGCGAGGGAGGGAGCGGTGGCGCTCTCGGCATCGGCGTGGCCGACCGGGTATTGATCCTGGAAAATGCTTATTACTCCGTCATTTCCCCGGAAGGTTGCGCCAGCATTCTGTGGAAGGACCGGGCCTTTGCTCCCCAGGCGGCGGAAGCCCTGCGCATCTCCGCCCGCGATCTAAAAGAACTCAGGCTGGTGGATGAGGTGATTCCCGAACCCGAAGGCGGAGCCCACCGGGACTGGGAAGCCACCGTTCAGGGAGCGGTTGAAAAAGTTTCCCACCACCTCGCGGAACTGGGGCGTCTTTCGCCTGCATCCCTGATGGAAGCACGCCACGCCCGCTACCGAGCCATGGGCTCCGTGCTCGAATCGAGCCGATAGTCTCCTTACCCTTCTTCCCCGATCTTTCCCAGTTCGTCCCGGATCCGAGCAGCTTCCTCAAACTGCTCCTTCCCCACCGCGGAATCCAAATCATCCTGCAAACGTTTTTTGCGGAGTTTTCGCATGGCCTTGGGCACCTTGCCGGCATGCCGGGTTCCTTTCTGGCAATCGTTGAGCACATCCTGCAACAGGGTGGCAAACACCGCATAACATTCCCCGCATCCCAGCCGTCCGGTTTTCCGCACATCCTCCGAGGTGAAACCGCAACTGGGACAACGGTTGGAAGCCGCCGGGGTCGGGGAGGGAATCAGGAGCGTTTTGGCGGAGATCTCCTTGATTTCGTTTTCCACCGCGGCCGCCGGATCCTCCTTGCCCTTGCTGGCGGCGAGCTTGGAAACCGAGGCCCAGACATCAAAATCCACGAGATCTTTTTGGGATAGCTGGGGGATGCACTTCTCACACACATGCACGTCGATGGATTTCCCGCTTACCAGCTTGCTTAAATGGCAAGTCGCCTGGTTGCCTGGGCAGAACGTGCACTCCATAACTGGAGATTAACCGTGGCCGACCCATTTCGCAAACCCCGCCCCGCCGATCCTGTCTGGTTGACGGC
>Ga0214923_10007664_pt1 | contig 11711 bp, 13 predicted proteins | sample LL1510_MetaG_FD_177993 | JGI IMG/M metagenome (GOLD analysis project Ga0214923, IMG submission 177993) | Freshwater microbial communities from Lake Lanier, Atlanta, Georgia, United States - LL-1510 | ecosystem: Environmental > Aquatic > Freshwater > Lake | place: USA: Georgia | collected... | reverse complement strand
CTACCACGGCGGCTCAAGAAAAATGCGTAGAAACATTAGAAACAATAAAATGGTCAGAAAGACAAACCGTAGACATCGTGGTGGCGGCTCCTTCTTCACTCCGTATTCCGATTACCCTTCTGGAGTAGATTACAGCCTGCCAAAGGATATGGCTGACTTAGCCAAAGTATCAACTCTTGACGCCAAGTTTGCAGAGCTTCCGGCAGTCCAGCGTGCGGCAGGCGTACCCATGCAGAACGGTGGCAGATACAGAGGCGGTCAGAGCCCTGTTGATGCCCCCAGTATGATTTTATCAACCCCTGAGGAAGAGGCCGCTGCACGTCTAAACCCTCAGTGGTACACAGAAAACACTGTAGTTACCAACTTCCGTGGACCATTGCCTATTCCTGGCGGCACAGTGCCTGCACCTGCACCACCAAAGTCAGGTGGTCGTAGACTCAAGAGCCGCAAAAACAATATCCGCAAAAACAATAGCCGCAAATACAAGATGATGCGTAGATAAAGACAATAAACACAATAAACACAATAAACACAATAAACACAATAAACACAATAAACACAATTTATTTTATTACACTGTATGTAATAAAATAAGAAAAACATGTCATTAGCTTGCGTAGCTACTAGAAAACATCACTAAGAATAACCCGATTGCCGATAATATTAACCCCGCCATTTTATACCCATTAATTGTATCTTTTACGCCGTATTGACTATAAATCAAGGCCAAAAACACACTAACTAAACAACGTATAATATGTATATCAATAAGGCCTGAAACACGATATGCCGCCCACAAGTATGCAATCGGGGTACATAGCCCAATTATTGACGCGACCACAATATACATCCAAATATCAGTTTGGCTAACATTGGAGTTTAACTTCTTTGCCTCCAAGTATGTTTGATATGATTTGCGACATAAAACGTAAAAAGCACTGTCGGCTAAGCCCAATCCAAGCCCCCATAGTGTGCTCATCCTTAAACTTTCTTATGAAAATAATTATGACGCCCCTGACAACGGTACACCAACCTCAGGCTGTACCCAGTCAGGCCACACTTTCAGCAATAGTGCACGTTGCTCATCTGTCCATTCGGCAGTTTTCCCCATTACGTCAACATGAATAAATAAATCACCATACTGACCTATGCTACCCTTAACAGGCATACCAAGGCCCTTCGCAACCAAAACCCCGTCATGTTTAAGCATGCCGCCACCCCACGATAAACTAATAGGCTTTTCGCTAGGGTGCGTTTCCAACTTAATACCAAACCCAAGCAACGCCTCCTTCATCGTGACAGAATAGTTAATATGTAAATCGCTTCCCTGCCAGTCATAGTCAAGACCACCCGTTCGCGTTAGATTTAGAATTACATCGCCAGGTACTTCATAATCAGCCGAATCTGAGCATTCGCCCCTGAACCGCATTTTGTCCCCATCGCCCATCCCAGGCTCAATCTTAGCATTCAACGCCTTCTCATGGGCCTTGTATTTACGACCATTACATTCATGACAGACTTGAGTTACTCGTTTACCCTCACCGTTACAGTCAGAACAGGGCTGTGTTATCTGCTGTATCATTCCTGGAGCAAGCTGTCGCATCATCATCTTCATCCCTTGCCCCTTACAACCACTACAGGTTTCCGTTTTCAATGAACCAGAGGCCTTACAAAGCCCACACCCACGCTGCTGCTGAAACTTAATCTGAATCTCCCGCCCCTTGTAAAAGTCAGAAAGAGATAACGGTATATCATGCGACTTATCTGGACCTTTGGCAGCCTTCTGTCGGCCTCGGCCTCTGAACCCACCGCCAAACATCTCACCAAACATACCCCCTAAGCCACCAAAGCTCATACCGCCGCCACCAAAGCTCATGCCCCCACCCCCAAACATTTCCGCTAAATTTATCCCACCGCCACCGCCACCAAACACCTCTTCAGAGCCTGTCATATCGTACATGCCGCGTCGTTCAGAATCAGCCAATACTTCGTGAGCATGATTAATCTCCTTAAATTTTTCGGGGTCACCACCCTTATCAGGATGATGTTTTAAACTGAGCTTTTTATAGGCCTTATGAATTTCATCTTCAGTTGCAGTTTTAGCCACGCCAAGACACTCATAAAGAGACATGGCTTCTATTTTATATTAAGTCGACCTTTTTAAGTAAAGAAAAGGGGTATAAAGTCATTTAATAATTTAACTTCAGATGACGACATATGTATCAGCCTGTTTCGATAACGCAGAGAAACTTGATTATTTGTATGAGTTTCTTAAGCTAGGGTTCCCCACAATCCTTTTTTCAGCACCAACCGTACAGATACAACCCCATACTAATCTAACAATAATAGAAACTGAGTTTAGCGACCTACCTTTTGCAAAAATGTTTAATGAAACAACTACTATTCTACCAAGCAAACGTGACCCCACGATTGACATTTATAAACATTTTGTTTTACTTAATAGCAAAATTTATTTTCTAAATAGGGGTATTGCACATGTGCAAGAAGCCGATAAAACATTTGCATGGATAGATCTAGCCCTAATGGGGTCCTTAAAAAGCCCATCAAAATTAAAAACGGTTAAGGTCCAACCCAATAAAATTTTGGTACCAGGTAACAAAGAAATATATTTAATAGATGTAAACAAGCCCTGTAAACGTTTTAACTGCTCCTTATTTTTCGGCACAAAGGAGGCTATAAACACGCTACACACTGCTGTCCTATCTAATTCAAAGCAGCTAACTTGGGATTCAAATCTATGGGCTCTTATTGAATTTCAAAAACCAGATCTATTTCAAGTTTACTCTTGCACAAACAACGATGAAATTTTAAATTTCCCTGAAATACGTGTGATCCTGAATCTAATGATAAAGAATGAAGAAAAAATTATCAAACGTTGCTTAACAAATGTTCTTTCAATAGCCGACGCTATATGTATTTCTGACACAGGATCGACCGACGAAACCCTACATATCTTAGAAACCTTTTTACCAACGCTCTTAGTTCCCTATAAAGTGGCAAATCACACCTGGTCAAATTTCGGGCACAATCGTACGCTGTCCTTTAACGAAACAAGGGATTTCTGTAGCGAACTTGGATGGGCCCCAGAGTCAACATATGGACTATTACTTGATGCAGATATGAACTTCGTACACACGGATAAATTCGATAAACAGACTCTAACAGAATCTGGCTACCTTCTGCTGCAAAAAAGCCCAGGCCTAGAATATTTCAATACACGTCTAGTCAAGCTTAGCTTTCCTTGGTCATGTAAAGGGTACACCCACGAATATTGGCACGGCACAAATTGTGCTCAACTAGATACTCTTTGGATTAATGATATTGGGGACGGGGGATCTAAAAGCACCAAATTTATCCGCGACGAAATGCTCTTACGCAAGGGTTTAGAAGACGAGCCAAAAAACGAACGCTACATGTTTTACCTTGCACAAACACTAAGGGACCTTAACAAAATACAGGAATCGATAGAAATGTATAAGGAGCGAATCAAAGCAGGTAGTTGGACTGAAGAAGTCTGGTACAGCATGTACTCAATTAGCAAGTTATATTATCAGCTCAATGATTTAACCGAAATGGAATACTGGGCATTAAAGGCCTACGAACTAAACAAAAACCGAGCTGAAAATTTATATTTTCTAGTAAAGGTATTTAGGGAAAAAAGCCTAAATTACAAAGCATGGCATTACCTTTTATTAGGCATGAGCATAGGAAAACCAACGGATATTTTATTCATTGAACCAGATGTCTATAAATTTCTGTTTTTATATGAGAAAACCATTCTAAACTACTATGTACAGCCCCATAAGCAAGAAGAATCGTTAAAGGATTTTATTGATTATTTAAATTTAACGGGTGGCACATCATACCCAAATTTAAAATTCTACGTTCTGCCAATAAAGTCAAGAAAAATCTCATCGCTGCTTTTCCCTAATATTGACGATTATAAGGCCTCGTCAACTTCAGTATTGAAAGAAGGCGACGACTACAGATTAAACATTCGATATGTCAATTATACACTTACAGATGATGGTTCTTATACCGTAAAAGACAACAATATTATAAACACACGAAATTTCACATGTATAGTCGATGAAAATTTCAACCCAATTACCCCTATAAAGGAAGTAAATATTGGTTTCCCAGCCAAACGTACAACAAATGTCAAGGGGTTAGAAGACGTGCGGCTTTATAAAAACGAAAAGCAAGTCATGTGGGCAGCAACAAGTAAAGAATATTCTGATGATGGCGACCTTCGAATTTTAATTGGCGATTACGACATTTCAGGGTTCCAAAATGCAGTTTCTGTCAGGGCACATAAACAAACGGCATGTGAAAAAAACTGGATCCCCATAAAAGACAATACATTTATTTATGGGTGGTCTCCGTATACAATAGGAATAATAAAAGGATCCCAATTTGAACCAACACTTACGCAAGAGCTACCACGTTTTTTCGAAAACGTACGGGGATCCTCAAATGTAGTTGAGTACAATGATGCAATATACACAATAACACACATTGTTATATATGGAAGCCCCCGTAAATATTATCACGTATTGGTTAAGATTAACCGCGTTTCAAAACTTGTAGAGGCGTACTCTTTGCCATTTTATTTCCAAAAAAACAGCATAGAATTTTGTCTTGGTCTAGAAATCAAAAATAATACACTTTACGCATTTGTTTCACAGAACGATTGTGACCCAATACTTGTCGAAGCAAATCTTGATGACATAAAACTTCATAATATTTAATAATCTGATTTTAACTATTTTATAAAATTAGTGTATCATAAAATAGTGTATATAACATCACCTTTGGTATATAACATCACCTTTGGTATATAACATCACCTTTGGTATATAACATCACCTTTGGTATATAACATCACCTTTGGTATATAACATCACCTTTGGTATAAGCCTTATTTTTTTAGTGTTAAACACGTACAAGACTCACAGTGATAATAACCAGGCCCTTTTTCGGGAAATGGTATAACTTCGTGTTTGGGGCATTGGCGTCCTTTGGTCCAAACAGGATCTTCACAAGAGGCTACTCCGCCACGCCTTACGCGTCTAGATTTTGACTTACGCGTTGACTTACGTTTAGAATTACGCACTGTGTATAGACCGTTCATTTTATACTAAAGATGGATATTTTTTTTCCGGGAAACTATTCGGAGTCACCCGAATATCAGAACTTCTCTCCCCCTTATAGATATGCTATTATGGGTTCGCATATTGACTACAGTATTATTTTCAATCATTATGTCAATACTACTATTTTATGTTGAAAACCGGTCGAATTTTCCATCGTACATAATTATACCTTTAATAGTTGCGGCACTTACAAAATACACGATTGGAGATTGGGATGAAGGATTCAAATGGACTATTTTAGATATTCTATACTGGTTTAGTATTATAGGTTCGAGCTACGGAGTTGTTTGTGTATTATCGAATAAAAGTTCTTCGACTAGGTAATTTGTAAAACTTCAGTTTTTATTGTTAAACCGTGGCCGTCTTCATAAATAGTACCGGGGACGTCGTACGCTTCAACGTTAATTTCCCTAATAACAACATCGCCGAAATTCTCAAAATCCTGCTCATCAAACGCTACAAGACAGTCTATTCCATTAAATTTATGCCACCAGTGTTCAAGTTCATAACGACTTGTGTGGACAATATACCCGTCATTTTGACTATTCTTAGAAAATTTGTATAACCGCACCTTAAAAATTTTTTTCTCTCTATTTTCAATCGCAGGACTGAAAAACTGTGTCATATCGTATATTTTATTTTTGTCTGCAAAAAAAAAAAATTCATTTGTTATGGACTGCGGGTCTATTGGTACCTTATCACCAATTAAAGAAAATAAAGAATAGTGATGACAAATTTTATCAGTGCTGTTTACTAGCTCTCTCATCCGCAATGTCATAATACTTCCTTTATTTTTACCAAAAACGCGGGTAATGGTCTTAAATACTGAATAAATACACAGTTTTCCACCATTTTGATATTTCTTTGTTTTTCTTCTGGATATATAATTCCTTTTACTACGTCTTCGAGTCTTAGGCATTTTATTTATAACTAATAAATTCCTAAGCCCGTCTTGTTTTCTTAGATGCCTTTTTCTTTGCTTTAGCCGTCTGCTTTCTCGCCTTACGGGGACGCTGGCTTAACGGCGAAGGAGGTTCCATAGATTTACCTTCACTATTTTCGTATTGACCCATACGCTTTAGCTTTGCATAACTACGCTTCAGAGCATAGTTTTTCTTGACGTATTCAAGAGCCTCTGGGTACTGTTCATCCATATCATCTGAATGAAAATACTCTAGCATACCAAGGTCAAACATCAGGATTAGACAAATAAACACATCCGTTGTATAGGGGTGCCTATGTGTTTTGCAAGAAGATCTACTCTCAACATTATCCTTATCTACAAAGAATGTTTCACCGCGTTCATCATCAATACCTTCGAATTGTATAACATTTTCTAAAGGTGGATTTGCGTACATATTTATAAGCTGTACTCTGCCTGTGCGTTTACGCTTGATAAGATGTAACGCACGGTGAATAAATGTATCCCAAACAGCCTGTGAAACCGGGGTAATCTGCTTCCAATAAATCGTGTAACCCATTTCTAAACTTGTCGTAGATTTTTTTTACCGCCCTAAATAAGATCTCTAATTTCCGAAACTAACGCATCAATCTTCGCCTCCGTTTGACTTGACCAGTAATCTATCGTCTTTTTTAAATGAAACCGGCAGCATTTAAATGGGCGGGTCGCTTGTACAAAAAGCCGCCCCCTTGCAAACGCCTCACGAATAAGCCGCTCCAGCTCTGCCGTCCCTTTCGCAGGAATGTATCCGATCCACCCTCCATCAGGGATCGCATTCGAATAGTCAAGCCCTCCGCCAGCAGTTTTCTTGACCTTCCGCTCATCAAACATAAACACCATTTTAACTGTGGGATCAGAACCACCGATAAACAATTTATAATGTAACGCCGGTTTTTCACTGGGCTCAAGTGGAAGCCGATACGCCTTATTCGACCGTAAAGCCGCGGTTTCCAACGCCCCAAAATCCGCCGCATCAAGACGGTAGGACGGATTTATAATATCTTTAATAGGAATTTTTCGTTCAATAGAGCTTTTAACATGATTATCTAACGAATCACTTGTGTAGCAAAAACCCGATCCCAACCGGACAAGACCCATAAGATCCTCCGCCGAACTTTCTTCGTACGGATCCATTAAAATGGGATCCTCCTGATTTTTACAATTTGTTTTGACCCAACTTACCATTTGACCTTTATCCAAACCGGGAGGTATAACGGCATCCTTCCTAAGCTTAGCAGTTTGTAAGGCAAACGATTGCTTCAACGCAGGAGTAATTGCATTTGCCGACCGTTTTGCATTCACAGTAATATTCAAAACCGGCGTCTTAACTTTCTTTGTCAAAGCACGTAATCGTCGTTGCTCTAGCGAAGCCGCGATGGCTTTTGCCTCCCCATAGACTTTCTTAAACAATGATTTTAAAACACAGCGACGTGCAGCCGGATTTGGGTTCCAGACTTTATTTTCGGGGCAAGGCAACATTGAGCGACCCTTTGAGCCAGGACGGGCATTTTCACGTAAACACCGTTTGGCAGCAACCGAATAATATTGTCCTTCAGGACATGACATCTCTATTATAACTTAATTCTTTCTTGCACAGGCATGTTTTTATATTTTGTATACAGCACATAATCCTCCTTGTAAAAGTGTTCAAGAAGCCAGGCACTATTTGTATCTGAAATATAATCATTCTCTGGAGTCTTTTTAGTGTTGTGTGTAAGAGGTAATTTAAATTCAATACCAAGTAAATCTAACATGTATTTTAACTCTTCATCCAAATTATCCTTTATTAGAACAAATTTGGGATCTCTAACCCATAAAATCTGTTGGCTATAGGTGTATTTCCGCTCCAGAATAGTGGGGCCAATATAATGATTCTCATTTTTTATCTCCTTTATTAATGAATGATAACATTCATGGTTTGGATCTCTAAGAACATCAACCCATTTATTGGGTGTATTAATATTGTTCTCCAATAAGAATGTACTATTTATTGTAGGTTTGTACACAGAAAAATATCGCACAGCAGATTTAAACCTGGAAACTGGGTGTTGAAGCATAATAAACTGATTTTTAATCAAAGGATCGTCAACGTCGACATTGTGAAAGTGATACTGAAAACGTTCAGGAAAAGCCTTAGCTAAAGCGGCAAAGCTGAAGCCAGCATTTTTAGGAATATGAATAAAATTTATTTTTTCGGACATCTATTTTACAAGACGAATTTGCGTTTAAGCCGCCGAGTTTTTCTACGTCTGCGTCCTGCACTTGCAGGAAAAAGCCTTTCCAAAACATTATTTAAATTTCCAATAGTGGTTTCAAACGCAGGTTTATCACCAAGCCCATACATATGTGCCTTAGCCTGAGTCACAGGCTCAAACCCAAGCCGTTTATAATATTCAATCAATTTATTACTACGTTCTTCATTTGTGCCGGCAAATTGCCCCGCTTGGGCAATGGTATAATCGGCCTCAAGAACAATAGGACACGTATTATCTGGGACCATTCCGTTCTTCAAAAGATATTGCATAGCAAAATATAATAGCACCGTCCCTTCGCCTTTTTTATGACCAACACACTTCAAATATTTTATATGATATACGCCATTTATTAGCTGGAGAAAAAGAAAGCAGTTTTTAGCAAAAAAATACGTCGACCCTTCGTGTCTGTCAACATAAACAGGCACCCCACCTATTGTGCCCACAATACTTATGTTATAAATATGGTCATCCGAATATCTTAATGCAGCCGCAGAAATCTGCCATCCCTCTACCGTTCCAGTTAAAGGATTGTGTACTGTACGCCATGTCCCAGGGACCTTTCGTTTTACTCCTGAAGCAATTATTTCAGGAGCGTGTATCACTATATTCATCTACAAAAGCATAAGATTATGTGCCCCGCATTTCATCTTCACAACGCGAACCACAGAAATAGCTGCCATCAACTAAACATCGCTGACCACAGTTATCGCATGTGTGGCACGCACAGGCCTCACCATCAAAATAATACTCACCATGGCACACATGAACCTCTATTTGCTCCCCATCGTAAATAGTCGTCGTCTCTTCGGGAGGCCAGAACATGTCTTGCCCGTCAAATCGGGCATACACAGAGCCATCGCTTCTAAAGTCGTAAAACCGACCGGACGCAGACTGGTAAAAGGCGTCCTTAAAGGTTGGCCGCTTCAACCAACAGTGAACTACACCATCGGGAGTCCACATTAATGTCTTAGTTTCATACCAACAGATAGTAGCACCGTTATTTGTTTTTACAGCCAAAATATTGGCATTAGGCTGTTTTGGCTGATTGTTTTGACTGTTTTGACTGTATTGACTGTGTTTCTGCATTGTTTTTAAAACACTCTAGCACACCATAAATATCAATTTTTTCTAAAGATTCGTCACTGACTCCCCACATAGAACAGTAATAGCATCAAGAAAACTTACACGGTTCAGAATCATAGCAACGTGCCCCTCCCCGCAAATGGCGTAAATTTTCTGAGATTCTTCTGGGCTATAATAACTATATGTTTTACAAATTGTTTCCAAGAAAGCAATAATATCTTCAAAACTATACCCAGCTGCCCATAATTTAAGAAAATTACGGACAACTTCAGGGCGATTACCAGATAGCGTAGCTAATCCAAGGTCCCTTAATATTATTACAGGTGGAGCATTAACAATACTCTGAGCCTCTGACGCCTCAATAACGTTTGCTGTACCAATAGACACGCAAAGCGTCTGTAAATAATGCTGATACAACCTTGCATTCCCTAAAGACATTGTTATAAGCCAGGTCAATGCTTCAGGGGTAATACGCAACGCTGGGTTTTGCCGTCTAAGAATCTCAGACCCATGAATTGTTAAATTTACAGGCAGAAATTGTAAAATTGTACACCGACTTTGCAACGGCTCAATAAAGGGTTCTGGCCCATTGGCACAAAATAAGAACCGGGCATGTCCTTCATAGCGTTCCAATATACGTCGTAATGCCTGTTGCGAAACAATAGGCAACGAATCGGCATCATCAAGCCAAACCCACGCCTTAGCCTCCTTATTTGGGCGAACCCGTTTCACAAACTCCCCAAGCCGATTTCTAACCATCGCAATACCACGGTCATCGGTCGACTTCAGCTGTAGGACATAAATATCACGGTCCTTTTCAGCAACTCCCATAGAATCTAAATAGTCTTTCAAAAACAGCCGTGAAATAAACGTTTTGCCGGTGCCAGCAGGCCCTAAAAACATAAGGTGAAAAGGCTGTTTCATATGATCTTTTAAGTACTCTACAATATGTTCTTGACCAAGTACTGAATCTAAGTGCATTAAGTAATCTCTTATTAGGGGCTTTATATCTATTTTAAACAGTAAGAAGTACCGAAACAAAAAAAAGAAATCATCAATCATCAATCACAGATGTGCAGCAGGACAATCGGAAAAAATTGAAATCGCAAATCACAAATGTTTAAGGTTAGCTGCCTGCCATCAGACCAAAGAAGTCTTAAACAGTACACGAGCAAAATGCCAAAGAAGCATTCCGTGATGAAGTCCAGCCCCCTAGTGCCATGCAAGCCTGGGCCCTGCAAGCTTGGGCCCAACCAGGACCCCAGTCCCTGGCTTGAGGCAGACACGGCCCTTGCCCACTGGGGTACTCTGACGGAGGACCCGACAGAGAGCATGGCGGAGATTTCCCTTGCGCTAGCATTGCACAAGGCCCGCCGCCTAGCAGAGGCCCAGACCCCAGCTGGCATTGCCGCCGCCACGGCACAGCAGCGTAGCATCTTCAACAGCTTCCTGCTCCAGCACATCCAGCACAACATCAGCAGGGCCAAGGTTACGCAGGGCCTCAAGCACATCAAGCCGTGCTGGCAGCTCCTCCACCGGAACCAGAGCGACCGTGCCGCCGATGACCAGGACCGCCTGAACGCCAGCGACGACGACATGTGGGCATGGGTCCACGCCCAGCCCGAGTACATCAACATGACGGAGCAGGAGTTCGAGGCCCTTGGCAATGGCTTCTCTGAGTACTGGGAGGAGAAGTACGCGGCCTGGGTCCTGACGACCATTCCCAAGGACCCCCACCGCGACGCGGAGGGCAACATTGAGGCCTGCCGCTACTTCAACACCAGCGTGGGCTGCCACCCGCCAGAGGGCCAGAAGTGCCCGTACCGCCACGTCCTGGGCAAGGCCCCAGAGGCAGAGGAGTGCAAGTTCTTCAGCACACCGCGCGGCTGTAAGAATGGGGACAAGTGCCCCTTCAAGCACACCACGGCCTCTGCTGCCTCCACTGCCTCCCTAGACTTTGCCGCAGCTCGTGCTGGCGGCGGGTCCTGGCGTCAACCTGCCGCAGCAGCAGTCGCAGTCCCTGCCGCCGATGGCTGGGAGCTGGCTGGAGCAAAGCCCTTCAAATGCCCATCACGGGCCTCTAGTGCAGCAGCACAAGAGCCCTGTAAGTTCTTCAGGAGCAAGAAGGGGTGCCGGTCCGGGTCGAGCTGCCCCTATCCCCACGTCTAAACTGAAACGCAAAGATAAAAATGAAAAATTAAAAAAAAACAAAAAAAATATTTTTTTTTACGCCCG
>Ga0214923_10007663_pt1 | contig 11713 bp, 7 predicted proteins | sample LL1510_MetaG_FD_177993 | JGI IMG/M metagenome (GOLD analysis project Ga0214923, IMG submission 177993) | Freshwater microbial communities from Lake Lanier, Atlanta, Georgia, United States - LL-1510 | ecosystem: Environmental > Aquatic > Freshwater > Lake | place: USA: Georgia | collected 2015-10-15 | reverse complement strand
CATGATGAACAATAAATTAGAAGTTGCTTATGATATTTACAACCCACTCAGAAAAATGCGTCATCCCCAAGCTGTTATAATACCCGGTGAATTATGAAGTTGGTTATTTGAAAAGAAATCGGGAGTCTTTTAATCACGGCTAATGAAGCTTTTGGAGATTAGGAAAATATATTTCCAGATAGCATTTTGGCTGTTTCTGCTATTGATAGGTTTATTCATCATGCGACAATTATTTAAAGTTGAGGAGACAACTTTGTTGACAAACACCGATAAACTCACTTAAACGGCGCCTGGCATCGGCTATATCGGACGCTTGTAAAACCAGCTTTGTTTTTTTGCAACGTCTTTGCGGTGTTGAGTTGAGCAGGAGCCTAAAATATTCCTCATCAAATGAACTTAGCACCTCGGCTAAATAGAACCTTGGAAATATTTTTTGGCAGCTTCAACAAGACCCGCATGTTGGTCGGAAACAATAAATAAAACGCCTTTTAGACTTCCCGATTCAAGCCAGCGAAAGGTGAGGTGGTCAAGAAAATCCAGACATAGTAGTTAAGCCACTTTTGACATTACACCCCAATAATTTTTTTCGAATTGTTGAGGACTAACATATCCCTATTTTGTCTGGTTTGATTATTTTTTAAAAACACTCGTTCATTTTTTGATCTGTTAAAAAAGCTTTCAGGAACACTATTATCCCAGCATTAGCGTGATAACTTTTCGTCAGGGTTTAAGTGAGTATTTTCGGTTCTATAATGATGAACGACCTCACGACTCACTGAGAACATGTACACTATCTGAATTTTTCAGGAAAAGCATGAAAAAACAGCACCCTTGGGTGCTGTGCTCATTAAGGATTATTATACGTTCTTGCGTATGTTGGAAGAATATATGCCGCTATAACAGCAGCAACAACTACCATTGAAGCCAGCAGCATTTGACTGTTAAACTTAGATGTCCAAGATGGGTCTTCTTTTTTCTGTATTTGAACAGGTTGAAACAAGCTAGAAGGTCTAACAACTGGTTGGGCAGCTTGTACAACTGGTGCTACTGCTTCAAACATTCCTCCACCTACGTGAGAAACTTTAATGGATGGATTCGATTGTAAAGCATGCCTCAAAAGAATTTGATTTTCTTCAGATACTGTTGAATCCTCTAAATTGAGTTCAAGTTCTACTTCTGGTTTGGATAATAGCTCACAAAGTAATTTAAATTTTTTGCTATCTATTGTTAAATAATTAAGAGATAGTTTTTTTATGGATTTATTATTTTCAATTAGCGCTACAAGGTTTTCAAAAACTTTTTCTAGATCATATGAAGCATAATTGCGGATTTGTATAAATTTTAAATTTTGGTGGGAATGTAGGCTATCAAGTAATATTCCTAACCCGTTTTCTCTTCGACTCACAAAATTAAAAGAGCTATCTTTAAACTTAATAGATTGCAGATCGGTAGCTTGTCTCAAGGCGATTAACAAGTCATTTGGAAAATATTCTTCTTGATAAACATAATCACAATAATGAAAATATACTTCATGTAACGCATTGTTGCTGAGGGAACCACATAATTCAGACCATTGGTCGCGAGTAGTATCACTGTATATTTCGGCCGACTTACAAAATGAATTTAATCGAATAGACATTATTATCCTTCTTGCTGCATTAAAAAAATACACCCTAGCACGATTATATGCATATATCAAGAAATTTCTCGAGAACTATTACTATTCATTGAGATAAAGCGCTTCTTCCACTTTGTAGAAAATAAACCAGTGAATCGGTTATTTGATGGCAGTGTATGGGCGGCTGATTTTAATGATGACTTACTTGGCTGCAGTCTAGACGAGGTGTTTTAATTCGGTGTAACAAAGCTTTTTTTTGAGGATTTTAAGGGGGCTCAAAATTAAACATATTGATATTGTATTTTGCCTAGCCAGTAGATTATGTATTAATTCATGACGCACAAACGAAAACAACTGAGCATCCATGCTCAGTTGTCGCAAAGTCCCTTTTAACATTTATCCTTAACACTTGTTATCCTAACAAGTTACAACTTAAATATAGACTATTTTATTTGAATTTGCTCAAAAATAGATAAATTATTTTGTTTTATGCAGGTTTGATTATAAAATGATTCTTTATATCTAGGAGTTTTTATATGTTACAAGATTATACTCTAGTTACTCAAAAAGGCATTCGAGCTCAAATCAATCAATTTTATCGAGCATCCGAATCCGAAGTGGTCTCTGAACTCATAGAATATGCTGAGCTATCAAGTGTGCAAGCTCAAGATGTGGCGAATCGGGCTAAGTTATTGGTACAACATGTGCGCCAGTCTCGAAAGAAGGCTATCGGTGTCGACTCATTTTTAAATACCTATTCTCTTTCTACCCAAGAAGGTATTGCCTTAATGTGTTTGGCTGAAGCATTGCTTCGCATTCCTGATCAATCTACTATCGATAAATTAATTCGTGACAAACTCAGTCATGCCGATTGGAAAGCTCACTTGGGTCAAAGTGATTCCTTTTTTGTCAATAGCACCACATGGGCTTTGGTGCTTACTGGAAAAATACTGAAAAAAGATCAATCTATGAATGATTCCATGGCGGCTTTGAAAAACTTTTTTTCTCGTACCAGTGAGCCAGTGATTCGAACAGCTGTTGGGCAAGCAATGAAAGTTTTGAGTAAACAATTTGTCATGGGGCGAACAATCAAGGAAGCGATACAACGAGGCAAGAAAGCGCAGTCCGTTGGTTACCGTTTTTCTTATGATATGTTAGGTGAAGCCGCGTTAACTGAAAAAGATGCCTTACGTTATTTCCATGCTTATGAAGATGCTATTCGAAGTTTAGGGGAATCTGTAGACCCTACCCAAGCACTTGAGCAAAAATCCAATATCTCGATTAAGCTTTCTGCCTTGCATCCTCGTTATCAGGAGGCATTTGCCGTCAAAGCATGTGAACAACTTAGTGAAAAATTATTGGCTTTAGCGCAACTTGCTAAACAATATAGCGTTGCACTTACCGTAGATGCCGAAGAATCGGAACGCTTGGACTTATCTTTAGATATTTTTTCGCGAGTGTATCTGGATGAAAGTCTTAGTGGATGGAATGGTTTGGGTCTTGCGATTCAGTCTTATCAAAAAAGAGCATTTTATGTGATTGATTTTATTGCAGATTTGGCACGTCAGGGTGGACGACGTATTATGGTCCGTTTAATTAAAGGCGCTTATTGGGATAGTGAGATCAAACGTTCACAAATGCATGGACTTGCAGAATATCCTGTGTTTACACGCAAAGTATTCACTGATGTCTCATTTGGGGCATGTGCACAAAAACTCTTAACGTATACGAAAGAAATTTATCCTGCTTTTGCAACACATAATGCCTATAGCGTGGCTTTAATTGTTGAGCTTGCCGGCGCTTATCGTGATTATGAGTTTCAATGTTTACATGGCATGGGCAAAGAGTTATATGATCAAATTGTACCTGCGACGCAATTGGGTATCGCCTGTCGGGTCTATGCACCTGTGGGTAGTCATGAAGATTTGTTGCCTTACTTGGTCAGGCGTTTATTGGAGAATGGCGCTAATTCCTCTTTTGTGAATCGTATTGTTGATGAGAACATGCCTTTGGACAAACTTGTTGAAGATCCCTTTGCCCAAGCCAAAGAACTATTGCCATTAATAAATCAAAATATCCCTTTACCGATTAATATTTTTAAACCTGAGCGAGAAAATGCTAAAGGTGTTGATTGGAGTGATCGTCAAGCTATGGCTGACTTACAAAAAGCCATGGATATATTTAAAAATTCTCAATGGAAAGCATCTCCAATGCTTGTCAAAGACATAGCATCTCAAACACCTGGCGTGCCCGTTTATTCACCACAAAATCACAATCAAATCATTGGTGAAGTACAATATGCCGATCTTGAGGATGTCAATGGTGCTTTTGAAGAAGCACAAAAGGCTTTTGTGTCCTGGTCGCAAACTACGGTGTCGCATCGAGCCGAAATCTTAGAAGAATTTGCCGATCTGTTAGAACGCCATGGTGTAGAGTTAATGGTGCTAGCGTGTCTTGAAGCAGGAAAAACCATGTCTGATGGCATCGCAGAGTTAAGAGAAGCCATCGATTTTTGCCGTTACTATGCTGTAGAAGCTAGAAAACTGATGGAAAGTCCTCGACTCTTTACAGGTTATACCGGAGAAACCAATGCACTGACTATGCATCCTCGCGGTACGATGGTGTGTATCAGCCCATGGAATTTCCCACTGGCTATTTTTGTCGGTCAAGTGGTTGCATGTTTAGTCACTGGCAATTGCGTGTTGGCAAAACCAGCAGAACAAACATCGTTAATGGCTGCATTAGCCGTTCGATTGATGCACCAAGCTGGTTTTCCTACAGGTGTTATTCAATTGTTACCAGGACTCGGGGAGACTATCGGTTCTGCTTTGGTCAATGATGCGAGAGTCGCTGGTGTGATATTTACGGGCTCAACCCAGGTTGCCCGTCTGATTAACAAATCTCTAGCCAATAGCAATGGTCCTATCGTCCCCCTTATTGCTGAAACAGGCGGCCAAAATGCCATGATTGTTGATTCTTCGGCTTTATTAGAGCAGGTGGTCATTGATGTCTTAATATCAGCATTTGGAAGTGCGGGCCAACGTTGCTCGGCTTTACGTGTTCTTTTTATCCAAAAAGATGTCTATCCTCGCTTTAAAACGCTACTGCAAGGAGCAATGGCTGAATTAAATATTGGACTCCCCCAATATTTATCAACCGATGTCGGACCTGTGATTGATAAAGAGGCGCTTACCGCACTTCAACAACACGTCATTGAGATGAAAGAGGCGCATGAACTCATTTTTGAGTGTCAGATGAATCAAGTCACAGCATCGGGTTACTTCTTGGCACCGATTGCTTTTACAATTCCATCACTTCATGACCTCAAAAAAGAAGTGTTTGGTCCCGTCTTACATGTTATCCCCTTTGAAGCATCCCAACTTGAAGAGGTGGTTTCACAAATTAATGCCAGTGGTTATGGCCTGACACTGGGGATTCAAAGTCGAATTGGAGAAACGGTCGATTATATTCGAAAACATGCCCATGTTGGCAATTGTTATGTTAATCGCAATATGATTGGTGCTGTCGTCGGTCTACAACCGTTCGGTGGTGAGGGCTTATCAGGGACTGGTCCCAAAGCAGGAGGGCCTTTTTATCTGCAACGTTTATGCCATGAACGCACCTTTACCGTTGATACCACTGCAGCTGGGGGGAATGCAAGTCTTATGGCTTTGCCTGAAATTTAAGGCAAGACAAGGTGCCGCAAATTTTCAAGGTGCCTAAGCCTTTAAAATTTGCGGCAATACCTTGTTTATATCGAATGATTTTGGCGTAGTTTTAAGTGTGAAAAATTTTATCTTAATGAGTACAATACAGTAAAAGATCTATGCTACGCGATTGAAGAGTATGTTGAATTTTATAAACAGCGACGTTGGCATCAGTTGTTGAATTATGAAACACCTGCTGAAGTTTACTTTAAGCAGGAATGAGCGATTTTTAAACTAAAATTAGATTTTTATTGATTTTGAGAAGGATTAATTTAAACTGAAACACGAATTAACCAATCAGGGTAAATTTTTTAATTACAATCGTCAAATACTCATGAAGTAAAACAGTTTTTACAGAAGAAACGATGCTCTATCTGTTATCTCCACCTTTTTTAGCGGATGTTGTCGCCCCATCAGCATGGATTACGCTGGTATTTAACAGATCATTTTGGTGAAGTTTAAGGACAGACCCAACAAAAATAGCATTCATGCAGCCGTTCGATTCCCATCGTCGAAAAACATTGTAAATGCGTGTGTAGTCGATCTAGGGACGTCCTGATTCATCTTTTTCAATGAATAGCTCTTTCCATTGGCAACCAATATACAAGCCAAATTATCTGTATAATGATAGTTTGGATACAGGGCCCCGCTGACCAACAGTCAGGTGAGGCAAGACTAACTCCTTGAACTGTGCGACTGTCAAATCAGTGGGGAAGCCTTGCCGCCGTTGACGTTTAGCCATTTCATCATCCCAAAGAATATAATTCTAGGCTATTCCGTTGAGGTGCACTAAAATCAATATCTACAGCGTGCTATAGACAAATTCACAGGGTTAATTAAACTGACTACCTCCAGTTGAACTCAAGTTCATCTTGGCTGTTGATCTCAAGTTCATCTTGGCTAATGATACTTGGCTCGGTCTCGTTTTTATTCTGTACGCCAGTAAAAAATGCAGCCATAGTAATAGTTGCTAATGTATTATTGATAATATGAGCCGCAATTGAAGCTACAAGCCCGTATTGTATTGCTACAACGCCGTCTACAATCCCTCCAATAAAGCAGAGCGCTGCTTGTCTGTAAGAACCTACATGTCTGTTTGAGATATGCATTACGCCAAAAATAATTGATGTGACGAAAATAGAAAGCATTGCGGCAACAGTTAGCCCTGTCCCGAAGAGTAACGCTGTAGCTGCTACTGGAGCAAGCCATGAAATCGCTGCTATCAGCAGCGGCTGAAGGGCACCACGAAAGAGCAGCTCTTCTAATATCGGGCAGACAAGTGTCGTATGGATAGGATCATTCATCACTTGGATTGAATATTGACTATTTTTTTCTCTTACCAATGGAAAAATAGCTTGCGCCGAAAGTGAAATAAGCATGCTAATCGTATATTCCAATACGCCAATCACCAACCCTATAGCGAAATTGGGTGCGAATATAATTCCGAGCCCCATAACGGCAACTGCGGGGAGTAGACACAGCCAGTTTTCTATTGTCCAAACTTTAGGGGAATTCTGGCCTCTATTGCTGGATATAACTGCAATACCCGTTAAAGTGCTATTTGAACGCAAATTGTCAGGATACAAAGAGGATTGAGGCTCTTCATCCAAGCCTATATGATGCCTGCTCAACCTATTCTCCGGGTCCAATGCTGGGCTTTGAAAAAAGAGACTTCTACCTGATTGATAATTAATTTTTTGGGGAGGCATGGTTTACTCCTACATCTTTAAAGCGTTAAAACGAATTTAAATCCCACTAACCGGAACTGGGCATGTCACATATGCGACAATACGGTCTTCACCATCCCTGATGGCATTATATTCAGCTCGAACAATAACCATATTGAGTGAGATTGTCTCATACATCCTTATTAACTTCAACCATGCATCAATTTTTTGCTCAAAATAGACAACGATCTTGCTAAAAAGCTATGTGAGAATAAGTGTCGTTATTGTGGCGGATACATTATATCGAGCCGATTATCCTCGAAGTCCCCATGGTCTTTCTGAAGTCGATTGCAATTCCTATCAATTCAGGCTCATTTTTTTCTGCAAGACTTGTCGTCGTCGGCACACGTCTCAATCGATTCGGTTCCTCGGATGTTAATGGCCAATTAAAATGATCCACTAGCGGACAATAAAATCGATCTACTTTAGTAGAAAAATTATACTATCATTCAGTCGAATAAATTGAATGAGATATATCAGCCCTCCGCCGAAATGCAAGAAAATATTATTTTAGAAGGAGAAGTATCGGCTCCTAGCAGCTGCCTTGATTTTGGAATCCACCACGAAGAACAAATGGAATTAATATCCAAAGCTCAAGATAAAATTCTTCAATTTCAGGCGAGTCAGCTTGCTTTCACTGATGGTATTTGCCCAAAATATCCAAAGGGTCTTTTAAAAAAAACATGGTTTTAACACGTCGTGATTTTATGATGTTTTTAGCGATCATCTTGTTACCTTGCCCCGCCGACGATGTAATGCATGCAGCCATGTTGTTACTAACACCGTGCAGCGTTTGTTGGGGCAATCTTTATCTGGTGAGCTGATTAAGATCCAGTTTGAGCTTGACGCCCAGTATAGTTATTGCGACAGTGAAAATCTTATTAATCGATTTTCAAGCAAAAAACGTCGAATAAATAATCATAAAAAAAAATACACAAAATATCTGATGATGTCGGTGAATCTCTGTCTAAATTACACCAAGAGGAAGAAGACATATTAGTTTCAGAATTCGCCGATGAACTTATTATTATGTTGATGGTGGACATATAAACACAATTGAAGATGGGCAGCTATCGTTTGAGGCTATGGCGGCAGCAGTTTACAAACCGAGTGCGGTAAAGTCCAACAGTAAAGGCACTAGAAATTATAATGGCTATACGTCAACGACGGCAAAGGATCCTTGCACAGTTCGAGGAATTTATTTTGCCTCACCTAACTGTTGGTCAGCGGGGTCCTGTATCCAAACTACCATTATACAGGTCATTTGGCTTGTATATTGGAGCAGCCCATTGAAAAAGATGAATCATGACGTCCCGAGATCGGCTACACACGCATTTACAGTGTTTTTGTCAATGGCCATTAGGATTGATCCACTTTCGGACATTAATTTTGATCCACCCTGGGTAGATTTTTTGTGCATTAAGGCTATTTTTAAGTCTGTAGCTTTCACCTCCCAACATATAAATTTGTGCATGATGAATTATCCTGTCAATAATGGGGACGGCAATATTGTTATCACAAAAAAAATCACCCCATTGGGTAAAATCTTTGTTGGTTGTGATAATTAATGAACGATACTCATACAGGTTCTGTCGCAAAAACTTTTAAAATCTAAAAACGCGTATTCTCGTGGGCGAGCTTAGGCAGCTAAGGTATTGAATTGCTCAAAGATTGTCATATTGTCGGAATTCTGATGTTGATTTTTTCGTAATATATGAAGGAGTTCAACACCTGATAAAGTTGCTTGTGCGGAGTGAAACGCCTTAAAGCCCTTCATTGGCTTGGTGATTTTTTAATCAATCGATGGTCTTGTTCAACAATATTATTGAGGAATTTTATTTGCCTCACGGTTAATTGAACGAACATAAAACCCCGCAAACACAACAATGCAAGCTTCAAATTAATCGTATCAATCCCAGCTTTATTTGGCCCCGCTCTTTTCGATGGTTACCTTTTCTGGCAACCCCAAGCATAAAATCAACAGTTTGACTTTCTTTGTCAACGGCATGATATACGTATACCCATTGGCCTTTTACTTTAATATAGGATTCGTCCATGCACCATGAAATTCCAACAGGTTGAGGCGCATAATGAATAACCCAGCGATTGATGGTGGAGTGGTCAACCTTCAGGCCGCGCTCTGACGCCAGCTCTTCAATGTCTCGGTAGCTTAATGCCTAGGCTAAGTACCAACGAACTTGCATTACAATCATCTCTTTTTTAAAGTGGCGCTGTTTAAAACTGATCATTGGATACTCCTGTCTCGGCTTCAATGATCTAATTATAGGCGTGAGACAGCTTTTGCGACAGAACCTAGGTCGTCAGCAGCAAGAGCCTCCCATAATTGGGAATCCGCGTTTTTAAAAAAAGGGGCGGGTGTCAAGGATGAAAGACTGGAGTCGATGAACAAGCACTTGCACTAGAACTAGAACTTCCAAATAGTCCCTGCTGTGCCAATGATTCAACAATTTTGGAGCAATTTGATGCTTTCAGAAGTTGTGCTGCATAAATCTCTGGATGCTCTTTTCGCATAATTGATAGATGTAATTGTCGAATGGTCACATTGCTCGATGGAACTGGTATACCTAAAACATCTGAGACTATATTTTCAATTAAATAGCCACCACAGCTTGTTGCGTCTTCCTGAACCATTGTATTTGGTTTAATTACCCATTGAATAGCTTCACCAAGAGTTGTTTCGATTTCAGGCACTAATAATTTCTGAAAATAGTCTGCTCTTTGTTGGTCTAGAAGACTATCGTAAAAGGTCACCAACGGTTGGGAATGTTGATTTCTATTAATCGATATACCGACCCAATGATTACCTAACTGAATTGGAATAATTTGAGTTTGATAGTCTAAGTGATTTGTAATTGCATCATCAATGAATTGGTTAATCGTCTGACCAGGATTTCTGGGATCTAAAGCAGCAACGATCGCAACATCATCTCTAGATGATAATCGAGAACGCAACAGTGTTTGCACATCTGTTTCTTCATAATATTCTGACATATTTGGCTGAGCATCAGCATTCATTAAATGATGATTACTAAATTCAACGTGCTGTTGAGCATGCATTTCTTTTAGAGACGGTTCAAGTTTTACACTAGCATCATTTCCAACGTATGAACTACTACTTTCAGTTGCTGAACTGGACATAGATAGTTTTTGTTGGATTTTCTTGATAAAACTAACGGAGACAGAAAGTTCAGGACCACTGTCTAATAATCCAATCAAATCATGGTGGTGGGGATTTCCTTCATAAAGTAGTTTAAATTCTTCCCAAAATTCTGAAGTAACACCATCTTTTATAGATTCCCATATTGGACTAAAATCCCCTTCGTTGGCCATCTCCTGTAATAACACTCCCTCTCTATTTTTTAAAAGATAAGCCGCTGCATGCTGTTCAATAATTACTCTGAATTTAGAAGTTGCTGTATCAAGGTTCATAAAAATTAAGGATACATCAGGATGTATACCCATTAATTTCTCTATGATTTTATTAAAAGTTCCACCAGCACAAATTGGTTTATCTTCATTTAAATCATCCTTGCCAGTTTGATCTAAATTATATCCGCGTTGAATTTCATAAAGCCCCTCAGCTAGCATTCTTAAAGCATCGGCAAGGGTACCTTTTCGTTTTGAGTCATCACTAATGGCAGTGTAGGCAAGAGCTAATAAGTGATGCAATGAAATACCTGATACTTTATCTACAAAAAAATTAGGCTGAGTTAATTTATCAATAGCTCGTTTTGCAGCCGAATTTTGATGTGTGTCTGATAATTGGTGAATCAAAGTCTGAATTGCTTTTAATGTTTCTGGAATATTTTTAAGATTTTTATGACTTTTATAAGTGGTAAATATACGCTTTGCTGATTCGGAAGCAGATTGATGGATAGAGACGTTGTGCGTACTTTGCGCAACATTAATTGTCTTGGCATTTTCTTCAGGGTTTGAAACATTTAGTATCTGCCGTAAAAAGACGCGCAGTGCGCGAATAGGATTAGGATCGTTTACAGTAGCTAAAGCTCGATTAAATAAATTGGTACTCCACTGATTTGGTGGGATTCTTGACCAAAAATACTCACAGGCTTCATCATCTAATAAGACCCCATTTTTTTTGCTAAAAAGATTTAGTATAATATCGGGCGTTAAAAATTTTTTCATATGACCTAGAATAAATGCTAGGATATGCATTTTATCACTAAATCTTTCCATAATAATTGCTAAATTCGCTTCATTTAAAAGCTTTTTAGATTTTAATGTAAAGAGAACATTATTGATAGCTGTTGGACTAGGCTGTGTAGCAACGAATGCTTGGTTCTCTAAATTCAATATTCCAGTTTTATGTAAATGAACCAAAGAACTTGCTAGTTTTGCAGGATCATGGTGCATCTGAAGATATTCTAGATTTTGTGTATTGAGAATTTGATGGGTATGTAGCTCGCAAATTGCATGTTCACATGCCATCACCCTGGTATTACTTGAAACAGCATCAAAGGTTTTTTGTTGTAAAAGAGATTGTTTATACAAGCTGTCTATTGCAGGGGCGAGATCAGGCGCTTTCGCATGCTGAACAACGGTTTGTAGATTTTTTTCATTGAGTAGTTTATTTTTTTGTAAACGATTAAGGATAAAACTGACACTTTTTGGCTTTGCGA
>Ga0214923_10007662_pt1 | contig 11714 bp, 12 predicted proteins | sample LL1510_MetaG_FD_177993 | JGI IMG/M metagenome (GOLD analysis project Ga0214923, IMG submission 177993) | Freshwater microbial communities from Lake Lanier, Atlanta, Georgia, United States - LL-1510 | ecosystem: Environmental > Aquatic > Freshwater > Lake | place: USA: Georgia | collected... | reverse complement strand
TATTATTATGAATTTTATTAGCTTTTTCTATAAAAATTGGCGTATCTACAAAAAACCACAACATATATTACAACCTCTTCCAGCAAGATGTCCATCTGCTGATTGTATAAATATATGATTGTTATTGCATTTAATTTTTAATTTACTATAAATGTTATTATATTCAATTAATGAATAATCATATTTATTATCATGAATCTTATTAGCTTTTTCTATAAATTGTTCTTTTGTTAATCTATATAAATCTCCTCTTTTGATATAAGAACATTCCCTACACGTTGCACCTTGTAAATGACTATTTGGTTGTTGATAAAATTCTCCATGTATTTTACATATTATTATTATATTTGTTTTCCAATTTATATAATTTACCTTTGAATAATCATAAGTATCTTTATGTATTTTTTGTGCTTTTTCAATAAATTCTTCTGTTGTAAAAGTATTTGATTTTGCAACTCTTAATTTTGAACATTCATTGCATCCTGATTTTGATAAATGTATAGAGGGAACTTGTAAAAATTCACCATGTATTTTACATATTATAATTATTTTAGTATTACTATCAATATATTTTACTTTTGAATAGTCATATATATCATTATGTATTTTTTGTGCTTTTTCTATAAATTGTTCATTTGTTAACTTATTTTTTATAATTTTTTTACCACATTCATTACATCCTGATTTTGATAAATGTTTATTTGGTATTTGTAAAAATTCACCATGTATTTTACAAATTATTATAATTTTTGTAGAACTATTTTTATAATTTACTTTTGAATAGTCATATTAATCACCATGAATTTTAATTGCTTTTTCTATAAAAATATTATTTTTATTATTTATTACATTATCATTCATTTTTATAAGTATAATTATATATAATTAATATATATTTAATTATATTATTTCATTTTTTTATAATATCAAGATTATAAACATATAGATTATCCAAAACCAATGATAGAAAATATACAAGCAGAATTTAAAAAGACATTAAAGTTGATAAAATAAATAATATATACAAATAATATATACAAATAATATATAGTATTATATAGAGATGAATTATTTACAAAAATATTTTAAATATAAAAAAAAATATTTATATTTAAAAAAGATTATTGGTGGAAATTTATTTAATGATTTATATGATAAATTAATACATATTTTTAAAGATATAAATAAAAAAAAAATTCAACAATTAAAAAAAAATATATTACATATAAAAGGTGGATCAAGTATAAAATATCATTTAAAAAAAAAAGATATACGTATTGACGAATTAGAAACATTAACTAATGACATTGATGTATATATAATTTTAGATGACAACCAATTAAATAAAGAAAATTTTTTAAAAAAAAAGAGGATTTTGTATTTATGATTTTAGAAATAATATCGCATAATATTCCTCAATATAATTGGATTTATAAAGAATCTAATGGATTATATAATATATGTGTATCGAATGAACATATCGAATGTATCATAGATATTACATTTTATGATCCATATGATGATGATGATATAGATGTAGATGACGATACTTCAATTTTTCAATATGCTATGAGAAAAAGTGAATATCCTACAATGTTAAATTATATTACCAAATTAAGAGAAAATTTAGATGAATTAACAGAATTAAATATAGACGATAAAATAGATGAAATTATGTTTACTACACCTTATTTCGAATATCATAGCTGTCAAAAAGGAATTGAATTAATGAAATCATATTTAGAAAAAGCAAATGTTAAATGGATAGAAGATATAAAAAGTATTAAAAAACAAATAGAAGGTTTAAATAAAGAAGATAAAGAAGATAAAGAATATAAAGAATAAATTGATTTTTTACATAAAAAATTAAAACGTTTAGAATATCAAACATCAGATAAATATAAAAATAAACTATCTGATAAATTAAAAAGATATGAAATAAAGGAAGATGCATTAATTATAATATTGTTGACATAGTTCTTAATATAGTACTATTTATATAATTTTTCTTATATAATATTATATGAATCTAAATAAATCTATCGAATTACAAAAATTAGAGTTAGAACAATTAGAACAATTAGAACAATTAGAACAATTAGAACAATTAGAACAATTAGAATTAGAACAAGATATAAATGATATACATGAAATATATAAAAATGTGAATGAAATCATAAATGCTCAGGGTGAATTATTAAATAATATTTGTGATAATATTGAAAATGCAAATAATAATACAATAATCTCAATAAATGAATTAAAAAAAGCTGATGAATATTATAAATCATATAAAAAATATACATATATATTAACTGGTATAACTCTATTAGGTACACTATTATTAATCCTTTAAGATATGATACAACCGAACGAATCTAAATATTTTTTTCTTTTGAAACCAAATAAATAACATATTTGATTTGTATTAAATGCTTTAGTTTCTTTTGATCTTATTTTTTCTATTATAATTGCAGGCTTATAATTAAATAATAATATAAAACTTATTGCTAAAAATAATGGCGCCCTTCCTAATCCAGCATCACAATGAAATGCGACTGAATTATATCTCGATAGGAATACTGATATTTTTTTTATTTGTTCATCTGTTGGTGTTGTTCCATCTTTTATTGGAAAATGTAAATAATCAATATTCACATTTTTAAATATATTTGAATCATATATTTTATTTTCTGATAAACAAATAACTAAATTTATATTATTTTTTTTAACTAAATAAATATAATCTGTTATATTTATTTCTGTTGGTGATTCTGATATTATAAAATTTCTGTCATCTTCATTAAACACTTGATATCTCATGCATATAATATATAAATATAATAAACTTTAACTAATATAATAAACTTTAACTAATATAATAAACTTTAACTAATATAATAAACTTTAACTAATATAATAAACTTTAACTAATAATTTTTTTATATTCATCAAATAATTCATCATCTAGATCTTCGAACATGATATCTTTTGATCTATTTAGTTTACTATTATTATTTAGTTTAATATTTTTTTTAATTGGTTTAGTATCATTGTTTTTTATATCATCATTTTTTATATCATCATTTTTTATATCATTACTTTTCAAATTATTATTATTATTATTATTATTATTATTATTATTATTATTATTATTATTATTATTATTATTTTTATTATTATTATTATTATTATTATTATTATTATTATTATTATTATTATTATTATTATTATTATTATTATTATTATTATTATTATTATTATTATTATCTTCTCTTGATTTTCTGACTTTTACTAATAAATCTAATAATTCTTTTTCTTTATTCCAATTCTTAATATTAATATTATATTCAATACCAGAAATTGGATTATAAATTGAAACATAATCAACTGGTAATTTAGATATTAATCTTAATAATGATGCATATGTTAATAATTGTAAAATCCATTCCATTTGAATTTGTTTTGAAATGGATGTTTTAAAATCAATTATTTTTTTATTATTATAATCATACATATCTAACTCACCTGAAATAATTCGTTCTTTATCTATTACAGTTTTTTTTATTTCTATTTTATTTTGATAATATTTATTACAAAATATCATTATATCATCATATATTTTTTGATTTTTATCAAACATTTCAAAACAATCTCTATATAAAAGACGTTTTCTATTAAGATATACATTATGACAAAGTGATATATTATAAATATCTTTATTATCTATTTCTTTTTTAGAAACATAATTATTATATGAATCAGTCATTATTGGTGCAAATTCATCAGGTAAAAATCCAACCTTTGTAATATATATATATGAGGGTAAAACTTTTAATTTTTTTGCTTTTCCCAAGATACGTGTTATAATTTCATGTAATATATCTTTTTTCTTTTTATCAATATTATTAAATATTTTATCAAAATTAATTAAAATATCATTACCATATAATATTAAATATATCGGCAATTTTGATTCAAGATAAATATTATAATATTGACTATTTAATTCAAGTGAATATATTGTGCATTTTGCAACTAAATTTTCTAATCCATTTGAATTATCATTTAATATTCCAAATAATCTGGATATATATGTATCAATATAGATACCATAATCAGATTGTAAATTATTTTCTAATATTTCTTTATTATAAGTATTTGATTTATGTATTTCTGTTTCTAGTGGATTAAAAGTTGGGATAATATTATTTAATCGCATATATTCATAATCCTCATTATTTAATAATTGAATTAATTCTGTAACTTTTGTTTTGATTTGAAGAGATCTTTTATTATTAATTTCAAAATAAGAATTTTTGATATTTGGAAATTCAAAAAGATTTCTATTTATTTCTCCAACAAATCTAGAAATATTATTAGAATGGAATGATAAATATAAATTATATTTTGCTCTGGTAACAGCTACATATAAAAGTCTTCTTTCTTCTTGAATACCTATATCATCACAATCTGCTGGAAATATTTTATCATCTAAATCTATTAAAAATACATGATGCCATTCACAACCTTTTATTTTATGGATAGTTGCTAGACATAATTTATTTGTATAATCTTTTGAAGCATTCTTATCATTATCAGTTATTAAAGCAATGTATTCTATTCTTTTTTTTTCAGCATTATCTCTATTGTATGCTTCTAGTTGTTCTTCAAATATTTTTAATCCAAAATTATTTCTTGATATAACAACAATATCATCTAATTTAGTATTATTTTTTATAAGATTGTTAATCTTTTCTATTATACTTATAGCTTGATCTTGTTGATTTCTATATTTTATAATTTGTGGTTTTTCTCCAGATTGTTTATTTGTTAACATATTTTTATCTATTTGATCAGTATTGTTTTTAATTATAGCAGATGCCATATTTATAATCTCTGGCGTAGAACGATAATTATTTTCTAATTTTAATGTTATAGTATTTAAAAATATTTTGTCAAAATTTAATATATAACTAATATTTGATCCTCTCCATTGATATATATTTTGTGCATCATCTCCAATTGCAATAATTTTTGATCCATTATCAGCAAATTTTTTAATAATTTCAAATTGAATATTATTTATATCTTGAAATTCATCAAAAAATACATAGTCATATTGATCTAATATTTTTTTACCATCTGGAGAATTAAGATAAGTTAGTAATAATGATGAATATTCATTAACACCAACATAACCATCTGATTTAAAATACTTAAAATAAAAATGTGCCGATATAGAATCAAATGTGCCTATTCTAACAGTTGGATCTTTTTTTAATAATAATTTTAATCTTATTTTTAATATCATTGCTGCATCATTATTAAAAGTTGTTAATAATATTTTTTTAGGATTAATATTATAAAAATCTATCATATATTTTATTCTACATAATATTGTTGTTGTTTTACCAGAACCAGCACATGCAATGATACGAATATTTTTATTTATATCAGCAGTTATTACTTGTTCTTGATATTTATCTAATTTTATTTTCTTATTATCAAATATAAACTCTAAATTATTATCTAGATTATCTTGATTATCTTGATTATCTTGATTATATTGGTTATTTTTCATACTTATAGTTTTTACTCTGATACGTTTCATAGATGTATTTATAATTATATTATATTATAGTTAACAATATTATAGTTAACATTATTATATTTAACAATATTATATTTAATAATAATATCAATTTTTTACTCATTAAATAAAAATTGAAAACATTAATATTTTATATATATGAATAACTAATGTTTAGTGTAAAAATAAAATATATATTCTACATAGGTAAAATATATATTTAGATTTAGATTTAATTTTAGATTTAATTTTAGAATGTACAGAAAGCCAGAATTAGTAAATGTTAATAATATTTTTATACCTTTTATATATGATTCAATAACAAAAACAAAATATAATGGTCATTATGATTTATCTAATAATATTCGTAATAGTAAACTATATCGTTCAACATATCGACAACCATTAAATCAAAATCTTGTCCAACATAGTAATTTATTTGTGATAGGTATTACATATAATAATGAACCACATAATGACACACAATGTTCAATAACTGGAAAAGTAGAAAACAATGAAACTTTTCTTATGGCAGCTATACGTGAAGTAGAAGAAGAAACTGGAATAATTATTCCATCAAATATTAATATGATGCATAGATCATTTATTGAAAAATCAAAATATAAAAATGTTGAATGGATGACATATACAATTTCTGCACGTGATATAATAAATAAAATGACAGAAATTAATAATAATAATAATAATAATAATAATAATAATAATAATAATAATAATAATAATAATAATAATAATAATAATAATAATAATAATAATAATAATAATAATAATAATGAAGAATTTAACATTATTAATGTCAAAAAACAATCATCGAATTACAATCAACAAATACGTAAAGTACAAGTATCGCTTTATGGTACACAATCTGATCTTTTTACATTATTAAAATCGGTTAAAAGTCGTCGTCGCGAAAAAAAAGAAGATGATATATTAGGTGTTACCTTAATACAAAGTAATCAAATTGTTGATAACTTTTTATTTATAAATTAACTTTTTTTTAATTCAAGATAATGTTTTCTACAAAGGGGAGCATAGTTATCTACACCAATGACTATTTGATTATTGTCTTGACTCATACGGTGTGTAAATAATGCTTCAGTACCATCAGAACATAATTTACATAGAGCTTTAAGTTTTGTTATATTATCACAGTGAGGTATAAGATCAAATACTTGTCCAAAAATATTACGTTGAAAATCACCATCTAAACTAATAATATATATTGATTTTTTATATTCATCACACCATTTTACAACAAATTCTTTTAAATCAGAAAAGAATTGTCCTTCATCGATAAAAATAAAATCAACGTTTTTAATATCATTATCTGGAATATCTTTAAGATATTTAGCTCTAATACATTTAATTTTTTCTAAATTATGAGCAACAATATAATCTTCAGTAGTATATCTTTTATCATCTGAATAATTGATACCTAATACCTTTTGGTTTATGGTTAATCTACGTCTACATTCTCTAATTAGTTCAGTTGTTTTACCAGAAAACATACAACCGATAATAATATTAATTTCTCCAGATTTATTCATAATATAATATAATATTATATAAGTAATTTGTTTTTATTTAATTTTAAAATCAATTTTTATTAACTTTTTATTAAATTTTTAGAGATTATAAAAATTATAAAAATTATAAAAATTAGTCAAAATTAGTCAAAATTAGTCAAAATTAGTCAAAATTATTTATAAAAATATAAATGTTAATAAAATATTTAAAAGTAACAAAATTTTATCACATATAATTTATACATGACTAATAGATGGACTATTGAGGAAGAGAGTAAATTATTAAAATTAATAGCAACTGGTAAAACATGTAGGGAATTAAGTGGTGCAAATTATAATTTTAATCGTAGTGAAAATGCATTAGAATTAAGATTAAAAAAAATAATATATGAAAATATAAATAATAATAAATCACCAGATAAAATATCACAATTATTAAATATACCACGTGATAAAATTATGCAATCATATTATTCATATAAAGATTATATAGAAAAACAGAAACAATCTGGAGGTGTATCAGATAATGATAATAATAATAAAAATTTATCAGTATCAAATAATATGTCAAATAAAATAAATAATTTACAAAATAATTTTAATAAACATCAAGATATCAAACAAAATGGAGGAGATAATATGAGTTTAGATAGAATAGAGAGACAAAATAGAAAAATGAAATTGTTATTAGAAAATTATATTTTAAAACAAAAATTATCAAAACTACTTAAAAGTAATCACAATAATTTACAAAAAGAAGCATTAGATGCTTTAATAAAAAATTGATCTCACGTGTCGATTACTTTTTATTTTAAGAGAGTAAATAATAAAATATCCTTAAAATAAAAATTGATCTCATGTGTCGATTACTTTTTATTTTAAGAGAGTAAATAATAAAATATCCTTAAAATAAAAATTGATCTCACGTGTCGATTACTTTTTATTTTAAGAGAGTAAATAATCTCTTAAAATAAAAATTGAAAATCAAATATATCTGATATCATTTATTGATATCTAAGAATATACATAATATATATCATGGCTACTGCTATTTCTTCTTCTACTGAACATCATTCTGATGTCCAAAGCTCTGATAGTTCAGAAATGAGACAATTGTCTGAAATTCTTGATCTATTGAAGCCTTTTATTCCATCGATTAAACAAATCATGGAACGACCACTTTGTAAGGCGACTGCCTTTGAGTTAGCTTTATATCTAATTGGTGATATTATTACGAAATTAAATGATCTTATAGAAAAGAGAATTACTTTTTCTAAAGTAGTAATTAGACGTTTGTGGAATTGTGAAACTCCTTCTGGTCCTGTAAATATTATTGAACTTTTATATACGTTTCTAACACTATGTGGTAAATTTCCAGATGCTGAATTTAAACGATCAACTTTTGGTGCAATCATTCCATTCAACAATGGAAAAGGTGATATCAATTATAATATCACACCACAACAAGCACATATTCCTCTAGGAGAATGTCGTTTTGTTCTTGCATTTAAAATGTGGCGTTCTATTATTGGTAGATCTATTACAAATTGCACTGGTAAATATCAAATACCTAATTTTGCTGAATGTTCACAATGGAAATATCGTGTACAAAATGGTAGAGATGTACATTTTATTTCTGCTCGCGATGATCGAGATTTTTTGATGTTTATGGAAGAATGGGCTGACATCTATGAGCAAACAGACAAGTTTTCTCCATCACTTAATGAAATTCATGCTGTTTTTAATGAAGCGAGTGTAGCAGCAAAAGCAGAAATTTCTGCCAAAATTGAAGCACGTACAATGCGTGAGGCACAACGTAATCAGGATCGTAGATATCACGACCGACATGAACGACATGAACGTCACGAACGACATGAACGACATGAACAACGCGAACGTGGTGCTAGTCGCCAAGATTCACGTCATCAACCACAACGAATACCTTTTAATGCGTCCACTTCTACATCGGCTTCTCCTTCGGCTTCTCCTTCTACAATATCTATTCAATCACAAGATATTATTGTGACTCCGAGTCCTCCCCCTCCATCACGATGGGGTACAACTATTGGTGGTGTTGCAACATTATTTAAGTCCTAACTTCTTATTTAATATAGTTAATTTTATTTAATATAGTTAATTTTATTTAATATACTTTATTTAATCAACATTGTTTATTTTTTGTTATTATATCATTATGTAATAGTCTAAATTCAATATTAAGATAATCTATTCTGTCGATATAATATTTGACACCATTAAAACGTCGAACAACAACAAGATCATCGTGTTCTGCTCTAAACATTGTATGAATTTCAATATCACGTGATGCTACATCTCGTTTAACATTTTGATTACCAAATCTAATATTTGAAATATATGTAAGTGGTATTTTTTCATTAAAATATTTTATATATTTAAAATTTTTATCAAGATATAATTTTTTATATCCATATACACAAATATCATTAGTTGTATCTACATAACTTTGTTTAAATTCAAATTCCATATATTATTAGAATTATATAAAAAATAATAATAAAATTGAAAAAAATATAATAAAATTGAAAAAAATATAATAAATATATAATTAGTTCTGTAAAAATATTATATATAATATAATATAATATAATATTATATAATATAATATAATATAATATAATATATTATAATATAAATATTTGTTATAGATAAATAAAAAATGTCAATAGATGCAAATGACGATTGGATTATTATAAAATCAAAATCCAAACAAAAAAAAGATAATATAAAAAATATAAAAACGTTTGATGAGATAAAGAAGATAGTACTTGATATTTTATGTAAATATAAAATATTATATATTTATATATACGGATCAAGGGCAAGAGGAACAAATAAAATAGATAGTGATGTAGACATCATGTGTTTTATAAAATATCCAATACCAAATATAGAAAAATTAAGTGAAATTAAAAAAAAATTAATACAAACTCTTAATTTAAATGTTGATCTTGTATTAATGCAATTAACAAATAAACAAATAAAAATTATAGATGAAAGAACTAAATGTTATTATGATAATGTATTAATTGATGCAAAATGTATCTATCCATTAAATAACAATGTAGAACTACATGATTTAATTGATAAAAGTAATAAATTAGAAAAAATTGAATAAATTAGAAAAAAATTGAATAAATTAGAAAAAAATTGAATAATTAAATATTTATTTATCAAATTATAATATACTATACAATACTACACTATAATATATATATATTATAATGGTTGATAATTCTATTAAAAATCTCTTATCATATTTTGATTTTACATTAGTTGCAAAATGTGGATCAGGACAAAGAAAATATGGAGTTGAAAAAGGTGGAGAATTTATATGTGATGCATTGAATATTAAACCATCATTAGTTTTAGAAAAAACATTATTTAATAATATTGATTTAGAATTTCATAATGGATATGAACTTATTAGTAGAAGTTTAGATTCACATACATATAATTATCCAAATACAAAAACTCTTCTATTAGGTGGTGATCATAGTCTTGGCATATCGAGTATTGATTTTATGTTAGAAAAATATAAAGATAAATTACGTGTTTTATGGATCGATGCACATGCGGATATTAATGATCATATTACAAGTATTACTGGAAATTTACACGGTATGCCTCTTGGTTATCATCATATTTCCAGAACAGATAAACCGAGATGGAGAAAAAATCAATATCGATTAACTTCTAATCAATTATATTATTTTGGTATTCGTGATCTTGATCCAGCTGAAATAAAATTAATCGAAAAAGAAAATATAGGATATTCAAATTCTGTAGATGATAAGCTTAAAAAATTTATTGATGAATCTGAAGTTTTAATGATTAGTTTTGATGTAGATGCTTTAGATCCAACTTTTTTAGATTCAACAGGATGTCTTGCACCAAATGGATTAAAACCATTTGATGTTAGATTTATTATTGATTATGCTATTAAAACAGAAAAATTAAAACACCTTGATATTATGGAATTTAATCCGGAATTAGGTAATAGTGATAAATCTATTAATTGTGTAAGAACTATTTTTTTATAAATTTATAAAAAATGATAATTAAAGTTATTAAATACAATAGATATATTATATTTAATAAATACAATGCAATTCTCTACACAAGTCAATTTTTCTCGTCGGTATGGAAAATTAATCGGTAATTCAATTTCTGAATTAAGATATGAATTAAAAAAATACATGATTTTATTGATTCAAAACAAGAATATGATGATAAAATAATAAAATATGTACTATATATTCAGAAATTTATCCATTATGGATCACGAATATCAATTATGATGGCGATTGGAGCAGTTATTTATTCTTGGTATATGTAAAAAAATTTATTTTAATATTTTGATATTTAATAATTTTTCTATTATAATAATATAAAAAAATGGATAAAACTTTACAAACTACTTTACACCCTTGAAGATTTAAAATGAGACAAATAAATGTCAAAAAATAAAAACCCCAAGGTTTATTCTTTACAGAATATGTAAATTATGATTTTGTTGAAGCGTCAACTTCAAC
>Ga0214923_10007658_pt1 | contig 11718 bp, 9 predicted proteins | sample LL1510_MetaG_FD_177993 | JGI IMG/M metagenome (GOLD analysis project Ga0214923, IMG submission 177993) | Freshwater microbial communities from Lake Lanier, Atlanta, Georgia, United States - LL-1510 | ecosystem: Environmental > Aquatic > Freshwater > Lake | place: USA: Georgia | collected 2015-10-15 | reverse complement strand
AGGGGCAGTATTTATTGTGATGGGATTATTTTTTATAGTAGGAAGTGTCGTTCATTCAAACAATAAAAGTAATCTTTATTTTTCAATTTTTTCAATATTACTTGGTTACTATACACTCCTCAGAACTAATTATAGATATATTTTCTTTGATGATTTTAGTACCTCTTATCAAGTAGAATTAATAGTATTATGTACTATGCCGATTATATTTTTAAATTTTTTTACTGATTTTATGAATATTAAAAGAACTAAATATATTTATATTTATGATATATTTATGATACTATTTATTACTTATATTATATTTAGTCCAAAGACAGTAGAAAAATGGATATTTGTTATTGACTTAAATGCGAAGTTACTAATTGTTCCAGCTTCTTATATTCTATATAAAGTTAAGGTATTGTTCAAAGAAAATAAGAGAAGACTTCGATATATACTTATAGGATTTATTGGATTAGCACCTACTGTTTTTGTTGATTCATTGAGAGCTTTAGATGTAATTAATTATCCTCAAACTGTTCACTTTGGATTTATAGTATTTCTAATTAGTATTTCAATTCAATTGTCTGAGGAAATGGTTGAAAATTATAAAAGCTATATAAAGCAAGAATCGGATCTTTTAGTTATGGAAAAAATGAAAACTAGATTTCTCTTTAATCTTTCTAGTGAATTCAAGACCTATCTAGATAACGCAAGAATTCTTTGCAGAGAATTAATGGTAGAGCAACTTAATGATAAAGAAATAAATGAAAGGCTTATTAAACTAGAGTCCTTGAGTGGTTTGACTAAATCTATTATTGATGATGCAATACGACTTCACTCTATTGAATCTGGATCTTACGAAATTTACACTGAAAGGTTTTCATTACGAGAGATAATTTCTGAAACTTTAAACATGATAGAGACTCGTCATAACCAAAAGCGAGACAAAATTAATCTTCAATTTCTTACTGGTGATTTAGAAATTCAACATAACAAAGAATTAATTTTTTTAATAATATATCATAATTTAGAAAATATATATTTATATACTCCAATCGACACTGAAGTATACATTATGGTAGATGTACTCGGTAAAAACTTTCAAATCACATTTAAAGATTTAGGTTCCGGAATACCAAAAGAAGATCAAGTAAATATTACTCAAAAGTTTGTTAGGGGCTCTAAGTTAGCTATAAAAAATGTTCATGGAACAGGAATTGGTATTACACTTATAAAAGCTATTTCGGAAAGTTTGGGAGGTAGTTTTAAGCTATTTAGTTCAGTTGATTCTGGTACAACGATTGAAGTTGTACTACCAATTTTCTATTAATTTAGTTTAGACTCAAGTAATTTCCGAACTTGATTTATATGCTTTGAGGCAGGAGTAATTCCAGTAAATAATTTAAATTGTTCCATTGCTTGAAACAATAACATCTCATACCCAGGTATTATCTTTGCTCCAGCTTTAATACCAGCTAAAACCATAGGAGTTTTGGTTGGGTTGTAGACTATATCAAAAATTAATTGTGTTTTAGAAAAGAAATCTTCAGGTAGGATAGGAAGGTCAGTTATACCTTTCATACCAACTGGGGTAGTATTAATAATTAAAAAAAACCTCTTTTTTTGTTTAATTACATCCTCAATAGATAAATATTCTGATGATAAAGGCTTGACTAAATTTAAAGAATTAACTATTTGTTTTCCTTTTTCTTCATTTCTAGCTCCAATTACTATTTTATTTGTAAAACCAGACTTCAAAAGCGCATAGGATACTCCTCTTGCACTGCCACCACTTCCCAATATTAAAATATCTTTTGTAATACTAAAAAAATTTTTCTTTGCTTCTAAAATTGCCCTAACTGCTCCAATCCCATCGGTGTTATGAGAGAGTATACTTCCCTCATCGTTTACTATCAAGGTATTTGCAGACTCCATGTCTTTTCCAGTCTCATCACATTCATCAGAAATTGTATATGCCCATTCTTTGTGTGGTATAGTAACACTTAATCCATAAATTTTGATTAGTCTCTTTTCTTTAAAAAGAGTAAATTTATCAGGATGTTCTTTTTCAAATACTAAATATATAGAGTTTTGCTTATACTCTGAAAATAGAGTATTGTGAATTAATGGGGATAAAGTATGAGATAATGGGTAACCGAGTATCCCATAAAATTTTGTTTCCTTATCTATATTTGGATATTGAGCCAAAAATAATCCCTACTTTAATTCAGCTACCATCTTAGCAATTCTCTCTACACCTTTATCAATTGCAGACTGAGATAAAGCATATGATAATCTTAATGAATTGTCATCTCCAAATGCAATACCCGGAACTGCTGCAACCTCATATTTTTCAAGTAAATAATCACAAAAAATCTTACTTTTAGGTACAAACTCTTTTCCTAAGGTTAGGGCTTTAAACTTATCCCAATTATAAATTTCATTAATATATGGAAATACATAAAAAGCACCTTGCGGCATATTACATTCAAATCCATAGATATTACGTAAGGAGTTTACAATTTTTTTTCTTCTATCGTCAAATGCTGCAACCATTTGAGTGATACAATCTTGATTTCCCCTTAAGGCTTCTTCTGCCGCTGCCTGTGCAATTGATGTTGCATTTGAAGTTGACTGCCCCTGCATTGTATCCATATTTTTAACTATTTCTGGATTCCCTGCCCCATAACCTATTCTCCAGCCCGTCATTGAATATGCCTTAGATACTCCATTCACAATGAAAGTTTTTTCTTTTAATTCAGGGCTCAACATAGCTGGATTATAAAATTCAAAGCCGTCATAGATTATTTTTTCATAAATATCATCTGACATTATTATTAATTTTTGATTTATAAGAACTTCACAAATTGCTTCAATATCTTTTTTTGTATAGGCTGCACCGGTTGGATTAGATGGAGAATTAAATATAAATACCTTTGTTTTTGGAGTTATATGCGACTTTAATTCATCTGGTGTAATTTGAAAATTATTTTTGGGAGTAGTATGAACTAAAACAGGTATACCTTCAGCCAGCCTTACAATATCAGCATAACTAACCCAATAGGGAGCAGGTATAATTACCTCGTCTCCTGGGTTTAGTGTAGCCATAAAAAAGTTATATATAACTTGCTTGCCCCCTACTCCAACGATTATATTCTTTCTATCATATATTAAATGATTATCTCTCTTAAACTTTTCAATAATTGCATCTTTAAGTGTTACAGTTCCACTCACAGGAGTGTATTTCGTTAATCCCTTCTGCATTGCAAGACTTGCCGCATTTTTTATATGCTCCGGTGTGTCAAAATCTGGTTCACCTGCACCAAAACCAACCACATCTTTCCCTTCTGCTTTTAGGGCATTGGCTCTAGCAGTAATTGCTAGAGTTGGTGAAGGCTCAACAACATCTAATCTTTTTGCCTGAAGGAACATCGTTAACTCCTTTAAACTATACCCACTGTTTCAGGGACTGTAAATAATTCTTTAAATTGATCATAGGTATATATCTCATATTCATAACCTTGTTCTGTTAGAAAGAGCTGTCTGTTTTGACCGAATCTTTCCTCACTCGTGTCACGAGAAATTAATGAATAAAATATAGCTGTATTATCATCTTTTTTTGGCCTTAGAATCCTACCCAACCTTTGAGCTTCTTCCTGCCTAGATCCAAAAGTACCAGATACTTGTATTGCTATATTAGCATCGGGTAAATCTATAGAAAAGTTCGCAACCTTACTAACAACCAATGACTTGATTTTACCCGTTCTAAATGCGCCATACAATTCCTGTCTTTCGCTTAATTGTGTTTTTCCTGTAATGAGAGGAATCTTAAAATGTTCAGAGATCATTTCTAATTGATTGATATACTGACCAATAACTAATATATTAGAGCTTTTGTGTTTATTCAAAATCATATCTATGGCTCTAATTTTTTCAGGGTTTTCGGAGGCTAATCTAAATTTTTCTCTGTCATCTGAAATTGAATATTTTAATCTTAACTCTTCATCCATACCCACACGAATTTCTACACATTTCGCTTCTGCAATCCATGACTTACTTTCAAGCTCTTTCCAAGGGACATCATATTTCTTGGGACCAATTAAACTAAATACATCTTCTTCTAAGCCATCCTCTCTGACAAGAGTAGCTGTTAGACCGAGTCTTCTCTTTGCTTGTAGTTCTGATGTCATACGAAATACTGGAGCGGGCAAAAGGTGAACCTCATCGTATACAATTAATCCCCAATTGTTTGCACTGAAGATATGAAAGTGAGTAAAATCCGATCCTTTTTTCTTTCTGTGTGTAAGAATATTATAAGTAGCAATTGTTACAGGTTTTATTTCTTTGGTTTCCCCAGAGTATTCACCAATATCGCTCTCAGGAATATCTGTCTTATCAAGAATTTCATTTTTCCACTGACGAATAGATAAAGTATTTGTAACTAGAATTAGTGTTTCAGCACCAATGAGTTGCATTACGCCCATTCCCACTATTGTTTTACCAGCACCGCAGGGTAATACAACAACCCCTGAACCACCTTCGTTTCTTCCCCCTGCATGAAATACGTCAATGGATGCTCTTTGGTAATCTCGCATTCCAAATTTTTTGCCTTCTTTGGTTGTAGGACGAAGATTAAATCCATATTTATTACCCTCATCATACCCGGCCAAGTCTTCCACTGGAAATCCTATCTTGATAAGGGCCTGTTTTATATGACCCCTATACTCTTTTTTAACAAGTATCTTTTCCGTGCTCAATCTTTGCTGAATAAAAGGCTGGATACTGCGATGAGCAGAAATTTCCTGTATAAAACCCTTTTCATTGGAGATAATCGCTAACTCTCCATCCTCTTCCATAACAAGTTTCACTTTTCCATAACGGGAAATTTGCTCTCTGATCTCATTGATAACATTCTTAGGAATGGAATATCTGGCGTATTTCTCTAAACTTTCGACGATTTCGTCAGCTGTTAGCTTACTTGAGGCGGCATTCCATAAAGATAATGGGGATATTCTATAAGTATGTAAATATTCAGGACTTTTTTCTAGCTCGGCAAATCTAGAAATATGAGTTCTACATTCCTCAAACTCGGGATTATCTACCTCGAGAAGAAGTGTTTTGTCACTTTGGATAATCAAAGGCTTGCTCATAATTGTTTTCTCCTGTTAACTCCTTCAAGCCTTTAAAAGAAGGGTATTCTGTCAACCTTAATTACGATTATAGGAAAAAACCAAGCTATTTGGATTTATTTTTAGCTGTAGTACGAGATTTTTCAGCCTCAAATATTGATAAGGTGTCCCTCTTCTTTGAATCCAACCAATCTTCATCCTCAGAGCTAGAAATCGATTTCTTAAAAAATTCGTCAGCCCTTGAAAAATCTCCCTTATACCAAAAATAAACTCCTAAATTCCACAGTGCACTTGAGGAGGACCCACCCGACAATTGAAGTGCCTGTTCCCAGTCTTTTTTTGCAAGGTCAATATTAGGTTTTTCTGCATCCAACCACTTATTTCCCGATGAAATTAATTTCACAATTTCTTTTTTGAATTTTGACCCTTTAATACCGCTATCATCTTTTAACACAGGAACTTCCAGCTCTTCCATAACTGGAGATAATTTTTCGACAATTTCTTCTCCCGCTAAATTCAAGGCTTCATTTAAAGCCTCAAGTGCAGAAGGACAATCGAAGTTGGGACTCGAAGAGGTTTTTTTTAAAATTGCTGGCTCTGTATTAGTATACTCTAAATTTCTTCCCGATTCCAAATGAATCATCTTAGCTTTAACAAATACTGTATAGGTTAACTCCTTAGTATATTCCGGATAACGTTTCTGAACATAGCGAAGACACCTTCCCATATTATCTATGTGTTGGCATTCTTGTCTTACAATAAAGTTGGTATATTTTTTACACTCATATATAGGATCTTTGGGAATTTCAATATACAATAAAATATCAATGGGGAGATCTTTGGTAAAATCTTTACCGACTCCAATCATCTGGGAAAAGGCAATCTCTTTTAGTCTAACTTCCCTGCTTCCTATATCAATAACTTTAAAATATCTTTTTTCAATAAATTTATTAATAACCGATCCTTGGATTAATCTTTTCCAATCATATCCATTATTATATGAAAAATCCTCAGTTTTATTTATTGATAAACCTAGATTTCTTCCATTGCCCATTGATTCCTCAAACCCTTGAGGAAAACTTTTTACGATTGGAATTTTAACAATTGTATTACATGATACATTTAAAAGAATAAAAATAATTATATTCTTAATAGAAAAACTTATTGCTTTCATATATTTCTTTTTTTATTTAAGAATAAGTATAAGATTAATGTTACTATATAATAGATTAAATTAATTTATAGTCTTTCTCATAATTAACATATTAAATCCGTCTTGGTATTTATATTCAACGTTATCCATGAACTTCTCCATTATAAACACCCCAAATCCTCCCCTTCTCTCTCCTCGAAGATTAGCCTCTAAAGAAGGCTTAGGAACATTTTCTCTCTTGAATAATTTTCCCTGATCCTTAAATAAAATTTCTATACTTTTATCGGTAAATTTAATAGAGCATTCAAAGGTTGGATTTTTTAATGATGTTTCTTTATATGAATGCATAATGATATTGGTACCAGCCTCATCACAACATAACAATATATCCTCATATATAACTTCATTTAAATTTCTAACTTTTATTGTATTATAAACAAATTCTCTTAAAATTGGAATTTGATTATTTTTTGCGGGAAAACTTTTCTTAAATTGGTAGTCATCATTAAATTTTAGTATCATTACTGTAAAATCATCAAATTGCTCATTTCCAGAAGCAAATTCTTGAATATCCTTAAAGACTTCTTCTATTATTTGTTGGGGTTTTAACTCTTTTCTTTTTATAATTTCTTCTACAAATCTTTCTAGTCCATATTCTTCATCTTTAGAATCTTTCTCTTCAACTGCACCATCAGTATATAACACAATAAGATCACCAATTCCAGGCTTAATTGTTCCACCTATATAATTACCTGTCGGTATCACACCCAATGGAGCCCCTTTTCCTTTCATTAGTTCATAAGTACCATCTTGTTTTATCCAAATTTGATCATTGTGTCCTGCTGAAGCAAAATTTATTTCCATTGTGGAGGGATTATAATGTATAAAAAAAAGGGTTACAAACATCCCTGATTGTGAATCTTCATATATCAGGCTATTGGATTGTCTTAGCAGATCATCTGGAGTTAGATCATGATTTCTTCCAAGAGTTCGAATTATAGAAGAACTCATAGCCATAAAAATTGCTGCTGGTAAACTTTTTCCGGAAACATCAGCTATTAAAAATGAAAATTGACCATCACTGTATTTAAAAGAGTCATAAAAATCACCTGAAACTTCTTTTGCTGGAACAGTTTTTACTCCAACTTCAAAATTTGATCCTGAAGCTAATTTTGCTGGAAGAATATTATTTTGAATATTTCTGGTGATTTCTATCTCTTTCTCCATGGCTTTTTTAGCTAACATGTCACGGTTTAATTTAATATTCTCAAATCCTTTTACAAACTGGGAAGAGATTGTTAATAATAGTCTAAGTTGATTATTTGTAAAAGGAAGATTCCCTTCTGGTTCTGATGCAGAAATTGCCCCAAAAGGCTTTCCATTTGAAAAAATCATTGGTATTACAACAAAAGGACCTGAAATATGTTTTTGATCTATTGGATTTGTATTACTTAAATCCTTTAAATTTTCTTTATTGATTGTTTTATTTTCAGTAATACAGCTTACAATTATGGAGTTGCTTAATAACTTTTCAATAGAACTCTCATATTTTCCGTTAATAAATGATTTTACTATTAAACTTTTTGTATCCTCATCATAGATAAATATACCTGTTCTTGCGGTTCTAAGTTCTCTTGATATAATCTTAATTGATCGAAAGAAAAGATCCTCATCATCCTTTGATTCATTTACAGCAAGGCCAAGTTCATATAAACTTCCAAGCTCACTAACTGTTTTAGCAAGATCCTTGTTTGATTTTTCTAAGTCTTCTAAAAGTCTGGTTTTTTGTATCGCAAGTGCTGCTGCATCCGAAAAGCTCAGGAATAGATTAATATCTGTTTCATTGAAATTATTTCTATCGATTGTGTTGATTGCTTCAATGACACCTACTGTTTCATCCCCTGCTACAAGAGGGGCAGCAAGAATATTTCGTGTTACAAACCCTGAACTCTTATCAACAACCTTATAAACTCTATCATCATTTTGGGCATCATTTATAATCATGGGCTCTCTTGAAATAGCTACCGTACCTGCTATTCCCTTACCCATAGGTACTCGTATTTTGGAAATTTCTTCTTCTTTTTCACCAGCAATTAAATGAAAATATAATTCATTTCTTACTTTATCAACCAAGAGTATTGAGCATGACTCCGTCTTAAATACACTCTTAACACTTTCCATAACTTCTCTCAATAATGAATCCAGGTGAGATGATTGATTGATTAAACCCGAAACACGAATTATTTCTTTAAGCAAGTACTCCAAATGAGTATTTTTTTGATAATTATCTACTGAATGAAGAAGATATAGAGCGGATGTCGAAAGTTTTAAGAAAATATCATTTTCATTTTCAACTTCATTTGCTTCTTTTAATAATAGTGTAAGTGTATTTGAATAAACGACAAAGAGATCAAAATCACTCGTAGAAAAATTTTCAAAGTTTTCTATGCCCTCTAAAACAAAAGCACCTATATCAATATTATCATTTCCTAAAAAACAAGACAAATATGATTCTGGAACATTTTCGCTTGCAAAAATATCTTCTTTTTTTAATAAAAAATTCTTTCTTTCATTAAATGAAGCATTGGCAATTTTTTCCGTCAGAGAAAGAATATTTTTGTTTGTAGCTTGTAGAATTCCGTTTTCATCTGGAAAAAAAAGAGAACCTCTTTTGGCTCCAATACTTTTAATTGCTTCTTGTAGAATAAGAGAAAATATACCATTAAAATTCTCTTTATTTTTAATATAAACTTTATTACCGTTTAGCTTAAGTAGAGGATTAATTATTACAGACAAGGAATTTATCTTTTACCCGTTAAGATTGAGATGCAATGCTTCTTCTCTTAATTTTCTATTTTGTTCTTCAAGCTCCTTAATTCTACTGATTGCCGCTAATAATTCCTCTCTTGAAATGGTAGCAACTATATCCGTTGCTTTCACAGTTTCTTGTGCTGATTTTAACTCCTCAGATGAGTACGACATTATGGTTTCATACATTTTAATAATTTCATCAGCATTTGCCAGTTCCCTTTCATTGAGCTTAAGAACTTTTTCATATCCCAGGAGAAGCTTCTTTTGGGTCTCAATTTGTTTTCGCATACTTTCAATAGATTCACTCATAGAAAATTCCCTTCCTAAACATAAAACTTAATTGACCTCTCCAGTAAACAACATCTTCCTGTAGTAAATGGGGATGTAGCTCAGCTGGGAGAGCACTTGAATGGCATTCAAGAGGTCGGGGGTTCGATCCCCCTCGTCTCCATTGCAGCCTAAATTAAATTCTTCTGAAATAAATATCTCATAGTCAATGTTTTTTTTATGACACTATATAAAATACATTTCCAAAGTTCAATTCTTTATGATACATACGGTAACCCTTTTGGAGTTCCCGTTTTGCTAATAGAGGATGTTTTTTCTACAACTCAATATGAAACTGATTTTCTTATGAAATCCCAAAATAGAAAGTTTCAGGTTTCACATGTAAAAAAAATCAATTTTAATAATGTAGATTCCCTTGAGTATTCACTCTTGGACTCCATTCTGAGATCCCTCGAAGAAATTATTATTGGTTCTAATTCAAAAATTATAATCATCTCAGAAGGATTTAGTTGTACGTTAGCACTTCATCTCACTATGAACCACCCTTCTAAGATTAATTCTTCTTATTTAATAAACCCGGAGTTCTGTCTTAGAGATAATGATTATAACCCCGCATTTGCATTTTGGGACTGGTACAGTAAGAAATTTGAGTTTATCCCCAACTTACCAAAGTTTCCATTTTTGTTAGACTTTTATTTGAAGTTTTCTAGTTACAGCGAAAGAATTTTTAATTATGAACAGGATTTCTCTAGCCATGTTATATTCTCTGGAAGACCAAAGGAAATAAGTATTGAAAAATCAAGATTCATAGGTAAAAAAAATACAATCTCTATATTAGATCAAAATTATGATTCCAATCTTCTGAAATCTCCTGTTTTCCAAAAACTAATGATTTGGTTGTTGGAAAAAGATCATTTACAAATTACTGATGTATAGAAACTTAAATGACGAGGGAAATTATATGGCAGTAAAAAAAGTTCTTAGATTGGGAAACCCACTCCTTCGACAAAAGAGTCTGACAATTGATGAATCAGAAGTAAAAACAAAAGATTTTAAAAAGCTAATCAAAGATATGTTTGAAACTATGAGGTTCGAAAATGGAATAGGATTAGCCGCTCCTCAAATTGGAATACTGAAAAGAATTGTAATTGTTGGAATTGAAGAGGAAAATCCTCGCTACCCCGATGCTCCAAAAATCGAAGAACACATTTTAATAAACCCTATCATTACTCCATTAGCAGAACCAGAAGGGGGATACTGGGAGGGATGCCTCTCAGTTCCCGGTATGAGAGGTTTTGTAGAAAGACCAAAAAAAATTAAACTAGAATATTATGATGAAAAATGGAATTATAATAATAAGATAATTGAAGGTTTTCCTGCTGTAGTCTACCAACACGAATGCGATCATCTTGAGGGTGTATTGTATGTAGATAGACTAAAGAGTCCAAAGTTATTTGGGTATACGGATGAGTTTGAGATTAAAGAAAAAAGCCTAGATTAAATAAGAGGCTTTTTTAATAATTCATCAATTTCCTTATCTTCCTCCGAGCTAAACTTTGCGTTAAATTGATCATTAGACATTATTTCAAAAAACATATCTAATTTGGCTAATTTAAATACATTGAGAATCATAGGCTTCAGCCCTATCAATATCAAAATTCCTTTTTTATTTTTTACGACATTCAATGATTTAATCAATGTTCCAATACCAGAAGAATCAATATAGTCTAGTTTATTCATGTCGACAGCTAATATGCTAGGATTGGATTCCATTTGTTTTTGAAATAATGTCTCAAATTCTTCGGTATTTTCGATATCAAACTTACCGTGGATTTCTATTATTTTTACTTGTCCAAGAGTGCGTAACTTTAGTTCCAATTTTAATCCTTCCTTCGTGACTATCGAACGAGTCAGAATATAGTTTCTTAATTCCCTTTTAAAAAATCAATAGTTTTTCTTTTATTTAAGTTAAGGAAAATCTTTATAGCAGACATTCTTCCTTTTTGTTGTATGGTATATAATTATGTTGAATAACATTGAATTAGCTATAGAAGAAATCAGATCAGGAAAGATGATCGTATTAGTTGACTCTGAAGACCGCGAAAATGAGGGAGATTTAGTAATTTCCGCTGAATTTGCAACTCCAGAAACCATTAATTTTATGGCAACTCATGGTAGAGGACTAATTTGTATACCAATGACTTCCGAGAATCTTGCCAGACTTGGGCTGAGTAGAATGGTTGAGAGAGGAGGAGATCATCATGGAACTGCTTTTACAATTTCTGTTGATGCCAAAGAAGGGGTTTCCACTGGGATTTCTGCCTTTGATAGGGCTAAAACTATATCCGTACT
>Ga0214923_10007656_pt1 | contig 11718 bp, 6 predicted proteins | sample LL1510_MetaG_FD_177993 | JGI IMG/M metagenome (GOLD analysis project Ga0214923, IMG submission 177993) | Freshwater microbial communities from Lake Lanier, Atlanta, Georgia, United States - LL-1510 | ecosystem: Environmental > Aquatic > Freshwater > Lake | place: USA: Georgia | collected 2015-10-15 | reverse complement strand
ACGGTATCCTAGAAAACCCTCTACCTTTTCAAATAACCAGATGGCTTTGCTGATAATGACAATGTAATCTTCCAACAGAATAAGATCATCAACATCTTTTACCATGTCTGATGCATTCTGTATAATGGTTGGGATATATACCTGTATTACTTCTTTTTGGTTATGGTGTAAACCTTGCATAAACTGGACTATATCTTCAATCATCGTTTTAATAACATTATTTTCTTTCATTACAATTATTTTGTATAATCCAGCACGAATTTTTTCTTTTTCCGCCTCGTCACCGTCAGCACCGGCACCGCCGTCAGCACCGGCACCGCCGTCATCACCAGCAACGTCACCGTCAGCATCGTCATCATCGTCATCACTAGAGAATTGAATTGTATATCTAGCGTAGGAACACGCCAACTGAAATAACTGTGTTGGGTTGTTGAATCTAAGAATGTCTTCTTTACTACAATAACCAATAACATCTTTCCCGTTTTCCATTTTTATACAAGGTAGTAGTTGTTCGTCATCCAAATTGGACAATGCCTCTCTTAACCATTCGGCCTTTTCATCAGGAGATAAATGAATAAATTTTAATATTTTATCTTCCATACTTAATCGGTGTTCCCATTTGTCTCCCCATCCGTCTAAACAAAATTGTCTCAAGTTCTCCCACCTATCCTTATGTTGATCTAATTCAACATGTTCTAACAATTCATTGTTTATATACATTTGACCCAGTATAAACTCTGATTCTACTCGGTATCTATCAATTATTTCTGGAGAATATTTCCCTAGGCGGTCATGTACACCCGTTAACAACGTTAACCAAACATTGGTAGCACGCATATAGTTTTCCCTATTCGCCTCATCATTCATATAATCTTTATTAAATCCGTGTACATGGTTCATTGTGGTCTTAAGTTTAAGAACGGAATCCTCATTGAATATCCCCCCTTGTAAAATACCTTCTAATGATAGAATGCCGTTATCTACTTCATCAATATCAAAGAGCGTTATATCAACCCTAGGGAGGTTTGGAATAGGAATAACCTTTTTGAGATTGTCGTTCTCGTCATCGGAGTCAGCCGTTGGCCGTGTATATGTTTCTGTATCCTGATACAACTGCCCAACCTCAGCGAATATACGGTTAACATTTAATTGATGCAACTGAACCGCCAGATGTGTAATCTGTATATTTGTATCACTTGGGGTTAACTGCCCTAATGCGTCTTTCACACCATTAAGCTCCGCCAGTTTTTTTTCAATAGCTTGATGATATGTATCATATATGGGTTTAGTTGTTCTACTACGTAAATCTTCCTTATTAGCGCCTACAGTCGTAGTTATTTCGTTTATCAATTCTATCAGGTCGGCAATTTGTTGGGTCACTTGTTCTACTGTAAGTGCTTCTGATTCTTTGCATGCGATAATTGCATCGGACAAAGTTTGACCTGCTAACAGAAGACAACCGCGTACAGCATCTAGTTTGTTGTCTATATTACGAAAAATCTGTTGAGCAAATGGAATATTGTCCTTGTTCAACTCAAACTCGTGTAAAACTTGTACCATTGGAATCAATGTAAATATACACGCTTGTATAGATGCAAAGAATTGTTTACGCAATGGTTCCGTTATAGCTTCATCTAACTTACTCGCTTGAAGTACATCATTTCCGGCCGTCAACACTTCAGATATGCTTCCATTTAATGCCTGTATTTTTTGTTGTAATTTAAAGGGATAAGCATTCAGGGCGGGGGTGTCGTAAGGATCCCCATGGGGAACATCTTCAGTGCCCTGAATCGGATCATCCAGGGAAGCCGAAAAGGTTCCGTCCAGGGGAGTTGGCGTTACACCCGGAAGACCCACAGGGAGTCTACTCAAAGAACCCAGAACGGAACCCTTTACAACTTCAGTTGGCGGTCTGTCCACGGAAGCGTATCGACCCTGAATATTTCTCGGAGGAACCGGAGGTTTTACACTCGCAGGGGCTACAATCGGAGGAACCGGAGGGGCTACAATCGTATGACCCTGAGGGTTTCCTCTCGCAGGATCCAGAGGGGCTACAATCGTAGGAACCGGAGGTTTTCCATCAGAACCCGCAGGTTTTCCATCAGAACCCTGAGGGGCTACAATCGTATGACCCTGAGGGTTTCCTCTCGCAGGATCCAGAAGATTTCCTCTCACAAGAACCGGAGGGGATTCATCCTTAGGACCCGCAGAGTTTCCTCTCGCAGTGTCCAGAGGGTTTACAATCGCAGTGTCCAGAGGGTTTACAATCGCAGGAACCGGAGGTTTTACACTCGCAGGGGCTACAATCGGAGGAACCGGAGGTTTTACACTCGCAGGGGCTACACTCGTAGGAACCGTAGATTGTCCAGTTACTGACTCCGAAGAACCCGGATGTAATGACGTATATGATACAACGTGTCCTTGGCCATTATACACATAAAGTTCATCTGGAGGAACCGTTAAAAGCGTCCCGTCTATTATAGAATTTGCACCCAAAATATCAAGTACAATTTGTACCTTGGCGTCTAGAATTGCAGTGACATAGCCTTTTTTTCCTTTGTATTGAATGTCTTGTCCTAAGGATATTCCCGGTATAGTCTTTATGATACGAGTCGCTTTCCGAGGAGGAATACTATATCGTACCTTGTCTGTATCCATCACATCCAAATTAAACGATACAACTTGAACTTTACCTTGACGGTCTTTACCATCTTCTTTCCACCTAACCTCGTCTCCTTCCACAAAAGGAATCAGTGTTACACCGGTAGGGTCGTTTATCTGTTCTAACGCAGACGGTTGTTTGGACGTACAAGCCACGATTAAGTGGCCACTGGCATAGACGCGCGCGACAATTCCTCGTTTCCCATTGTAAGAAACGCGGTCTCCCGGTTCAAAGTGTGGTACCTGTGGCGTAGATGTGGGTAAAGGAAGCTTGAGCAACTTACTATCAAAACCTACCTTTTGAATGGAATTGGAAGTCCTATAAATCACTCCGTCTGTGCATACGTGGAGAACAGTATTTTCTTCACTACTCCCCGGGAAGGTAAATGTTTCGGATAGAGCATACGCGGAGGAATACATGGAATACTTTGGTTCAGGAGTCTGATTTGACTCTATCACCTGAAGAGCGGAACTTGGCACGACCGATTCAGCCACCTTTTCACCATCGTAATACACGATGGTAACCTTGCCATCCATTGCAATTTGTGTTACCCATGCCCGAGTCCCTACCGGGATGTCGTCTGAATTCTGTATTTCTTGCGTCACACATACAAAATCGCCTACGTCCACAAGTGCCAATACTAGCAATTCTTTCGGAAATGTCTCTTGTTTACCTTTGAATTCAACTTGTACTTCGTCTTGAATCACACGAATCACTTTTCCCATCAGGGGCTTATTGCCCTCCAACGAACCCTCTTTCAAAAACACGCGATCCTCTGGTAAAAAGGAGATTTTCTGAACAAATGGAAACGGTATTTTGAAATACTTAAACCCGCGCATCACAAATGGAATGGACGAAACATACGGATTGAACATTCGTGCTGGAACCATGTCTTTCAACTGACGCAGGGATTTTTGCGGTAACAAAGGGTATTCTAGGTCGCGTGGTACAAACTGGTTGGAAAAGGCCACGACCAACGATTTATCGTCCAACACTTTAATAATGATACCCGTACCGCTCATTTTTTCCGCACGAACTCGATCGCCTACCACATAGTCTATTGCTTTTACCTGTTCAACTTTGACGGAATAAAGAGCATCCTTGTTGGGGAGCCGAAGGATGACCTCTCCTTCCGGAGACATGCTGTTGACCACACCATCTTTCCCCTTTAATTCTCCTTCTATAACACGGACGGATTCTCCTTTGAAAAAGGGAGAAAATTTTAGACTGTTTCCCCACATTTCTTCTTCCGTGATGGATTGAAGGGATGACTTGAAATAGCTGACTCTGTACATTCCATTCTCTAAATTTTCCATGACAATACCAAAACAGAATTGAACGCCACAAGTAAAGGTTACTCGGTTGCCGACCTGAAATGCTTGAAGCTTCATTTCGCAATACGACAGATGGGAACGTTTTCCTTTACTCATGACATCAATGTTCGGCAAATCTACATGGGTAACCACTCCCGTTGCACCGCCCGCAAGCTCCACTCGATCGCCTTCCACAAAAGGTAAAAAATCCAATTGTGTAAATAGGACCGTTTCTTGTGTCAAAATAGATTTCCCCTTTTTGTAGTAAAAAGAAAGGGATGCCGAATTTCCTAAAATGGAGGTGATTTGACCTATGGAACCATAGGGCAATTGAGCGGTGGACCCCTTCCATCGGACACGGTCTCCTACTACAAATTGTATTTTCTTATAGTTGTTGTAGTCGGTGTCCGGAATCACTATCTCGGCAAGGTCTTTGCAAACGGTCAACTCACTATCACCCACCGTTTTGATATAGTAAATAGACCCGTCATCATGTTGGAGACGTTCTCCTGCCCTATACTCGTACAGAGCAGGAGCCTCCTCTATTGTGTACCCGAATGGAAACGGCAAAGGTGTCCCCGAGATACCTTTTTTGTCAGTATACTCTACCTTGCCTCCGGTCAACGGAACAATGACCCATTGACCTTCTTTTTCGGTGATAATCATGGAATCAACTCCTTTCTTGACTTTATCACCAACAGTGAGAGTATCATCCAGCAAATCGGTGAATGGAACCGTTTTACTTTTAGGAGTACCTTTCTCAAAATAAGACACGGTCACACGAGTGTCTTTTTGTTCAAATACAGTTCCGTGATAGGTGACATCGCCCTCTTGAAAGGCAACTTTGGCGGAAGCTTGTAAAGGTGCCCAGGGAACATTCCGGATAGCCAACTGTTCCACCTCCAGATTTCTAATGAAACGATGACCGGAATCATAATAGTAGACATGAGCTCTTTCCATGGACACGGGTTTTACGACAATACCGTCATAAATCTTATCCACCTGTTTGATTTTGACCCGCGTACCGGGTGGGTAATCGTACAAAACAGTACACTCCTTAGGGTCTACCATTTTTTCTACCATACCATCGCCCGACGTGAGAATTTTCAATTGACCCGATACGTAGTCTACCACAACGGCTCTTTTGTTTTGGTACAGAACCGTGTATTGAGGTTGAAATCGTTCGGGTGTCAAGTTGGAGACACTGATTGTTTTTCGTTGACATGTAGTCTTGTTTTCAAAATCAATCGTAGCGGTGTTGGAGGTGAGCGAATTGAAGGAGAGTTCACTGATGATTCCGTGGCTACAGGGTTCCGATTTGAGAATGACGCGGTCTCCTTTGGCATAGGGAATAGGCCTGATGAGAGAGGGATGAAATTGATACAGTCCTGACTCATTCACGATGAATACTTTTTGTTTGGAAACGTGAAGGACAAAGGCTTCTTGGATGTTGGGTCCAGAAACACGGTCTCCGATACGAAAGGGAGAAGGAGGTATCTTTTGTAATTGATGGCTACGAAACAAGAATTCAATCACAGTCTCCTTGTCCACCACAAATTCCGCTTCTACCAAGTCGTCGGATATGGAACGTATTACTTTTCCGGTGACTTCTTCTTTGTTATAGACCCATTTGACGTCATCGTTGGGCATGAACCGAAGAGGAGCATCCGCCACATAGGGTTTGAGTGAACACGTATTGTCCTTGTTCAAAAAGAGACCTTGTGTTTTGTTGACAGCAAGGCCGATTCCATCGGCAAAATTGTCGGTAATGACACGACTTCCAAACCGTTGTGAACCATGGACGTATGGGTCGGTAAACTCGTTCGATACAGCTCTAGTCTCCACTTTAGCTCCCGCTTCCGTTGTTGCTCCTTTGACAGCTACAGGGTTATCTCCAGTTTGAGCTCGGGCACCATCTACTTTGTCATCTACAGGTTTATCTCCAGTTTGAGCTCGGGCACCATCTACTTTGTCAGCTACAGGTTTATCTCCAGATTGAGCTCCCGCTCCCGCCCCATCTACGGGACTTGAACTGCCCCCTAACCAAGATATTTCAGTACTTTTTTTGATTTGACTCTTTTCTAGTTGGATTTTGTGAAAGTCTTCGTCTATCAAGATACAATCCTCCCCCTCTATGGCAACACATTCACACTGTATGGTTAATTTTTGTTCCGAAACATACGGAGGAATTCCTGGGTTGTATTCAATTTCATACGCCTTTCCTATTGTAATGCTCATTATAATAGATATACATAATATTTGGAATAATATCACCTTAGAGTATGGAATCCTTTCTTTCGTCTGCGTGCACACAGACCCTTTGTAGTCTACTGAAACTTGCTCCTGGCCGTATACTTCCCGTTCATGTCAGTGCATCTTCTCATGCGTTCCTTTCCACGTATAGTACACACGATATTTCTATCGTGTATACTGAAACCACGGATTCTACAGAAGCATTGACCCTGTATACAACCTATCAATCACGTCTTCCATCCGGAGGAATGCTCATTTATTACATGGATGCCTTTCGGCAAAACGTGAACGTGGCTTTACATACCATTTCCACCGATGAATTTGAAATTACGTATTTTTCTCAGTTCATTGTCTTTACCAAAGGCGTCTCGTTTGACTCTTGGTTGGCCGTCGGAACCCTCCCCGTGTATACTTTCGTCGCTCCGCTTTGAGAAACAACTCTTCCGCATTGTCGCGATTGAAGGTTCCCATCCATACGGCAGGCATACCTTGAACAAAAAACTCTTCTTCGTTCAATTGCATCAAAATGGTATTGAGTTCCAATTGATGTGTGGAGACTGCTTTTTTTGGAGTAGAAAAATGAGCATTGACAATGTAAAAAGGAGGAAAATGATTGATGAAAAGAATAGTGGTTTGTTTTTTCAAATCTCCATAGCGAGGTACCATAATGGGAGAACTCAACGTTTTAGAAACCAACTCATTTTTGACAAGAATGGCATCCGTATACCCGTCAAAGAATACACTGTATCTAGAAACAGAGACTCTTGTTTCGGAGACAAACTTTCTTAAATCGTTTTCAATGGAGCTGTATCCGCGTGCATTTTTTCTCAAATAATAATTCTGTAAACATAAAATGTCCGGTTTTATCTTGTTCAAAAACTGAATCATTTTGAGTTTACGATTGTCTTGTTGACTTCTGCTGTATTTAGAATCACATCTCCCGTCTACGTTCCATGCCATGGCCGTCAAAGATCCAATCTTACAGGTCATGGCAGCATGAGCAAACAACCTGATGTTGTGAACCTTGACATCGGTCACTTCAATGGTAGGCGTATGAGGGGTATTTTGTTTCTTGACGACAAAGATAGCATCTCTCGTAGAATCCGGTAAAATGGCTCCCAATACGTCGTCTTCCACTCCATTACACTGCATCATTTTGACAGGAAAATGGGTAAGCTCATTCGTGGATATTTTTTTCACATCCAAAGAAAAACTTAAATTGACTACGTCTTTGAAAGAACATGCTTTGAGGGTACTCATAAGCCATTCCTTGGATTTATCAAGGACACTCATAGTATACGTGAGTTATTTTAATTCAGTATACTATGTATTTCTACGCCATTGTGTTTGGTGTCATTACTGGACTTCTTGTTTCGGCAATGTTTCACGTATACAGCCGACGAACCACGGATACGTATACACGACTCATTTTTGGAGTAGACTCCAGTAAAGTCATTCAAAATCTGTTGGTGGTCAATGTACTGTTTTTAGTTGTGTTGTTTGGATGGCTTTCCCTCTTCATACGAGACCTTACGTTTCCTCTAGAAAATCCATTGTTGTTTTTCGCAGAAACGCTGGCGGCCGGTATACTGCCCGCCTCTACACTGTTTATCATTTATTATGTACGTAAAATCCCTTTAGGACGACATGCCTGGTATGGATTTTTCCTCCTGGTACTGAAATGTATGCTTGCTCATGTACTCCTTCAAGTGTCAGGAATCTACAATTCTTTGTTAAAATAAAGATAGTACATATGAGTGAATCGCAGGCGAGTCATTCTTCCGATTCCTATACGACAGCAAGAGGATATTACACCGATGATACGATAGGTGATGCCGAAGACACCGAAGAACGAATATCAAATCCAAAATACATCATCTATTTATTACGATTTGTTGTGCTTTGCAAGCAACAAAACTACAATTTTGATTATTTTTTTATTTTTGACATCATACATAAATTGGCCATCGCCGCTAAACATGACGTGTTGTACAAAACTGCTCTAACGTATTTGTATTTATATTTAAAAGGATATAGAATCCCTCGTGAATTAACCATGACAACTGGAATTCCTTATGAAGACGAACACGGTGTTAATCGCAATGTGCTTCAAGGGTATAAAGATATAGATGACGAAGACCTTTCCGTATTAGATTTAAAAAAAATAAACGCTATCAAAGCACGAGCGCTTTTAAAAGGACGTCCTATTCCAGAAAATTTAGGTTTGGCGATTCGTGGGTTGTTTGATTCCAAAGGCAACTACATAAAACCTTCCCGTCAGCCTGCTGTCGCACAACCGCGTGCGTCTCTCCCTAAGCCTTCGGCACAGCGCAAAACACAAAGTGCTTCTTTTCGTAAGTTTGTGGTCGCAAAACCCAAAACACAACGTGAGTCTCTCCCCAAGCCTTCGGCCGCAAAACCCAAAACACAACGTGCTTCTTTTCGTAAGTTTGTGGTCGCAAAACCCAAAACACAAAGTGCGTCTTTCCCCAAACCTTTGGTTGCAGAACATCGCATAACACGAAGTGCTTCTCGTAAGTTTTTGGTCGCAAAACATTACAAGACACGTTCCTATAAAAAACCCCGCAGAATATAATCTAGTACAGTATGAAGCATTTGTTTTGGATTTCATTTGTGGTGTATCTTGCTGTCAATGTGGTAGAGAACGTGATTCACTACAACATTGGTAAATATTCCAACAGCCCGGTTCGTCTAGATGTACCGAGTCGTACGGACGGAGTCAAAATCATCCTCGTCATGATTTTTTTTGCGATTGTACAAGGAACATTGACCTGTATACTGGACAAGGAATGCTAATGCTTTCGCGTGCGTTTCTTTCGCCGTTTCTTTCGGGTTCGTCCACTGGCCAAATAGAGTCCGACGCCCACCGCACAAGCAGCCATAAATTTTCCACTGTGTTTGTCCAGTACACCATGGATGAATTCCAATACAGTAGGACGTTGTTCTTCTAGTTTCATTCTATCGTATAAAGAATTCGTTCCATTTAAAGGATCCGGTTTATTTAAATAGGAAGCTTGTTCACTTACAAACTCTGCATCAGACCCTTTTAATTTTATACCCTGTTGTTGGAGAAAGACGGGACTTTCACGAGCTACCACCCTGGCGGGATCCGGAGTCTGTAAACGATTTAATTCTGCTAGTACATCGGTTAAATTGCCCATGTAGGGTTTTAAGACGGGAGTTTTTTTGACTATTTGAGACGAAATATCTGGAAATAAATATTCAATTATCCACTGGAGTCCTCTTCCATGTACTTGTCCACTCTTTATGTAATAGTAGCGAACTACGTCAAATACATCATCCGGCGTAGTTATTTCGGGAGGTTGTAATAATATACCATCTTGGATGACGGATCCAAAATCAAGTATAATAATAGACGAACGGAATTCTTCATTGTCAGTGTTGACAAGGATATTACTACTATGTGGATCCATATGTAAAATACGGGTTTTCACGTAAATCAAAATGAATATTGCCATACAGTTTACATAGATGGAATGTCTTTTTTTAATGGGTACATTAACGAAAGATACATACCCCTCCATGCGTTGCATCACTATGTATCCTGCAATATACTTGTCTTCCATGAACCTCCTTTTTAAATATAAAAGGGCTTCTTTCGTTAGAGTGTCTCTCGCAACAAAATTTTCTAACCACATAAGGGGACGATTTACTGTACCCGTTAAATGTAGCCTAGGTACAAACTGTCCATACTTCATCGTTTGTTTGAACACATTATATTGTGTAGATGCCTCTTCCATACACATGGATTCTTGGCTTGCGTATTTGGCATACGATTCACCTTCATATATAAACGGTTCTATTAAGGTATAGCGATCCTTCGTTTCATATTTACGAATAAGAAAGGATACCTTTAGTAGTGTACCTACTAAATCATGCGCGTACGAGGCAAGACTCTCTTTTATGATAAACACAATGGAATTCATGGACGAATAATTAAAGGTTTCCACTACTAATTTGGCGTTCATGAATTGTTCATGTCGATGTTTCATTTTGTAATCCACGGTTCTACAAAATTGATTGGTTCGAGAGAACATACTATGACAAGGTATGTTTCTTTCGGGTATGTTTCTTTCGCCGTTTCTTTCGGGTTTTTCCTAATAAATAGGCCAATGTCATAATTCCGACAGCAGTCAAGGTAAACATTTTAAGTCTTTTATTGTAGGCAGATTTCACCAATTGTTGTTCAGTTTCTTTCACGTACATTGCATGTTTAGCTTCTTGCGCTGCCGCTTGCTCCGCTTGCTCTCTGAGCCGTGATTGCTCCGCTTGCGCTGTGAATCGTGCTTGCTCCTCTTCCGTTCTGCGTTGTGCTTTTGCGGCTTCTTCTTCTTTTTTACGTCCTTGTTGTTTCATGTCTTTTGCACGTTGTATTTCAAGTCGTAACTCAGATATATTTTTAGATGTTTTGTCGGCTTGATGTCTCAATGCATCTTTTCGAACTAAGTCAAAAACCGGAGTACGAGGTTTGGCCGCCACTTGTTTGCTAGCAATATATGTATCCATGATAGCCTTCAATTGTCTTAAAGGAGGATGATCCTCTGGAGTATTCAATCCGAACCATTTGTTATCAAACGTAGGGTTATAAGACAGTCCTCTTTCGGATGGTTTCTTCACTTCACGCATCCGAGGAAAGATTAGTTGTAGTACACCTTGTGATTGTACTCTATCATTTCTTTTAAAATCTTCGGAAGCAAACAAACATATCATTTCAAACAGTTCATTTATGGTGTATTCTGTAACCAAAGGAGAAGGTTGAGGTTTCAAAGTTACATTACCAAAATCAATTACTTGAACAAAATTTGTCCCTGTTAGGTGACCGTGACCTTTACAAAATAAATTTTCGGAATGAGCATCTACATGAATATAACCTGTCTCTCTATAAATAAGAAGAAGGTACGCAATGCTATAGAGGGCAACCTGAACTAACTCATCCTTGCTTAGTTCTTTACTACACTCTAGAAGAGTTTTATATTCACAGGGAATCTCGTCCATGACCATGTATCCGAGTTGACAAGGGTAATCACGAAATACATCTTGTAGATACAGCAACGAATATGTCGTATCCTTATCATCCGTAGCAATCAGTCTTAAATATTTTTTTGGTTCTTTTATGATACCATAATAACTTATCCTTGGACAAAATCCAGTAGGTTCGTATCCAATTGTATTATCATGAATCATTTTTTGTATTGCTATTTCTCCTACAAAATCTTCTTCATACATGGTACTTTTTTGATAAGACACTCCTTTATCTTTAAATTTGTGTAAATCATAATATGTATCTTGATGCACAACACAAAATTTAATTATTTTTCCTATACATGCATGTGATTCGGAATTTACAACCTTATAAATAAACGAATTCCTAGAATATACCGCGATGCTTTTTAGATTTACAGCAGAGTTGACAAATTTATCATGGTACTCGGCGATGGCGGCGGGGGA
>Ga0214923_10007655_pt1 | contig 11718 bp, 9 predicted proteins | sample LL1510_MetaG_FD_177993 | JGI IMG/M metagenome (GOLD analysis project Ga0214923, IMG submission 177993) | Freshwater microbial communities from Lake Lanier, Atlanta, Georgia, United States - LL-1510 | ecosystem: Environmental > Aquatic > Freshwater > Lake | place: USA: Georgia | collected 2015-10-15 | reverse complement strand
ACAGTGCTTACAGTGCTATTTTGATAAAGACTGCAACCAAAAAGATTTATTCTACCAGCCGACCCAACAGTGATTAAACTTGTTGGACTAACTGATAAAAGAGGTGAATTTGTTATTTGTGTATTAATCATGGATATAGCAGTATTATCAATAGCCACAGCAACAGTATTATCACACATATAAATTAAACATCCTTGTACCGTCATATCGCCAAATAAACCGCCACCAGTTCCGACTGTTCCGATCGCATTTTTACCAGATGGTGCAAAAATTAAACAATTTAATACATTAAGACTATTTGTATATACATTTGTTTGTCTGTGTTCTAAAAAGCCGTTTAATTGAATGTTTTGAATTCCACCAACTGAATATAGACCAGTTCCAGCATTCATATTAAATGAGATATTACCATTGATCACGGTGAGATTTGGAAGATTACTTGAACTGCCGATTAGAGCAATACCACTTTTAGTTATTGTTAGATTTTCTGAATATGTTCCAGCTGCAATATTTACAGATGCTGTTATATCTCCTGAGATCGCGGTTAAGACGGTAATAGCTTTACCGATTGTTTGCCAAGGATTATATATTGAACCATCACCACTTGTATCATTACCTGATGTTGCTGATACATAATAATTGCTTAAGTTTTGAACGGTAGATACAACACCAGTTGGACCAGTATCACCTGTTGCACCTATTGGACCTGTTGGACCAGCCGGACCAGTATCACCTGTAGCACCATTTAATCCATTAGTTCCATTAGTTCCGTTTGTTCCTGATGGACCAGTATCGCCTGTAGCACCAGTTGGACCTGTATCACCTGTTGCACCAGTTGGACCAGTTGCTCCATTTAATCCATTAGTTCCGTTTGTTCCAGCAGGACCGGAGGCGCCCGTGTCGCCACCGTTGCCTTGAGGACCTGTTGGTCCCATGGCTCCGGTATCACCTGTTGCACCTTGAGGACCAGTTGGACCAGTATCACCGCCAGTAAATGGAACATTATTTACATATATAGTATTATCAAAATAATAACCAGTCGCACCTATCCATTCGTTTTTACTTCCAATTTGATTATCACAAATAAAATCAAATGTATCTTTATCAACATATGTTTTAACATAATTGCTATTATTATTGGTTCCATGTTGAAATGACCTTTGGATATCAGCAGGACCTTTTAAGATCATATCATTGCCTGTTTCGATTTCACCTGCACTTCTTAAATACATATTATTATTTACACTAATCATTTGAGTTCCTCCAACCGTCAGGGTCGGGTTATTTTGGGGTTTTCCAAAAAGAAGATTAGGATCTGTTATTAAACCGTTTGGCGTTGCATCAGTAAAAGGTATTTGCTGACTAGTTGATGTAATACCATCTGAATTAATCCATCCATAAGGGTTATCTGGTATTATATTATTTATTTCTTGTTGTAATGTGTTGATGTCTGTTTGTGTTGCAACTCTAATACCATTTTCGTATAGCTCGTTATTTTGAGTTGTTAAATTAACATTTGAAATTGCATTATTAAGTCTAACAGTTGGATTCAAAAACATTATATTATATAATTATATATGATATATTATTTTTATTGGTAATTTACTCTAAAATTATAATATATAGGTGTGTTCTTGGCGTTCCCTACTGCCTGCAAAACATTACCAAACTCATCAACAAGACGCAAATCAATAGAATCGAGACAAATAGATTGACTGAGTGTGTAATCTCCTCTAAGGGATCCTTGATCTGTATAAGTTTGATATACTCCGAATGGTGCTGTAATTCCAATCGCCATTATTTCTGATGCTATTTGTGATTGTAAATCTCTATTGGTTTCAGTATCATTGTTACCAAGAACATTCAATACAGATTTTGAATTTGCGAGTTTATTGCTTATTATATATGCATTAACACAACCTGCTAAATTTGGAGGGAAAGGGAAGGGAGAATCAACATTAGTTGCTGTGTATCCAGAACCATTAATTGGAAGACCAACTATATATAGAAAATTATTACCGATGAAATTATTTGGTGTTGATGTACTAAATTCAATTTCAACACCTGCATCATTAGTATTTATAACAAAGCGTTTTAAAGTTTCAGACCAAACCACCGTAGTAGTTGCAGCAAAAGCACTTATTAATGATTGTAGTTCTGCTGCTAAAGTAGTAACATTATAATAATTTGGTGGTACTCTTATACTGTAGCCAAGTGGCAAACCACCCGTTGTAACAGTAATAGAAAAACGATTATTATAGGTCGCGATATTGCAAAAATTATTACATAGTGTTACTGTATTTAAATTAATTCTACACACATTATTTATAATTCTATTTTGTGTCATATTGATTATACAATTTGTATCTCTATCATTGAAGTTAGATCTAAATGAAGTTGAGAGCCGTAAGTTGGCACTATTAAATTCAGGTAATGTTTCTGAATATCCATTAAATGAAAGCATTATAATATAATTATACGATAGATAATTATATTATATATATTTTATTGTTTTTTGAATGAATTCAAATCTATTACATTCATTAGACTTTTTCTAAATCGTTTTTCAATTGGTTCTTTTCTCGCAATATGGAGGAACGGATGCGTGTTCTTCTCTTCTGGGGTCCAAGCAAATGCCACTACATCATTAAAGTCCCGCTTATTCATATTTGAAGGACAAAATACATCTGTGATCAATTCTCTCTCTGCCAAATTACCGCTAAATATCATTAAGTTGGTCGCCTGCATTCTCATCTGTTTTGGCCACGCATTAAAGTATTGACCGAGGCAAAATACTGATGCATTCATATGTCTATTTCTTATACATAATGTTTTGAATGAACTTGATTTAATTAAATCACTATCAATAATATCATCAAATATAAAAAACAATCGTGGCACTTTAGAGAAGTCCCCGTCAGATGCTTTAACCTTTTCTTTTTGCATTTTTAAAACTTTTTTAAGGTCGCCTTCATCTGGTACATGTTTTACATTATTTTTTGGTATAATTCCGTCATCCATTAATTTCTCAAGGATTTCATCGTGTGAATTAGTAAATACAAATATACTATCCCAATAAGGGCGCCCAGTCTTATCACGACCATACATTGCAGGATTTAATAACATATTGCAGAGCATATTGGTCTTACCACTACCAATTGCACCATTCACTAGACAGACAAATGGATGTTTCGGTATAATACTTTCTTTCATTGCTGGTCTTTGTGGTATGTCATTTTTACTTGCTGGAATATATTCAATATTAAATCCATTGAACTTGGGCTCTTCTTTCTTGGCATTCGATGGTGGTCTTCGTGGTATCTCTTTGATTTCTGGTTTAAATTCGTCATCAGATGAACTATCACTCTCTTCATCAGATCCTGACAATTCAAATCTCTTATTTTGTTTTTTAACTGTTTTGTCAATTTTTTTAGTCAGTAATAATTCTTTTTTATGGCTAAAAGGATCATAAATATCTATGCGTCCTGTTTGTAGTTTCTTTGGTGGTTTATAATTTGTTTTCAAAAATCGTGGCTTCCTATTCATATATAATCTTAGCAAATAATATTATTTTTATACTTATCTTTTATTCTTCTTAGGGGGTCATCAGAATGTAAAACAGTTGTAAATTCTAATTTGTTTTTATCATTATTTACATTTCGTTTTCCTTGATTGATTGGCTCCATCTCATCTCCTGTTACTTTTCTTGCAAATTTACTTGTACTGTTTATAAATGATAGGGGGGTTGCAGGTTGCATTCTTGAACTCATATCAAATGATGGAACTAATGAATATGTATTAAATCCTTTTGCTTTATCTAATTCGTCTTGAGTGTCTGCATCTTTTGGCATTTTGTTTGCGTGCATAAAACATTTACCAAATCTGCGTCTATCATCTATATCGTCCATTCTTTGAAATGGTGATGCATAACCAAGATCACTGTTTTGGACTGATTGAACCCATCTGAAATTAGTAAATCGTTTTAAACTTTTAGAGCGTTCTGATGGTTCCATAGTAACATCTTCTACTTTTGCCAGTTGATCCATCGCACCAACGAAACCAACTGAACGAACATTACCAATTTCTTTATCTGATTTGGTTGATAGATATGGTGCTTCAACTTCATTTTGTGATTGTAAGCCTCCAAATGGTTCTAGTGGTTTTTGTTTTTGTTTTTCAAACATTTCTTTAGAGCCTTGATAATCAGTGCCGACAACTGGTAGAGGTATATATGGTTCTTCTTTTTGTTTTTGTTTCTGTTTGCCTGCTCCTTTTCCACCAGATACCATTTCACCAGATGGTGCCATTTTTACTGGTTCTTCATTTTCTTCTTTTTCTTCCATATCTACTGATGGATTTTTTACTGCTCTTGCTTCCATTTCTTCGCGTAGTTTTTTTGCTTCCAGTAAGGCTTGCCCCATCCGTTTTTGTGTTTCTCTATTTTTCTTTGCCATTTCTTGTAATGCATTTGTGTTTTCGAGAATATCAGGCTCTTGAACTTGGACATCCGGTATTCTATCAACAATATACTGAAATGAATTAATTAGTTGTTCTTGTATTTCAATTTTTTTTTCTTTATTAAATAAATCACCAATTATTTTAAGTGCTATTTCACCACTTTCTTTTGCTCTTCCTTTTGTTTCATCAGATTGATCTTTTCTATCCATCTCAAGCAATTTATCAAAACCACCAACTACTTCTTCTTTAATTTCGTTAGTTATTGGACCCTCTGTTTTTTTTTCAATATTATCCATGATTTCATCTGCTTTTTCTGCAAATTTACTTCTTCCTAAACCAGTTACTCCCTTGGTCGCACCACCTCTTTCATATTCCTCTTCTGTTAATTTTGGTAATTTTTCTGTCTCTAAAATTAATTCTATTAAACTATCATTTGTTTTATAACCTTTAAAATCATCTTCGTCCATAATTTTATACTTTTTAAATTTGCCTCCATATATATCATTCAAATTTTTTATCAATTTCCTCTGATTTTTTGTTCGTGTTGTTAGATTTGCTGCTTCATATCCTTTTATAGCTGATTTGGTAAGAGCAACCTCCTTAGCTATTTTTTTTAAAGCCGTTCTACTCTTATCTTTTAAACTTTCTGCTGTATATGACATATAATTATACTATATATATTTTTTATAATTCTGTTTTATTTTTTTCGTCGTTTTCTTCTTGACTATTTATTTCATTCTGTTTAATTTTTTCATCATCAATATTTTCTTCGTCTGGTAAATCTAATAATGATGACGGAGTTGCCTCTTTTATATCTTTTTCTATATCAGGGGCAAGTTTCTCTTTCTCTTTCATAGTATCAGTTGAAGGTAAATCTGGATACGGACTTATTATAAAATTATCTTCATTAAATATTTTTTCAAGATATAAATTAAATTTTTTGTATTCATTCAATCTTATCAATTCTTCTTCTGTTAATGGTTCGAGAGATGTTATTATTTCTTTTTCTATTGGTTCTGATGATGGTTCAATCACAGGGGCAGGTGGCATTGGTTGTGTTTCCATCATTGTTTTGTTTAATTCATTATATGTTTTATTTTGTTCTACAATTATCTTGATATCATCGTTTATAGTTTGTATTGGTGGTATTTCAATTGCAACATTTAACCATTCATCTCCAATCTTGATTGGTTTTAAATTTGATTGTTCTAAATATTGATTTTGTAAAGTTTCAAACACTTTTATCATGTTTTCTAAATCTTCATCTGTTACATCGTGTTTTGTTAAATCTGCAAATTGATAGTTTGTTAAAAATTCAACACCTTTTTTTAAACCTATTAATACCATTGATCCAAGAGCCAATAATCTATCTTTAACAATATTAGTTGCTACAAATGTTATCCCAAGTGATAGCGCATTTGATTTTACACCTTTTAGCACATTAGATGCTCTTATATTCCCCATAAAATTTCTGTATCTTTCATTTAATCTGATTGCATTTCTAATTTGTTCTGAACGAGTCGTAGGAGGTGCTCGTGTAAATGTGCCAGCTGGTACCAAATAATCTGTTAATTCTGGTAATGGATATGCTGTTGTCATATAATCATATGGTGCTCTCAAAATTTTATATGCAGTTTCGCCTGTATTTTTTAATACATATCCAACATATCCAGTTTCAATCAATGACATTATATAATTGCTTACTGTTTTAAAAGATGATGCCCAAGTTGTAAAATCACTCTTGTAATCTCCAGTTAAAAAATTTTTATTAATATTTACTACATATTCCAAAAATATCTCTTTTATCATTATATTGTCTGCTTCATTCATCTCTTCTTGTGTTTTTGCTCTTGTATATCTGATGTCATGGTCGCGACAAATTCTATCTATTACAAACATTCTATTGGGATCGTCTAAATCATTTTTTATATTGTCATATATTGGAGTGCCTAATCCGCACCAATTTCTAAAAGCTAAACCAGATAATAGGTCTGATCCAAATCCTGCTTCTTTTTCTTTTAATGCATAATCATTCAAAATTTTTAATCTTGACAAATTTAATTGCATTTTTATTGTATCTTGTATGGCTTTTTGATACTCTGATGGGTCTGGCACTTGTAAATCATTATTTAATTTTTCTAAATATTGAACCAATTTATTGAATTTAACATTATGAACTGGTAATGGTCCATAAGATGGAATAAATGATGTACCAAGTATTCTATCTCGTTCTGGCTTTGATGCTAATTCATATTTGTCTTTTATCATATAATATACCAAAATAAAATTATTATGTTATATTATATTATTATTCATAACCAATAACCAAATCCACACCATTGGATAATTTTTTGGTTGAAAATGATTTGTATAATGATGGATCTGTTATCCTTACACGCTTAAATCTTGCAGTTTCATGAACTGGTTTCATCTGTTTTAAATTATGTTCGTTTACACGGCGGCTGACGCTCAGCGGCAAGCCGCAGAGCCTCGTGGAAATCTTTTCATTTCTAATATTGAAAAATGTTTAGGGAACAAAACAGCTTGTACTGGCATATTATTTATAGATAGATATTAAATCACCATAAATATTTATACGAAAAAAAACCAGCATGTGGTTTATTATGGATGTCTTTACGATGTCTAATTATATATCGTGCTTTTCTTTTTGGATCATTATGATTTAGATGAGAATAATGACCTATTTTATCGTGAAATTGCTCGTAGCCCAAAGCACCAAATGATGCTAGCTTCTTACCATCTTTATCAAATACATCATATTTTTTACCTTGAACTGTTGATGGGGCGCTAAATTTGTAACCATCTTTGTAATAAACTGATACCATATAATATACACTAATATTTAAAATAATAATGTCTATTTTTTTTAAATTCAAAATTTTTGATTTGATTTAGATGCTCGATTGATTTGGCTGGTTGTTTTGGTATGATAACAAATGTATTGTCTATTATTGGTGTATATGGCTGATATGGCACACCATAGATTAGGTTTCTAAAATAATTTATTATTATACTTAGCATATAATAGTAAATTAGAAATTTATTGAATTAAATGATCGATATCTTTCTTTTTTGTTTCCATATTACAGTCATAACACTTTTTAAAACCATTGTCTTTTATCAACTTACTACATCTGCTACATACAACAGTTTTGTTTTCTTTGTTCTTTTTATTACATGGAAAACAACGAATAAAGGTTCCTTTGACTTCTTTTTGACAATCAACACAAGACATTATTATATAATATACTATAATATTTTATTTTTAAATACTTATTTAATTTAAATTAATATCTCCATTCAGGTGTAACATTTTGAAAATACATTTCTATTATACTTGCTTGGCTTCTAACATAAATATTATCACTTGTAGCATATGGAGATGCATATTTAATAATTGCGTGATTTATTTGTAATGCATGCATCCCTCCTCTGTTAAATATTTCCTTACCCATTTTAATAATTAAATCTCTATTGGATGGATTTTCATATATAATCTTACAACATACATGATTTACATCTCCATATTCAGACCATAATTCAATATTGGGTTCTAATTTAGATAACATTTCTTCATATGATGGATATTTATTATTTTTAACAAATTTCTCAACTTGTTTCGCTTCTTTACTAACTTGGCTCATTATATACTATATATATAATAATTTGTTTTTAAATAGTTTTTTAATTTAAATAGTTCCGTTTAATTTTCCTAAATAGTATTCATGTTTATTAGTATGTATATGTTTGCATAGGTTTGAATATTTAATAGTTAAACCACAAGTGCAGATAATATCACGACTCATATTTTTCAAACATTTTTCTTTGTTTTCTTCATACCATTTATGTCTATATGAAGAAATATCAGCTGTTTTCTTGTTTTCTTTTAATAACCTACCTTTATCAGACCATTTTTTTATTACAACATTTTCTTGATCCATTCTATATTATTTATATAGAAATTATTTTTTAAACCTTTTTAAATACTAAATTAAATATAAATTAATTATATTATAAGTTTTTAATTTAAAAATAAAATATCTTTAGTAAAGTATATAATAGACATGCCAAGATTATCTAAACTTGATATCGCAACCCGTGATGCACTAAATGTTTTAAAATCAGTATCTAAGAAATTAGACCCACGAACAGTTGCCAAATACCAAAGAACAATTATGAATTCTACTCGTATCGATGTTACCAATAAAGTTATTAATGAACTAACTACTCTTACTCAATCAACACAAACAAATCTAACAACACCACAAATCAAAACTATTGTCAAAAATGCGTCTATTAGACAACCAGTTGTAGAAGAACAAAGAATGCTTGTCATACCTTTCAAACAACTTAAAAGACAGATTAATTCATTTGTTGAAACTGCTAATCTCGTTACAACTCGTGCTGAACTCAAACCATTCAAAATTAATTTAACTTCTGGAATTACTGGAACACAAAAAGAATTTAAATTCACAAACATTTATCATTTTAATAATTGGGAAAAAAAAGTAAATGAAGGACAACAAGGTGGTGTAGATGCTGGTGAGGGTGGTGAAACATCAGTAAATTTTGGTAACGGACAAAATCCAAACGGTGCTAAACAAAATTTCTCACATGTTAATGCAACATCTTCTTTTATCTCTGCTGGATATAACAAACATGAAAGTAAAATTGATGAACTAAAATCAACTAATTACAAATTTACTTGTTTTAATCCTCAATCAATGCTTAACAACTGTTTATTTAAATGTTTAGATAAAATGTTTAATATCAAGATCGATGTTAAAAAGATGAGAAAACAATTTAAAATTACTAATGATGAACCAATTGACATCTTAACTAGTTATGAAATCATTAAACATATTCAAACTGAATATAATATAACCAAAGATATTGAAATTATCGATCTTGATAATAATGATGATGATTTAGATGAAAATAAATTTTATATCTTGTTACGATTTGATAGAGATAGTGATGTTGCTCATTATTATGTTGTTGAAAAATTTGAACCTATCTCTACAAAAAAAGATAAGACCAAACGCGGTTTCTTATATTTTGATTATGAAACTAGAGAAGACAAGAAAGATTACACTGTAATTAATAATGAAGAAAAAACAAAAATGTATTTATTAAAACCTACTATCCTATGTGCTTATTACAAAGAATATAAACAGACTGAATATAAAAAACTGGTTATGATTTCTAATGATGAAAAAGACTGCACAAAACAATTTTTAGAATTTTTAGACAATGAAAAAGTTCATCATAATAGAACTTATAATATTATCGCCCATAATGGTTCTAATTTTGATTTTTATTTTATTATCAGTGCTTTAAGAGGTCAAACTCTTAGAGATACTGATATTCAAATGAGAGGTGCGTCTATTATTTCTATAAACTACAGAGGTCATCTATTCAAGGACAGTTGCTGTTTTTTGACTAATAGTTTAAAAAAATTATGTAAAGATTTCGGTGCTGGTGACAAAGGAAAAATTACAAATATTACTATTAGAGGTAAAACCCTAACAAACGAACAATTATGTTTTTATAAACCAGAACTTGATTATCCTGAATTTATGGCTTTACAAAATAATGATACTGAATTTTGGACTAATTATGTTAATTATTGTATGTATGACTGTATTGCTCTTTGCACTATTTGGGAAAAATTCACTGACAGTGTAAATACAATCATTACAAAAATTAATCCTAAATTATTAGTCAATTGTGCTTTGATGTCTTGTTCTACTATTGGTTCATTATCTAAAAAATTAATTGTAAATATTAATAAATTACGACCTAAATTTAAACGCTTCTTAGATTTGTTTATTGAAACAAAAAGTCAACATGGTAAAGTGACCGGATGTAATACTGAAAAATATGAATTTATGAAAAAATTTAAACGCGGCGGTATCTCTCATTGTAATCAGATGGGTAAGCATACAAACGGTATTGTCGGTATGGACATTAAAAGCCAATATCCAGCAGCACTAATGAACTGCTTAATCCCTGCTGGTCATTCTAACTGGTTTACTGAGTATAAACCAGAAATGCACGGATTTTATAAATTAAAAAATGTTGTATTCTCAAATGATAATAATACTAAATTTAAACCAGTCGCCTCAAGTATTGAAGGTAAATCTCTTAATTGGTCTGCAACGACGATTGACGACCTATATTTAGATAGTTATTTACTAAAATATATTATTAAAAACTATGGCGCTACTTTTGATGTTGAAAAAGCGTTGTTATCAAAATATGAAGTCAAAGGCTCTGAACTGTTTGGTACATATATCAATGTTTTCTATAATGAAAAAGCAGTTCAAGACGCACTCAAAGAATCAAAAGATGCAACTTATAACGAAGCTTTGAGAAGCTGTGTTAAATTATTTCTAAATAGTCTTACTGGAAAACTTGTTGAAGACCCATCTATTCACTACAGTTTAAAAATGTTACCAGAAGATACAGAAAATAATAAAATAAGTCTAAATGGTGTTAATATTGAGAAAGAAGCTAATGGATCTTTTAACGATTGGATCTTGTCTGGTGTTATGATTTATTCTTATTCTAAAAGATTATTATTCGAATATATCAATTGTTTACCAAATAAATCAGATGATGTTATTCATGTCGAAACTGATGGTATTTATTTCTCAACTGTGCATAAACATTCATTCCTAAACAACTTATCAAACTATCAAGGAGATTATAAAGAAGTTATGATGGGTGATGCACTTGGCAATCTTGACTGTGAGAAAACTACTCAAGCAGGTCAAGTCGCCTATTTTCTCGGAAAAAAATTTTATTGCATCACAACTGACAAAGAACCTATTTTTAAAATCAAAGGTGTCCCACAAAAAACAATCAATGATGATGGATCAGAAAAAGTGCTTGTCAATCTCAAAGCATATGAAGATATTTATAATGGTAAAACTGTAAATTTTGAATTTAAAACCATTAAACGCAGTTTATATTGTGACAATACAAGTTTAAGAGGTTTCACGATGAGCCGTAATATCAAACCAATGGGTGTTTACCGACAATTTTAAAGTGGGGGCTTTATAAAATTGTTTTTAAACAACCGTCTAATGGTTCCAGAGCATGGTGCTATAGTGTAGAGAAGTGCGAAAACGAAGTTTTACACTTAGTCTTTATTTTGATAGATTATATTAAAGACTTCGTCTTTAATATAATCTATCAAAATAACGGACTACCTAAAAGTTACATTAAGCTCTG
>Ga0214923_10007654_pt1 | contig 11723 bp, 11 predicted proteins | sample LL1510_MetaG_FD_177993 | JGI IMG/M metagenome (GOLD analysis project Ga0214923, IMG submission 177993) | Freshwater microbial communities from Lake Lanier, Atlanta, Georgia, United States - LL-1510 | ecosystem: Environmental > Aquatic > Freshwater > Lake | place: USA: Georgia | collected... | reverse complement strand
GTACTCGAGAGTATGGGTGGCGTTCTGACTACGATACAGATCTGGAGGCTACTAAGGTATTTCATAAGTTTCTTTCCTGCATTCATACGCCTTCCCCCACGCCCGATTTCGACGCTATATCTGTCGACTCTGCGAGATACTCTGCCGCTAGACCCTCATCGCCCTTCTCGTAGAAGAAGATCATATACGGGAACACGAGTACTAGCAGGCCGAATATGATGCAGCAGTCACTAATGTTAGCGGGTGTGGATATGTAGAACTCTATTTTTTAATCGTGTTTGAAAAAAAAATTGACGGGTGCAAAGTCACCCCAGGTCGGCATCCAAGATATACCATGGAAGAAGCCAAAGAACGTGTCCGAAACTGGACGTCAGGTCTGCTGAATCTATCAGGTCTTAGACTCACAGAACTTCCTGAACTTCCTGAGGGTCTTCAACAGTTACAATGTTCCAAGAATCAACTTACTACCCTGCCTGATACTCTGCCTACTGGTCTTACAACGTTACATTGCAACAATAATCAACTGACGACTCTTCCCGAAACTCTGCCTGCGGGTCTTACAGAGTTACATTGCTACAATAATCAACTGTCGACTCTTCCCGATACTCTGCCTGCGGGTCTTATAACGTTATGTTGCGACGATAATCAACTGACGACTCTTCCTGAAACTCTCCCTGAGGGTCTTAGACAGTTATACTGTCCCAATAATAAACTCACTACGCTTCCAAATACTCTTCCAGCGGGTCTTACACAAATAATTTGTAAGAATAATCAACTGACGACTCTCCCCGAAACTCTGCCTGCGGGTCTTAGACAGATATATTGCCAGGATAATCCACTGATGACTCTTCCCGAAACTCTTCCTGCGGGTCTTACACTGTTATATTGCAACAATAATCAACTGACGACTCTTCCCGACACTCTCCCTGCGGGTCTTAGAACGTTAAATTGCTGCATCAATCGGCTGACCAGGCTACCTGAATCTCTCCCTGCGGGTCTTACAGAGTTACATTGCCACAATAATCAACTGACGACTCTCCCCAAAACTCTACCTGTGGGTCTTAGAGACTTATATTGCGACGATAATCAACTGAAGACTCTTCCCGAAACTCTGCCTGCGGGTCTTACAACCTTATATTGCCACAATAATCAGTTGTTGTCTCTTCCCGAATCTCTCCCTGCGGGTCTTAGAATATTATATTGTTACGGCAATAAGTTCCCAGACCGTGAAAACGATGAATCAATCCCCGATTATGTAGCCCGTGTGAAAGCAATCGCAGAAAAAGCCAGTAAAGAGCGCATCATTGCACGGTGTGCTCTCTACTTTGAAGAACTGGCGAAGAAGGTCTGGCATCCCCAGCGTGTAGAGCGCTTAATGTTGGCGGGTGTAGATATGGAAGATATGTAGGTCAGTACCGACTTTATTTTTTGTATAGTGGGTGAAAAATTGACGGGTGCAATGCAATGCAATGCGATGCAAAGTGACCAATAGCCAGTATCCAAGAATACCATGGAAGAAGCAAAAGAACGTGTCCGAAACTGGAGGTCAGGTTTGCTGGATTTATCAGGCTTTGGACTCACGGAACTCCCTGAACTTCCTGCAAGTCTTAAAGGGTTATATTGCAATTACAATCAGCTCACTGCTCTACCCGATAATCTTCCAACGGGTCTTACAGCTTTATATTGTAACAACAATCAGCTGACCATGCTCCCCGAAACTCTTCCTACTGGCCTTCGACTGCTAACTTGTCGCAACAATTCACTGACAACGCTACCCGATACTCTCCCTGCGAGTCTTACAGAGTTATATTGTGACAGCAATCAGCTGACTAGTATAAATACTCTCCCTGCGGGTCTTACACTGTTATGGTGTTCAAAGAATAAACTGACTACGCTCCCCAATACTCTGCCTGACACTATTAAATACTTACACTGTCATAAGAATGAGCTGAGAAAGCTCCCTGATATGCTCCCTATGAGTCTTGAATACTTACTTTGTTACAAAAATCAGCTCACTACACTTCCAGATACACTTCCTGCGGATCTTAGAGTGTTAAATTGTTGCAACAATCGACTGACACGACTACCTGATAGTCTTCCTGAGGGTCTTGAAGTATTATCTTGTTCTGATAATCAACTGACTACGCTAGTCGATACTCTTCCTACCACACTTAGCGTATTATATTGCGAAAACAATCAGCTAATCACGCTCCCTGATACTCTTCCTGCGGGTCTTAGACAGATACATTGTAGCAACAATCAGCTGACCACGCTCCCCAATACTCTTCCTGCGGGTCTTATAGCATTCGAATGTGAGAAGAATAAACTCCCAGGCCGTGAAGACAATGAATCTATTCCCGATTATGTAGCCCGTGTGAACGCTATCGCAGAAACAGCTAGTAAATACCGCATCCTGTAACGATGTGCTCTCTACTTTGAAGAACTCGCTCAGACGGTCTGGCATCCGCAACGGGTAGAGCGCTTAATGTTGGCGGGTGTGGATATGGAGGTCAGCCCCGACTTTATTTTTTTGAACAGATATCGCTTGAAAATTTGACGGGTGCAATGCAATGCGAAGTGACCCAAGGTCGGCATCCATAAAAGAAAAAGCAATGGGTAATCTGTTTACTCCCATTAAAACTCCCATGGAAATTGCAAGAGAACGTGTCCGAAACTGGACTTCTGGTAAGCTGGATCTATCGTATCTTGAACTCACGGAACTTCCTGAACTTCCAGTGGATCTTACACAGTTATGGTGTAATAACAATCTACTGACTAAGCTACCCGAAACTCTTCCTGCGGGTCTTACAGATTTATGGTGTTTACACAATCAATTGACGACGCTACCCGATACACTTCCTGCGGGTCTTATAGTGTTAAATTGTTTCGACAATCGGCTGTCTAGGCTACCAGAGACTCTTCCTGCGAGTCTTCAATCGTTACAATGTTGTGACAATCGATTGACTACGTTACCCAATACTCTTCCAACGGGTCTTAGATGGTTATATTGTGGCAACAATAAACTTACTACACTACCCGAAACTCTTCCTGCGGGTCTTCATCACGGGTTATATTGTTACAGTAATCAGCTGACTACGCTCCCCAATACTCTGCCTGCGGGTCTTAGACAGTTACAATGTTTTGACAATCAATTGACTGCGTTACCCAATACACTTCCTGCGGCTCTTATACAGTTAGATTGTAGCAACAATCAGCTTACGACTCTTCCAGAAACTCTCCCTGCGGGTATTGAAGTATTCAAATGTAAGAACAATAAACTCCCAGACCGTGAAGACAATGAATCTATTCCAGAGTATGTAGCCCGTGTGAAAGCCATCGCAGAAACAGAAAGTAAAGAGCGCATCATTGCACGGTGTGCTCTCTACTTTGAAGAACTGGCGAAGAAGGTCTGGCATCCGCAACGGGTAGAACGCTTAATGTTGAAGGGTGTGGATATGGAGGATATGTAGAGCAACCCTGACTTTATTTTTGAACCGTGACTGAAAAAAAATTGACGGGTGCAATGCAATGCGAAGTGGCAACAAACAGGCATCCAAGAATACCATGGAACAAGCAAGAGAACGTGTCAGAAACTGGCAGTCGGGTCTGCTAGATTTGTCGGATCTAGGATTGACGGAACTTCCTGAACTTCCTGCGGGTCTTACCGAGTTCTATTGTCACCGCAATAAGCTGACCCGACTACCCGATACACTTCCTGCGACTCTTACAAAGTTAGTATGTTCCTTGAATCAACTCACCACACTACCCGATACGCTTCCTGCGGGTCTTCGAGAGTTAAACTGTGCTTGTAATCAGTTGACGACTCTACCCGATACACTTCCGGCAAGTCTTGAAGAGTTATATTGTCGGGACAATCAACTGTTGTCGCTACCCGATACTCTCCCAGCGGGTATTACATCGTTATTTTGTGCCAAGAATCGGCTGACCAGGCTACCCGATACACTTCCTGCAAGCCTTGAAGAGTTATATTGTCGGGACAATCAACTGTTGTCGCTACCCGATACTCTTCCGGCGGGTCTTGCGGAGTTATATTGTGATAACAACCAACTGACCAGCCTACCGCTTACTCTTCCCGCTGGTCTGGAAGCGTTAAATTGCACCATCAATCAGCTGTCGACGCTCCCTGATCCTCTTCCTGCGACTCTTATTGTCTTTAATTGTTATCTAAATCTCCTTCCAGAAAATGAAGAAAATGAGTCTATGCACGACTATATAGCCCGTGTGAAAGCCATCGCAGATGCGAAGGCAGAAGCAGAAAGTAAAGAACGCATCGTTGCACGGTGTGCTCTCTACTTTGAAGAACTAGCGAAGAAGGTCTGGCATCCGCAACGGGTGGAGAGGCGGATGTTGGCGGGTGTGGATATGGAGGATATGTAGGCAGCCTAGCATTTATTTTTGAACAGATATCGCTTGAAAATTTGACGGATGCGAAGTGACCCCAGGTCGGCATCCAAGAATACCATGGAAGAAGCAAAAGAACGTATCCGAAACTGGAGGTCGGGGGGTATTCTATATCTGATGAATCTTGGACTCACAGAACTGCCTGAACTTCCAGAGGGAGTTCGGACTGTGTATTGTTATGGCAATAAGCTGTTATCACTACCAGACACACTTCCTTCCACTCTTCTCGTGTTAGAGTGTGCCTCAAATCAACTCACTACGCTGCCAAATACTCTTCCAGCGGGTCTAAAAGAGCTCATTTGTAACAATAATCAGCTGACCACACTACCTGATACGCTTCCTAAGGGTCTTACAAGGTTGGATTGCTACGTCAATCGGCTGACCAGGCTACCCGATACGCTTCCTGCAACTCTTCGATCGTTATCTTGTCACAATAATCAGCTGGTGTCGCTCCCCAATACTCTTCCTGCGTCTCTTACAAAGTTAGTTTGTTCCCATAATCGGCTAACCAGGATACCTGATACTCTCCCTATGGGTCTTACTGAGTTTGATTGTTCCCATAATCGGCTGAGACGGCTATCCGATACGCTTCCAGCAGGTCTTAGACAGTTATATTGTCAGAATAATCAGCTGAACACTCTACCCTGTACTCTCCCTCCAGCTCTTGGATGGTTCCAATGTCACAACAATCGACTGACCACACTCCCTGATACTCTTCCTGCAGGTCTTATACTATTGTATTGTTCTCACAATCAGCTGACCACGCTCCCGCAGATTCATACGAATCTTGTAACATTCTGGTACACGAACAATGCGTTTCCAGACCGTGAACTCGACGAAACCAATTACGAGTATATCGACCGTATCAATGCAATCGCAGAGACAGCCAGTAAAGAACGTATCACACAGCGATGTGCTCTGGTCTTTGAGGAGTTGGCTCAGACCGTCTGGCATCCGTCACGGGTGGAGAGGCGGATGTTGGCTGGCGTGGATATGGAGGATATGTAGGTTAGCCCCCCGACTTTATTTTTGTATGGTACGGGTGAAAAAAATTAACGGGTTCAAATCTCATAATAATCTGGCATCCAAGATATACTATGACTCCTATGGAACAAGCAAAAGAATGTGACTATTTGATATAAATCTAATAATTTATTATATTTCAATATAATAAATTATGAAAAATTAGACCGAGTAGCTTCGGTAATTATCGTTTTTATTTTGATTACGATTTGTTTTATTACTGGGATATTTTTCTATATAAATATGCTATCTTATACTGAAACATTTGTAAATTCTAATATTGTCGGATATATACATGTTTGTCAAAAAGAAGGATGGAAACGTTCATTTGATATTTTGATGGATAGCATAAAAATATCAAAATTGTACGACAATGTCGACGAAATTCGTATATACGTCGTAAATAATGAATCAGGGCTTATTGATGACGATCGATTCAATGACAATAAATTCAAGGTTATTTATTTAGGAAAAAGTGACCAGTATGAACGACCCACTCTTTTACATTTGAGAAATGCTTCCTTTACTGATCCTGAAAATACAAAATACTTTTATTTACATACAAAAGGATTGAGACAATTCAATACAAAAAACGAAAAAGTAACATTGGATTGGATAAATAATATGCTGGATTGTAATATTATAAATTGGAAAAACGCAGTCAGTAAATTAGACACATTTGACACATTTGGATGTAATTATAATGACCTACATTATAGCGGTAATTTTTGGTGGGCGACAAATTCGCATATTCGACAATTGCCAGATAGTATTCCTGATGATTACATTGCACCAGAGAATTGGGTTTTATTGAAAAATGACAATATGTTTTGTCAAAATAATTGTGGTAAAAATTACAAGGCATTATATACAGAAGATATGTACTAATATTCTATTATATGACGACACTGCCGACACAACTTCCTCGATGCAAAGCGATGCAATGCGATGCAAATACCAGAAAATTAGTCTTTATATCCTAGTATCCTATTTTTAGTATTAGAATTTGCCATAATCATAATAAATAAGAGCCTAAACCTATATTCTGTTAATATATCAATGGCAGCACAAAAAATTGAAAAACAAAATGGGGGGAAAATCGGTACGAAGCCAACAATGAAGGCAGTGCCCCTCAATTACACCAAAGATGACAATGGTCATTTCATTTGCCCTCAAGATGGTTGTAAATTTACAAGTAAAAATCAATCCACGATGCACTACCATATGAAGAAACACTTGGAGGAATTGAATTATGTGTGTAAAAAGTGTTCGAAAGCATTCCTCCAAAAACAGGGACTTGATTTACACATTCGGTCAAAACATCCTGAAGTCAAAGATTCTAAAAGAATTAAGTGTCCATATGATAATTGTGAATTTAGTGCTCTTACGAAAGGAAATACAATTATTCATTGCCTAAGAGTTCATTTTCAGGAAGAGGTAAAGAATCTAATGGATCAGGATAATGAGACAAAAACAATAACCTGTAATGAGTGTTATAATGAATTTGGCTCAAGTTCAGCATTTATGTATCATTGCAAGAAGTGTATCCAGTTAGATGATCAGAATGAAAAACATGAAATTCTGAAGGATTTGATTCATGTGGGTTAGAGACGCAGTCTAATCCTTCGGTTAGAGACGCAGGCAGTCTAGTCCTTTGGTTCAAAGACGCAGTCAGTCTAGTCCTTCGGTTCAGGATGCACCTCTAACATTCTTACAAGGTATAAAAGATGGTAGCCAAGTGCTCCAAAAGCCATGATTAATAATAACTCGTAGGCAAAGCGAGGTGTATTTTTTTTGTTGTATCCAATGTAAAATAAGAGTGGTCCAATAAGTAATGCATGTATTGCATTTACCCAAGAATACATTGAGCGATTTTTTAGCCGTATAACGAGTTTGACTCCATGATAGAGAGTTACAAAAGCACCGATTATGAGAATTGCCGAATAGAGCCACTCGGGTGTAGAGGCTCGTTGAATTCCAATAAATAAAAGGATGGGTACGATGAGAAAAATATGAAGAACAGAGAGGAGAAAGTGAGTGTCAAATTCCATCTAGTATAGATGCACTACTTTTTATTACCGCTGCGGCTCCTAGATCTAGTCCCCTTTGCTCTATTTGAATTATTTCTTTTTTTAACCCCGACTGCATTAGAAGCAGTCACTGCATTAGAAGCAGTCGCTGCAGTCACTGCATTCGCAGCAGTCACTTTCTTACAAAAGTGATAGGGTTCAAAATCTCCAAGAAATCTATTCACATATTCCACCAAAATTTTCAGCTTATCCCTATTTGTAGCAAAATCATCAATTTCAGGTATATCGTCCAGACAATCGATTGCATACTTGTAGCATTCATGGTATTCCTCCTTATGTCGGTATTTTGCACTCTCAAGAAGGTAAGCAACAACACCAAGTGTATCCCGAATAACCTCCATTAATTGCTCTAAATCCATAAGGTGTGCTTTCGTACAAGCGGAATCAAACCTATCTAATTTGGATAAATCGAGTGCAAGTCCAAAGTCAATGAATCGCAGTTTTCTATCCGTCGGATTATATAGGATATTACCAGGGTGAATATCCTGATGATATATTTGTTTTCGATGAAGCTGAACTAAGCCTGTTATGAGATATTTAAGTGCCTCAATCAAACAGCACAATTCTCGTGGATTTAAATATACGTCTTCTCTTAGGATTGAATCTAGAGTTATACCACCGTAGGGGCTAATTCCATATGTATCGTATATGTCTCCTTCGTTATTCCGATATTGTTTATCAGTGGGAGCTTCGCACATAAATTCTATAAGGCAAAAGAAATCCTTCCAGTTTGTGATTTTGCTTTTAATCACATTGCCAATCTCCAATTCTTTTTGGGCACTCAAATATTCCGTTATTTTGGACACATATTTCTTATTTTTATAATATGTCTCCTGAAAAACTACACTATTCACATTGCGTTGATTGATATTTTTGGAATTAGCGGAATAGAATTTAGCGCATCGTGCAGGAGGGCGTGATACAGATCCAAAACCTCCTTCACCAATTTTCTCTCCAACAATATTTGTATAGCGCTCTGAACTTTTGGCTCGTCGTCGACGAGTTGTACTCCTTTTCTTGGGAGAGCGACTGACACTCTTGGACTTCGATTTCCGCTTAGTTTTCCTCACCGATGACGGCATCCTCCCTATAAGAGTCTAAGAAAATTGATAGTATATTATAGCATAATCAATAATTAGAGAAAATGTCGTCGTATACAATGCAAACCCGAGAAGAAATCCTCGAACAAATCAGCGCTCTGAATTGTCGACTACGTGAGCTAACTCCATCCGAGATTGACCCCGAGTTTACTCCACTTGAACTAGTACGATGGGATAATACACTTATTGGAAGCCTACTACATGTAGAGCATTCCTCTAAACTACAGCGAAACCTGCTGGGTGCTCTAAAGAATGTATCGAATGACCTACTTGTAGAACAGTTTGGCGTACTTACCTCCAATGGAATAATCCTCGCAGATACTATTGTGAGTGAGAACCTCGTCTTTAGTACAAGGAATACTTTTAGTTCCCTGACGCAAATTCCCGTGTCTTATACGGGTAATCCAATAGAATTGGAGAATATTTGTAAAATAAATGAGATTGATATGCGACTACTAACAAAAACGACAAATATGTATGGGGTTTCATCCTATACGCAGGGATTTATTCCGCTTGTTCCACCGACCCAAAATATTCTAGATGCAATACATATAGCATCGTATGTAAAGATTCCGTGCCATGAGCGGGAATTTGTAGTTGACCAATATCCTCTCATTCACCTATATGAGGAATGGAAACTCGACAAAATATTGGGCAGGAAAAAAAGATATGCACCTTTACAGACAACAGACAGTGCAAATCCAACAAATCAAGTTATTTCTTCTAATACCGAGGAGGATGAACGTATGTCCAAAATCTTAGATCCTTAATCCCACAGTGCATTCGGATTGATTCTAAGATGGATCTCACGAAAGCGTGCAACAGACCAGAATTTCTTGTATTTCTCAATTGAGAATTTAAGATATTTCCGTTCAATGTCCTGACGAAATATGTAGCGCCAGAAGGATGTTTTTACCATGTATAAACAACTCTCGTTCTGTCCGATTGCCATATATAAGTGATCTGGAGCATGACGAAAGACCGTGAAATAATAGGGCTCTTGAGTATCTGAGCAGAAGAAATGGAAGTAAGCCTGGTTCAATGCAGGATATTTTTGATAGAGATATTTGAATAGTTTCAGCCACATAGAAATGGGTCCATTTGACATGTGATCCATAAGTTTATGCGTATCGCATTCAGTATTCATAAATTCTTTTAGATTATAAATAGTTTTATCTTCTATTCCGAGAAAAGCGGAATGATGCCATTTATGAATATCCTCTTTTGACCAGCTTGAAATATCAATTTGATAGTCTTCAGGTTTCCCGTTGCTCACGGATGCGAAAAGGGGAATAGACCAAGTCCCCATTGTATGTATTCCTAGTTTCTTATTATAACTATGCACTGATTTCAATTTTATTACGTAAGCGCAAAAAAAATTGAAATCTTATTAACTGTATAATAAAGCGTTATAAGTCAAGTAAGACAAAATGTCAACCGCTTATGATATGTCCCACCTTTTCAAGCTCACAAAGTCCATGCAAGAATACTTCAAGTGTGTAAATTGTCATCAGTCCTACCCAAGGAAGTTCTGTAATTCCGATACTGACAAATGCCTCTATTGTAAGAATTATGTGTCAGTGCGGGATAGTTATGGAGCTATTCTGAAAGACACGGAATGGCAGTTCCTGCGAAGCGGTGACACAAGTCGCCCTCCTTTCTACAAGGAGTTTATAGACAATCTGAAGAAGTGGAGCAATTGGTTTGGTGTAGTCTCAACGGATGAGGATATGAAATACGAGGAGGAGCTAAAAGCTGTTCAGGATTGGTCAAGGGATTCGTTCTATTGAGTGCATTCATTGTATTCACAAAAAAAAGCAAAAAAGCAAAAAAAAAAGCAAAAAAGCAATAAAATACTCCAAATATTTTTATTCAGCATTGTATACGTCGAGAACACGGGCAGACGGATCAATATACTCTACTACTGTATTGCCATCCGCTGACCATTTTGGCTGCCAGTATCCAGGAATAATCGCTTGTTGTTCTTCTCCATACATATCACAGAACACTCGCCGATAATAATATGCCTCTTTTGTGGTAGGAGTATAATAGGGATACTTGTTATTCGCATCAGCCATCTCCTCATCGCTCACTTTATCTTCTACCCACTCCTGAATGCTCTGAAACCATGATTTCTCGCCCGATACGCCATCCGAAAATGCCTCCTTTTTCCGCCACAGAACTTCATGTGGCAGTAAATCTCCTTCGAATGCCTGACGAAGCCACCATTTCTCAATCCCTTTCGTCTTAGGCATTCGCTCAGTAGCTTCAATATCCCAATACGCACGAATAAATTCAGGATCAAGCAATGGCACTCGCCCCTCCAGACCCCATCGACTAATACAACGATCCGCCCGTTTTACATCATAATAGTGAATCTTTCGCACATATTCATCCGCAGTTCTATGAAGTGCATCACCATTCGGAGCATACCAGTTAAAGAGGTACGAGGAGCATACTTCATCTGGCCCCTCACCAACCATAACCACCTTACAATCTGTGTTTTGACCGATATACTTGGAAACCAAGTACTGACCGACGGATGCCCGCACGGTGGTTGTATCCCAGGACTCCACCGTGCGAATAACATCAGTGATCGCATCTAGACCCTCTTGTACTGTAAAGAGCACCTCGGTATGCTGAGACCCAATATGGTCTGCTACTTTGCGAGCATATGCTAAATCCGTTCCACCCGCCATACCACAACAGAATGTCCGAATAGGCTTTCCAAGAATCCTAGCAGAAATCGCAGCCACAAGCGACGAATCGACACCACCCGAGAGCAAAAAGGCAAATGGTTTATCGGCAGAGAGCCTGCGACGAACAGATGCAACTACTGCATCACGAACACTCCTGAGAGGTACAGTATCATCATAGAGAATGGACGGATAATAGTTATACAAGGACGGATCATAGTAATCCGATATACTAACGAGCCCTAAATCGGAAAACCCGTAGGTGGTGATTACACCTGGTGGAAACTCTATTAGCCCGACGTTGAATGACATACCACCCTTGATTTCAGAAGTAAATAGGAGTGTATCCGATGTTTTATTGAAAGGATGAAAGTACAAAGGGCGAATACCAA
>Ga0214923_10007653_pt1 | contig 11724 bp, 10 predicted proteins | sample LL1510_MetaG_FD_177993 | JGI IMG/M metagenome (GOLD analysis project Ga0214923, IMG submission 177993) | Freshwater microbial communities from Lake Lanier, Atlanta, Georgia, United States - LL-1510 | ecosystem: Environmental > Aquatic > Freshwater > Lake | place: USA: Georgia | collected... | reverse complement strand
ACCTTGATCAAGGTGCCTTGGTTGAACTCTTCGTCTTCAATCATTTCGATGCTCATTTGGATACTCCTTAAATATGAAAAAAATCGGCTCAACCGGGCATAGCAAAGCGGCCCGCCAACAAAATGTCAGCCAGCAACTGCGTGGCTTTTTCAGCCTCGGGCTTAGGTATGGGGTGGCTGGTCAGCAGCTTCCAGACCATGTCGTCCGTCACGCCAAATCGGCACAGCAAAATCTCGCTTGCGGCGATATGGGTTTTTTGCGCCTCTGACAAATTCATGATCAGTTCCGCCGCGTCCTGAGACATCCCCAAAAGTTCTAAGGCCGTGTTCATGTCGTCCTTGATAAACTTTTGGGCCATGTTGAGGTAAGCCATATTGGCCTCGCGAATGACTTTTTGGTATTGGGAATTCATAGTTTGTTTCCTTTAATCAAAATATTTCCACGATCTCTTCCAACCACTTGACTGACCTTTTTGGTGCCATTTGACGGCGGGTCCAACCCGTGATGCACCATGACCCAGCCCCAGCAGCCGCTGGGCAAGGGGGGGGATTGAGGAGACGTGATGGAAGTGGTGTTCATCATCAAAAGTTCCTTAAAAACCAGTCTTTGCCGCGACCCAAAATCGTTTTCATGGAGCCGCTGTTTTGGGCCACCTTGAAGCCCCTCATGCGGTTGAGTCGGGCTTCTTCAATCAGCCCCATCACTGCCGCAGCTCTGGGCTGAGCCACCATGTCGGACAATGCGCCCCCAAAATTGGGCATACCGCGCCGCACGGGCTTGAGAAAGATGTCTTCGCCCAGCTCCACCATGCCCGGCATGAGGCAGCTGCCCCCTGTGAGCACAATGCCCGAGGACAACACCTCTTCACAGCCCGAATCTCTGAGCACCTGATGCACCAAAGTGAAAATTTCTTCAATACGCGGCTCAATCACTCCCGCCAGCGCTTGACGACTGAGCATGCGGGGGCCGCGGTCGCCCAGACCCGGTACCTCAACTTGGGTTTCAGGGTCGGCCAACAACTGTTTGGCGTGACCTGATTCCACCTTGATGTCTTCGGCGTCTTTGGTGGGCGTGCGCAAGGCCATGGCAATGTCGCTGGTGATCAAGTCGCCTGCAATCGGAATGACCGCCGTGTGGCGAATGGCGCCATTGGTGTAGACCGCCACATCCGTGGTGCCCGCACCAATGTCCACCAGCGCAACACCCAGTTCTTTTTCATCCTCGGTCAACACCGCCAGACTGGAGGCCAAAGGGTTGAGCATGAGGTGTTCCACCTCCAAGCCACAGCGGCGCACGCACTTGATGATGTTTTCAGCCGCGGTTTGCGCTCCGGTCACGATGTGCACCTTGGCTTCCAGTCGAATACCGCTCATCCCAATGGGTTCGCGCACGTCTTGACCGTCAATGATGTATTCCTGCGGGGCCACGAGCAGTAAGCGTTGATCGCTAGAAATGTTGATGGCTTTGGCTGTTTCCACCACACGGCTCACGTCTGCGCCGGTCACCTCACGATCTTTCACGGCCACCATGCCGCTTGAATTCATGCCTCGGATGTGGCTTCCGGTAATGCCGGTGTACACATTGGAAATTCGGCAGTCGGCCATCAGCTCGGCTTCTTTGAGCGCCGTTTGAATGCTTTGCACCGTGGCGTCAATGTTGACCACCACGCCGCGCTTGAGCCCATTGCTGGGTGCCACACCCAAACCCGCCAACTTGAGTTCGCCACTGGACAAGACCTCGGCCACCACCACCATCACCTTGGCAGTGCCGATGTCCAGACCCACGATCAGATCTTTGTATTCTTTGGCCATATGCAATCCTGTAATTCGATAGTTGTCATAAAGTGGTTCATGGGGTCGGCGTCATAGGGGTTTGGAGTTAGCCATCGTGGTGACACCTTGCAGACGAATGGCATAGCCGGTCTCGTGCCGCAAGTCGGCGTACTCCAGCGCACCAATGCGGCGTCCGTACTTGGAAGTCACCTGCGGCAAGGTACGCAAAAAGCGGTCGGTTCGGGCTAGCACTTCAGATACATCGCCACGGCCCAGTTCAATGCGTGCGCCGGTATCGATCGCAGCTTGCCAACTGCCGCGACCAGTGAGCTCCAGGGTTTCTATAGACACGTTGCGCTGCTCAAACAAGGGTTGCAAAGCACGGTAGCTGGCCAACACCTGAGACGCCTGCGCATCGGGCCCAAGCAGCCGGGGCAAGTGGTCTTGCTCCACCTCGCCCACATTGGCTTCAAACACGGTGCCGCGCTCATCCAGCAAGGTCGAGGCGCCTTCCGGCCCCCAAAGGGCCACGGGTCGGTATTCACTCAGAACCACATGCAGCCGGTTGGGAAACTCACGCTTGACCACTGCCTGCCGCACCCACGGCACCGACTCAAATGCCTTTCGGGCCTCGGCCAAATCCAAGGTGAAAAATGTGCCCTTGAGTTTAGGAGCCACATTGGCTCGAAGCGTCAGGGCGTTGTTGTGCGCCACATCGCCTGTCACCGTGACGCTGCGCAATGTCCACAAGGGGTGCGCTGCCACCCACTGCACTGCGGCCGTGAGGGTAATCAATACACACACACTGACCAGCCCCAGGGTGGCAAGGTTCATAAGGCGCACCTCCAACGGCACAGGCTGCGGCTGGGGCGGCAGCGTGTGGCGGGACATCGGCCTCATGCGCCCACCTCGTTATGTGTGAGGTGAGGTGCGTGGTCAAGCGAGGCGCTTTGCAACAACTGCACACACAGTTGCTCGTAAGACAGCCCCGCAGCCTTAGCCGACATGGGCACCAGTGAGTGACCGGTCATGCCCGGGGCAGTATTGATTTCCAGCAGGTAGGGCGTGCGGGTGCGGTGGTCAATCATCACGTCGGCGCGGGCCCAACCACGGCAACCCAATACCCGATAAGCCTCGAGCACCAAGGCTTGAATTCGGGCCTCTTCACCTTCTGGCAGGCCGCAGGGCACCAGGTACTGGGTGTCGTCGGTGAAATATTTATTTTGATAGTCGTAGTTGCCGTCAGGCGCCACGATGCGAATCACAGGCAAGGCACGGGCCTGTGCCCCACCACCCAAGACAGGTACCGTGACTTCATCGCCCTGAATGAACTGCTCGCACAAGACTTGCGGGTCTTCTTGGGCAGCTGCTGCATAAGCAGCTTCGCACTGGTCTGCACACAGCACCTTGGTCAGCCCAATAGACGAGCCTTCGCGTGCGGGCTTGACGATCATGGGCGCCCCCAGCTGCTCCAAGGCCGCATGGGTCTGTGCCGCACTGCCCACCTTGACCCAAGCGGGTGTGGACAAGCCCTCGCTGCGCCAGATGCGCTTGGTCATGACCTTATCAATGGCGATACTCGACGCCATGACGCCCGAACCCGTGTATGGAATGCCCATCAACTCCAAAGCACCCTGCACCGTGCCGTCCTCTCCAAATCGGCCATGCAAGGCAATGAAGCAGCGCTTGAAGCCTTCGCGCTTGAGCTCGCACATGTCGCGCTGAGCGGGGTCAAAACCATGGGCATCCACCCCTTGGCCCTGCAAGGCGTGCAAAACGCCATTGCCCGACATAAGCGATATGTTGCGCTCGGCGGAGCTGCCGCCCATCAACACGGCCACTTTGCCCAACTCAGTAATGACCAGGTTTTGGCTCATGGCTGCCCCCCCGAACTTGGGACTGGGGTGGGATTTGGGTTCATCAACTGCACCACCTTGGCTGGCACTTGACCGATGGTGCCGGCCCCCATGCACAGGACCACATCGCCATCCTGTGCCAGCTTGTAGAGGGCTTGGGGCATGTCGCCTACATCTGCCACAAACACCGGTTCAAGCTGATGTGCCACGCGCAATGCCCGCACCAGGGCACGGCCATCGGCCGCCACAATGGGCGCTTCACCAGCGGCATACACCTCGCTGAGCAAGGCCACATCGGCTTGGGCAATGACTTTTACAAAATCTTCAAAGCAGTCGCGGGTGCGGGTGTAGCGGTGCGGCTGAAACGCCAACACCAAGCGTCGCCCAGGAAACGCCCCACGCGCCGCAGCCAAGGTGGCCGCCATTTCCACCGGGTGGTGGCCGTAGTCGTCAATCAAGGTGAACACACCACCGCTTGCGGCCGGTACGTCGCCGTACCGCTGAAAGCGCCGCCCCACGCCTTTAAAGCCAGATAGGGCTCGCAACAGCGCGACATCGTCCACATCCAGTTCGGCTGCCACCGCAATGGCGGACAAGGCATTGAGCACGTTGTGACGGCCGGGCAAATTGAGTACCACCTCCAAATCGGGTAGCACCACGCCATTGCGCCGCTGCACGGTGAAATGCATTTGCGCGCCTTGCGCCCGTACATTGACCGCGCGCACCTGTGCGCCTTCTTCAAAGCCATAACTGGTGATGGGGCAAGACACCTCGCCCAAAATTTCGCGTACCGCTGGATCGTCGGTACACAAAATGGCGGTGCCGTAAAAAGGCATACGGTGCAGAAAATCAACAAACGCTTGTTTGAGCTTGCCAAAGTCGTGCCCATAGGTTTCCATGTGGTCGGCGTCAATATTGGTCACCACCGCCATCACCGGCATGAGGTTCAAGAATGAGGCGTCCGACTCATCGGCCTCCACCACGATGTAGTCGCCGCTGCCCAGCCGCGCGTTGGCCCCCGCGCTGTTCAGGCGCCCGCCAATCACAAAGGTGGGGTCCAATCCGGCTTCTGCCAGCACACTGGCTACCAAGCTGGTGGTCGTGGTTTTGCCGTGCGTGCCCGCAATGGCAATGCCTTGTTTAAGGCGCATGAGTTCAGCCAACATGACTGCTCTGGGCACGATCGGAATGCGCTTGGCGCGAGCGGCCACCACCTCGGGGTTATCGGCCTTCACAGCGGTGGAGGTGACCACCGCATCGGCCCCTTCAATTTGCTCTGGCGAATGGCCCACAAAGGTTTTCATACCCAAAGAGGCCAGGCGCTTCAGGGTGGTGCTGTCTGCCAAATCTGAACCTGATATGCCATAGCCCAAGTTCAACAGCACCTCGGCAATACCTGACATGCCCGAGCCACCCAGGCCTACAAAGTGAATGTTTTTGATGGCGTGCTTCATGCCGCCCCTCCGTGCCGTGCTGAAGTTGCGGGTGTTGTTGGCGTTGCCAATTCTTCACAGGCCTGCACCACCTGCTCCACCGCATCGAGCTTGGCCAGGCAGCGGGCTTTATGGGCCCAGCTTTGCAGATCGGCACGGTCCAGGCTTGCAAGCAATTCGGCCAAGCGCAGCGGAGTGAGCTCAGTTTGAGGCACAAGTCGTCCAGCGCCTGGGTCGGTCAAAAAGCGGGCATTGGTGGTTTGGTGGTCGTCCACCGCAAAAGGAAAGGGCACAAATACAGCTGCAGCGCCAACGGCGGCTATTTCGGTCACTGTGCTGGCACCTGCGCGGCACAGCACTACATCAGCATCAGCAAAGGCTTGAGCGGTGTTGTCTATAAAGGGGGTGAGCTCTGCTGCCACACCTGCGGCTTGGTAGTTGGCGCGCAATGCATCTATAAGTTTGGCGCCACTTTGGTGGATGACATGGGGACGGGTTTCTGCTGGCAGCAGCGCCAGCGCTTGGGGCACCACTTCGTTAAGGGCTTGGGCGCCCAAGCTGCCGCCCACCACCAACAAACGCAGGGGCCCTTGGCGACCGGAAAAGCGTTGCGCAGGATCGGCCTGTATCAAAAACTCTGGGCGCAAGGGGTTGCCCACCCATTCCTGGCCAAGGTTGGCACCATGGTTGACCGCCTTCAGTGCCCCCGGAAATGCCGTGAATACGCGGTCTGCAATATGCGCCAGCAACCTGTTGGCCAAACCAGCCACCGAGTTTTGCTCATGCAGCACCAGAGGCTTGCCCCAAAGCACGCCCATCATGGCGCCTGGAAAACTGATGTACCCGCCCAAGCCCACCACCACATGGGGCTGCACCCGCCGAATGACTTGCAGGCTTTGCCAGAACGACTTAAGAAGGCGCAGCGGCAAAACCACCAAGGTCATGAAACCCTTGCCCCGAACACCGGAAAAATCGATGCCTTCAAACGCAAAGCCACGCGGCTTCACCAAGCCCGCCTCCATGCCCTCGGGGTTACCCAGCCAATGCACTGTCCAACCCCGCTCGCGCAGGGCTACTGCCACAGCCAGGCCCGGAAAAATATGTCCGCCTGTGCCGCCCGCCATGATCAGAGCGCACTTCATGTGCGGCCTCCCATCATCATGCGGCGGTTTTCATGATCAATGCGCAGCACCACCGCAATGGCACATAGGTTCATCAGAATGGCCGATCCCCCATAGCTCATCAGAGGCAAGGTGAGACCCTTCGTGGGCAGGGCCCCTAAGTTCACACCCATGTTGATGAAGGCCTGAAACCCAATCCAAACCCCCACACCCTGTGCCACCAAACCGGCAAATACGCGGTCCAAGGCAATGGCCTGTCGCCCGATGTGCATGATGCGCCGCGTCATCCACAAAAACAGGGCAATGACCAGCACTACCCCCACCAAGCCCAGCTCCTCGCCAATGACGGCGAGTAAAAAATCGGTATGGGCTTCGGGCAACCAATGCAATTTTTCTACGCTGCCTCCCAGCCCCACACCAAACACTTCCCCGCGCCCAATGGCAATGAGTGAGTGAGACAACTGATAACCCTTGCCCAAGGTGTGCACGGGGTCCCATGGGTCCAAATACGCAAAAATGCGTTCCCGCCGCCAAGGGCTTAAGGCAATCATCAAAGCCAAAGCACCCACCAAGATGGTGGCGATCAAGAAAAACATGCGGGCATTGACGCCGCCCAAAAACAAGATGCCCATGGCCACCACCGCAATCACCATAAAGGCACCCATATCGGGTTCCGCCAAGAGCAGCAAGCCCACCACGGCTACTGCGCCTCCCATCGGTAAAACAGCGCGAAAAAAATGTTCTTTCACATCCATCTTGCGCACCATGTAGTCGGCGGCATACATCAGGGTGGCAAATTTGGCCAGTTCAGAGGGCTGAAAATTCATAAAGCCCAAGGCAATCCAGCGCCTGGCGCCATTCACGCCTTTGCCCACACCCGGTATCAGCACCGCCACCAGCAGCAACAAGGCCACTACAAACAACCAAGGCGCGGCGCGTTCCCAAATTTGCACCGGTATTTGAAACACGATGAGTGCTGCCACAAACGCCACCATCAAAGACAACATATGCCGGTACAGGAAATGCGTGTGGGCATAGCGGACGAACTTGGGGTTGTCGGGCATGGCAATGGAGGCCGAATACACCATCACCAGCCCCCAAATCAACAAGGCAAGAGTGATCCAGATGAGGGCTTGGTCCACGCCCGACAATCGAGCCGGCGCGCTGTCCAGCAAGACATTGCGGCTGCGGGTGGCGTCTGCATAGCTGCTGCGCACAGACAAACCCTCTTGCCGCTCCTTGGCGCGTCCCCACTTAAAACCTTGTAACCAGTTGAGAGCCAGGCTCATGCCGCACCCTCCCACGCCACGCCCTGCTTAAGGGCCAACTGCTGCACCGCTTGCACAAATACTTGGGCCCGGTGCTCGTAGTTGTCAAACATATCCAAGCTGGCGCATGCAGGCGAGAGCAACACGGCGTCGCCTGACTGGGCCAATTCGCTGGCGTGTTGCACCGCTTCTTCTAGGCTGGAAGCGTCTTGCATGACCACGCCAGTAGCCGACAGCGCTGCACGAATGTGCGCAGCGTCGCGCCCAATCAAGAGCACGGCCCGTGCATAACGCGCCACCGGCTGGGCCAGGGGCGCAAAGTCTTGGCCCTTGCCGTCACCTCCCAGCAGGAGTACCAAACGGCGCTCGCTGCCCAAGCCCTCAATGGCCGCTACCGTGGCGCCTACATTGGTGGCTTTGCTGTCGTCAAAGTATTCCACCTCGTGGATGAGGGATATGGACTCCACACGGTGGGGTTCGCCCCTATATTCGCGCAAGCCATACAACACTGGCGCCAAATTGCAGCCTGCTGCCTGCGCCAGTGCCAAGGCTGCCAAAGCATTGGTGGCGTTGTGCCGCCCCCTGATGCGCAAGGCATCGGCCGGCATCAAACGCTGCATCAACAGCTCGGCCGTGTCATCGTTGATGCCCTGCGCACGACGCTTGTGGGGTAGGTCATCAGGCTCTTGCGCACGCACCAACCAGCTCATGCCATTGATGCTTTGCAGGCCATAATCGCCAGCTCGCCGAGGCTCGTCTGCACCAAAGGTCAGCATTTCACTTACCTGGCGACCCTTGCCAACCGGCCGCTTGGCGCCGGGTTGATCAGCCATGGCCATGACCGCGTCATCTCCGCGGTTCAGCACCATAAGAGTATGTGCGCCAAAAATACGGGCCTTGGCTTGGGCGTAGGCTTGCATGCTGCCGTGCCAGTCCAAGTGGTCTTGCGTCAAATTGAGCACTGTGGCGGCCGAGGGCTCAAAGCCCTGAGTGCTTTCGAGTTGGAAGCTCGACAACTCCAGCACCCACACCTGCGGCAATTGTTCTGCATCTAAACGCTCAGCCAAAGTGTCGAGCAAAGTGGGGCCAATGTTGCCCGCCACCGCCACACTCAGGCCGGCGCGCTCCACCAACAAGCCTGTGAGCGACGTCACCGTAGTTTTGCCATTGGTGCCGGTGATGGCCAAAATTTTAGGCTGATAACTTTGTGTGGATTGCAATTCGGCTAGCGACCTCACAAATACATCCAACTCGCCCCCCACCCACAAGCCCATGGCCACAGCAGCCGACCAAACGGGGGCCACGCTGGCGGGCGTTAAACCAGGACTTTTGAACACCGCACGTACATCGGTGCCTTGCACCAAACCCTCATGAAAAGGACCGCACGCCAAACGCACCTGGGGCAGCTCGGCAACCAAAACACTTTGCTGAGGGGGCGAATCGCGCGTGTCGGCCACGGTGACCCGTGCCCCCATGCGCACGCACCAACGGGCCATCGCCAAACCTGAGGCGCCCAGCCCCAGGATCAGGATGTGTTGGTCATGCAGAAAGTTCATGGTGCGGCCGGGCCTATCGCAACTTCAAAGTAGACAAACCAACTAAGCACAAGAGCATGGTGATGATCCAGAAACGCACCACCACTTGCGTTTCTTTCCAACCGCTTTTTTCAAAGTGGTGGTGCAGTGGGGCCATTTTGAAAAGCCGTCGACCCTCCCCATACCGGCGCTTGGTGAACTTGAAGTAAGACACCTGCAACATGACGGACAAGGCTTCCACCACAAAAATCCCGCCCATGATGGCCAGCACAATTTCCTGCCGAACAATGACAGCAATGGTGCCCAGCGCGCCGCCTAAAGCCAGTGCACCCACATCACCCATGAACACTTGAGCCGGGTGGGTGTTGAACCACAAAAACGCCAAACCGGCACCAGCCATGGCGGCACAAAAAATCAGCAACTCACCCGAGCCCGGGATGTAGGGGAAGAACAAGTACTTGGAATACACCGAGCTGCCAGTCACGTAGGCAAACACGCCCAGCGCCGAACCCACCATGACCACCGGCATGATGGCCAAACCGTCCAAGCCATCGGTAAGGTTGACGGCGTTGCTGGAGCCCACAATCACCAGGTAGGTCATGACCACAAAGCCCAACACACCCAGGGGATAGCTCACCTCTTTAAAAAACGGCAACAGCAAACCCGCTTTGGGGGGTAAATTCACATCAAAACCCGACTGAACCCAGCTCACAAACAACTCCAACACCTTGTAGTTGTTGCTTTCAGAAATGCTGAACACCAAATACAGCGCCGCCAACAATCCAATCAGCGACTGCCACAAGTATTTTTCTCTTGAGGGCATGCCTTCTGGGTCTTTGCGGACCACCTTGCGCCAGTCATCGGCCCATCCCACCGCGCCAAACCCCAAGGTGACGATCAGCACAATCCACACAAAGCGGTTGGACAAATCAAACCAAAGCAGGGTGGCGATTGCAATCGAAAACAAAATCAGCACACCGCCCATAGTGGGCGTACCGCTTTTGGACAAATGGGTGTCCATGCCGTAGCCCCTGATGGGCTGGCCAATTTTGAGCTCTGTCAAACGGCGAATCACGTAAGGCCCTGCCAACAGGCCCACGAGCAGGGCCGTTAACGCAGCCATCACGGCGCGAAATGTCAGGTACTGAAACACCCTGAGGAACCCCAAGTCCGGGTCTAAAGATTGCAGCCATAGGGCCAGACTAAGCAACATGAGCAAGCTCCTTTGGAGGCATAGATTCTTCAGACCAAGCCTCAATGGCCTGCACCACACGCTCCATGCGCATAAACCGGGATCCCTTGACCAACACACTTTGGACTTGGGGCAAGAGGCGACGCAGCGCTTCGAGCAGTGGCGCCAAGTCCTCAAAGTGTTGGGCCTGATGAGCAGCTTGTCCTGATGGGTAAGCCGCCACCGTGGCCGGTGTTTGCTGGCCCAGCGCCCATAACCGCTCTATGCCAAGGTGGAGTGCATAGCTGCCCACTTCAGCATGAAACGCAGGGCCACTGTCACCCACCTCGCCCATGTCACCCAACACCAAAAGGCGGGGTGCGGGTAATGCAGCCAAAACTTCAATGGCCGCTCGCACCGAGTCCGGATTGGCGTTGTAGGTGTCGTCCACCACCGTGAGAGCCCGTCCTTGCCACTGCAAGGTCAAGGCGCGAGAGCGGCCCTTAACCGGCTTAAAGGCCGACAACCCCCCCTCAACCGAAGCTGTCGATACGCCTGCGGCCAAGGCGCAGGCTGCCGCAGCCAAGGCATTGCTGACGTTGTGAAGGCCTGCCACTTGCAAAGTGAAGTTCAGTGATTGCGAGGCATTTTGTAAGGGACTGTAGGTGGCACGCACCTGCCAGGTTGCACCCAAACCATGGCATTGGGCCGAGACTTCGGCGCACTCAAACCTGATGTCTTGCCCGGCCTGAAGTGCTGGGGTGGCTGTTACAAGCGTGGGGTGCGCAAAGCGCACTTGGGATCGGGTTCCCGCCAGGTCTTGCCACAAAGGGGTAAAGACGTCTTGCGCCGGAAATACCGCCACTCCGGATTCAGGAAGTGCCGCCAGCACAGCACCGTTTTCTTGCGCTACTGCTTGTACCGTGGCCATGAATTCTTGATGCTCGCGCTGGGCGTTGTTGACCAAGGCCACCGTGGGTTGAGCCATGGCGGCAAGCCGCGCGATTTCTCCGGGGTGGTTCATGCCCAGCTCGACCACTGCGATTCGGTGTTGCGAGCGTAAGCGCAGCAGCGTGAGCGGCACCCCGATTTCATTGTTGAGGTTGCCCTCGGTGGCCAACATGGCTTGGGGGTGTTCGGCTCGCAAAATCGAAGCGATCATTTGTGTGACCGTGGTTTTGCCGTTGCTCCCCGTGACCGCCAACACTGGCAAGCTGAATTTGGAGCGCCAGGCTGTGGCCAGCTGACCCAAGGCCTTCAAGCTGTCGGGAACCACCCAACCGGGAAGCCCGCTTTCAAGCAGTGCGGCGCGGTCGGTGCAAATGGCAGCTACTGCGCCGCTGGCACGGGCTTGCTTGAGAAACTGGTTGGCATCAAAGCGTTCGCCCTGTAGGGCCACAAACAAGTCCCCAGGCTGCAAGGTTCGGGTATCGGTGTGAACGCGCAATACGGGTTGACCAAGGGCTGGCGGGGCTGAGTCCGCATGCGGAGTGCCACCAGCAGGCACCCATTGCGCTTGGGGCAACCAAGTCTGAATCAGGCTTGCAGCCTCAGCGCCAGTGAACATG
>Ga0214923_10007652_pt1 | contig 11724 bp, 10 predicted proteins | sample LL1510_MetaG_FD_177993 | JGI IMG/M metagenome (GOLD analysis project Ga0214923, IMG submission 177993) | Freshwater microbial communities from Lake Lanier, Atlanta, Georgia, United States - LL-1510 | ecosystem: Environmental > Aquatic > Freshwater > Lake | place: USA: Georgia | collected... | reverse complement strand
GCTGTCGCCCACGACCTGCATCTCCTCCGTGCGCAGGGTGTCGCGACCATCGATCAACTCAAAGCGAAAGGTGGAATCGCCTGTGCGCGTGAGCCCAAAAAGGAACGGAAGTTCCCCCCCCTCCGTCAACAATGCCCCCCGCCAATCGCCCTCCATCAGGCGGTACTTACCCAGCAAGTCGGTGCCCCATTTGCAGGAGTTCAGCCCAGCTAAAATGACTAAAAGCAGTAAAACCACCCCCCTATTAAAGGCCAAATTCCGGTTTTTTTGGGGATAAAAATATCGTAACATTAAAATATCTTTAAAAATAATCCTACATTAAACTGTTTCTTACCCGTATAAAGGCCTCCACGGCGGCGCTGAGCTGCTCCGTAGTGTGGGCGGCCGACAACTGCACCCTGATCCGTGCTTGCCCTTGGGGAACCACCGGATAGAAAAAGCCCACAACGTAAACGCCTTCCTCCAGCATGGCCTCGGCGAAACGCTGACTCAAGGCCGCGTCGTAGAGCATGATCGGCACGATGGCCGATGCCCCGTCGCGGATGTCAAATCCGGCCCCAATCATATCCCTTTTGAACTGACGAACATTCGCTTCGAGGCGGTCGCGCAACGCGGTGGTTTCGTCGAGCATGCGGAACACCTCGAGCGAGGCACCCACAATGGCTGGAGCCAGAGAATTGGAGAATAAGTAGGGACGCGACCGCTGTCTGAGCAATTCGATCAGTGCCTTCCGTCCGGTCGTATAACCTCCCATTGCCCCGCCCAGTGCCTTGCCCAACGTGCCGGTCACCAAGTCAATTTCGCCCATCACCCCACACAATTCGGGGGTGCCCCGCCCGGTAGCGCCCAAGAAGCCTGCCGCGTGGCATTCGTCCACCATGGTGAGCGCTTCGTAGCGGCGGGCGAGCTCCACGATGCGATCGAGTTGGGCCACATAGCCGTCCATACTGAACACCCCGTCGGTAGCGATCAAGATGTGACGGGCCCCTTCCTCGCGCGCTTTTTGCAGTTGCCGTTCCAGATCCTCCATATCGTTGTTGGCATAGCGATAGCGGCGCGACTTACACAACCGCACCCCGTCGATGATCGATGCGTGGTTGAGGCTGTCGCTCACAATGGCGTCATTTTCGTCGAGCAAAGGTTCAAACAAGCCTCCATTCGCATCGAAGGCCGCTGCATATAATATAGTGTCGTCGGTGTGGTAAAACCGCGCGATGGTCTGCTCCAGTTCCTTGTGGATGTCTTGCGTTCCGCAAATAAACCGAACGCTGCTCATGCCAAACCCATGCGTGTCGAGGGCCTGTTTGGCGGCGGCGATGACCCGTGGGTGGTTGGAGAGGCCGAGGTAGTTGTTGGCACAGAGGTTCAAGACCTCCCTGCCGTCGGCCAGGGTAATGAGGGCATCTTGTTGACCAACAATGATTCTTTCGCGTTTGAGCAGGCCAGACGCATCGAGGCGGGCCAGTTCCTGTTCGGCTTGCTGCTGAAGGACGGGGGTGTACATGTGTTGGAAATGGATTTTTGGGAAATTGAGTTAAGATGGAATCTGCAAACTATCAATAAAACGATCTAAAAACTATCAATAAAACTATCTTCCACAGTGGGCGGTTTTCACAAAAAGCCCAAAATTTGAGACAATTTGAGGCAAAAATAAGCAAACCAATGTAGTGCAGGTCAACATTTAAAGGAGTCGTGGAATTAACTCTACGGGTTGATAGCAATACAACCAACTTATGCGACCAACACCTATTGCTAAGGATTGACTGAGAAAAAAATAGAGTTATAGTATTTTATGTTCAATTAAATAAATAAAAAAGCAATAGTATACATTATATAACAATAAAAAACATTTGTTTTTTTCGAAATCGAATTGATTTTAATAATCAAAAGGAATCAGTATTTTTGTAAAATGTCAAGTTTCTACACCGCAGAACCTAAGGAAGCCTTCCCCTATAAGCCACCTACGTTGGAGGTTCGTGAAAAGTTTGCCCATATATTCTCCCTAACTGAACCCCTTCCCCCGCGCACTTTAAAAATTATCTTTGATAAGACTGTAGCCGCTTTTTTGCTTCTTTTAGCAGCTCCAATATTGCTACTACTCAAAATCGCTTATGTATTTGAAGGATGGATTATTCCCGAAAATCGTGGACCAATGATCTTTTTCTATTGGGCCGTGAGCAAAGGAAGGCGCATTCCAAAGTATAAGATTAGGCTCATCAAAACACGTTTTATAGAACCTGAAGGAGCGAAGCGTCATGATTGGATCGCTTTCTCTGCTGAATGGACACCCGACAGCCGAACGTATGTCGGCCAATTTGTAAAGAAGTTTTATCTCGATGAGCTGCCACAATTTTGGAGTGTGTTAAAAGGAGATATGAGTATAGTTGGTCCAAGACCTTTGTCGGAGCGCCACTACGAACGTGATCTGGCTCAGGGAAACATCACCCGAAAGCTGCTCCCTGGTGGACTACTCGGATTGGGGCATATCCTGAAAGGCACCCCCGAAATGGGTGATCCGGAGCCTGAATATGCTTATATCGACCAATACCTGAAGCGCAATTCTTTGGGGTTGTTGTGGCTTGATCTAGAAATAATTGCGAAGGGGTTGCGACTGATGCTAAAGGGCGGCGGACATTAATATTAATCCTTCGTTAATGACTACCAAAGTGAAGAAGTCTATTTCACAAGTGCCACCAACACTACTTCTTTTAGGTGGAAGTGGACAAGTAGGATTTGAGCTGAAAAGGAGTCTTGGTCCGCTGGCACGGATTGTAGCACCCGATCGTCAAACGTTGGATCTAAACGATACTGATGCCGTACGAAAATTCGTAAGGGCATTAAGGCCTAAGGCTGTTGTGAATGCAGCCGCATATACCGCCGTGGATAAAGCCGAAAGCGAGCCAGAGGCTTCCAATCTTTTAAATCATCTTCTTCCAAGATGCCTTGCGGAGGAAGTCGATCGACAACAATCGATATTAATTCACTATAGTACCGATTATGTTTTCGATGGCTCAAGCCTGACGCCCTACACTGAAGCACATTCTGTGGATCCAATCAATGAATATGGGCGGAGTAAGGCCGCTGGAGAGCAGGCCGTGCAAGTTGCGACCAATCGATTTGTGATTTTGCGTACGAGCTGGGTAATTGGGGCTTACGGCCACAATTTTCTTCGCACAATTTTGAAATTGGCTACCAATCGGAATGAACTAAGGGTGGTTGGTGATCAAATCGGCGCACCCACAACCGCACACTTTATAGCGGACATAACAGCCCATATCTGGCGTTCTTTTTGGATTCAAAATCATCCACTAATTTCGGGCCAACCAACTGATCAATCTCAAGGGGATACGCAATTTCCATTTGGACTTTACCACCTTACCTCTTCGGGTTATACCAATTGGCACGAATTGGCCTGCTACATTGTAGATAGAGCCCGTCAAATGGGGATGAAGCAGAGTCTAGAAGCAGAAAAAATACTTAGAATAAGTACCGAAGAATACCCAACCATGGCCAAAAGACCTGCTAATTCTCGACTCAATACCCAGAAGCTTCAAGAGGCATTCGGGTTGCAAATGCCAGCCTGGGAGAGTGAGGTTGATCATCTTCTCGCAATAATTTTGGCATAAATCTTCGCTTATCAACAAGTTATCAACATTTATTTGGTATTTTTGTGCTGTTTAAAAAAATACAACCAAAAGTACAACGCTAATGTATTTTGCGATATTTATTCTAGCACTAGCACTCACAATGGTGGCCATACCATGGGTGTTGATGATGGCGCAACATTGGAAATTACTAGACGAACCCGATAACGAAAGAAAACTGCATGCAAGAGCCACCCCTGCTTTAGGTGGCATTGGAATCATGATCGGGTTTTTGGTAAGCATGATGGTGATACAAGGAATGGAGCAATATTTCAAAATGGGCGTTCTAGCCATTTGTATGGTCATTCTAACGCTTGTGGGCTTACGTGATGATCTTTTCCTCATGAAAGCCCAACACAAATTTCTTTGGCAATTGGCTGTCGCGTTAATATTCGCCGGATTAATGTCTCATTGGAATTATAGTTTACGAGGCTTTTTGGGTCTTCAGGAACTGCCTTTTGCCGTAGGATTTGCTCTGTGTGTATCATCGCTAATTTTTTTCACCAACGCCTATAATTTGATTGATGGGGTGGATGGACTCGCCGGAACAATTGGCTTGTGGATTGCTCTTAATATGGGGCTTGTTAGTTTTCTGGCTGGTGATCGTGTATTCGCACTTCTGGCCCTGGCAGTGGCCGGATCTCTCACAGGGTTCCTTAGATATAATTTCGCCCCAGCTAAGATTTTCATGGGAGACACTGGCTCGCTCACCATCGGATTTATGCTCACCGTGTTTGCTTTACGCTTTTTGACCCGCGATTATTATCGTTTAGAGCCCGAATTGTTACCTCTTTATCAATTTGCCCCCTTGATCGTATTATCTTACCTCATAATCCCGATCTATGATACATTAAGGGTAATAATCGTGCGCGTTTTGAGAAGAACTTCACCTTTCATGGCCGGCAGAGATCATATACACCATGAGTTGTTGATGTTTGGGTTAAATCACAAAATGACAACCATATACTTTGGCTTCGTGAATGTGCTGATTTCGCTCACAGCCCTCTACATGGCATATACTTTTGTTAGACCCTGGGTTATTTTGCTTACAATCCTATTGATGTGTGTGCTTTTACTGCCAACGGGTGGACAAAAACGGAGCATATGGTTCAGTCTGGTTCGTGACATCATCCCTTTGCTTCAAGGAAAAAACCGCAAGAAAATCGGAACAGACACCCCCTTGGTTTCGTTTGAACCAAGTCAGGCACAAGGACAAGGGTCAAATACTAACCTAAAGTAATTTTACTTCTCGGATCCGATTTTGCCATGAAATGAAGCCCTCCCTGAGCATTAAATACTTGGCATGTATGAAGTCGCAGCGTGCTTTTGCACGGGCTAGACTTAGTTAATATTGCCGATATTGTGCCATTCGAAATTATCGTATGCTCCAACAAACCATATCAGGAATTTCATATCAAAGAAATGCATGCGCGACCGTACCAATCGTTGGCGTAGTTTTGATTTTTACGCTTTTTCTATCGAGTTGTGTTCGAAATCGAGATATTGTTTATTTGCAAAGTCCAGATTCATTGTCAAAAGCGCTTTACGAATTCTCCGCACTCCCCCAATATCAAATTCAATTCAATGATATTTTAAGAATCACCATCAAGGGCCGCGATCCTGTTTCTTCCGAGCTGTTCAATCTTTATTCAGGGATGAATATGAACATGATGCAGGCCAGCGCCCAATCTGGTGATCCGTTTTATATGATCGGTTATTCGGTTGATGATTCAGGCATGGTGTCCCTGCCCATTCTCGGGAAAATATCAGTGCGGGGTAAAACCTTAGACCAAGCGCGAACTGCCATTCAGCTTGAAGTTGATCGTTTTTTCAATGGGGCCTATGTGGCCGTTCATCTTGGTGGGATTCGGTTTTCAATATTGGGGGAGGTAAATAGACCAGGTAAATACACGGTACTTCAGGATCGGTTAACTATTTTTGAAGCTATAGCTCAAGGAGGTGATTTAAACGCATTGGCCAACAGACACCGGCTCACGGTGATCAGACAAAAACCAGAGGGGGCTGAGGTGGTTCAAATTGACCTTACCAATCGGGATATCTTCAGCTCACCCTATTATTTTGTGAGTCCAAATGATGTGATTTACGCTCAGCCATTGAAGGTCAGAGAACTAGGAACAGGAGTAACGGCACAACAAACCCTTCAGAGCGTGGTTTTATCCCTTACATTCTTGGTTAACTCTATATTATTGTACGAAAGAATATTTAGATGAGCTTGAAAAGTGAAAAAAATGACGCCGATCTTTTAGATCTCAGGCTAGTTTTTGTAAAGATTTGGAACAAACGACTCTGGTTGCTTTTGGGCTTGGTTTTGGGCCTAATCTTTTCTTTTCTTTTGGTACGATATACTACACCCAGCTATATGATTGAAGCGAGTGTATTGGTAAGAGACCCCAATGACCGATTGCCACAGGGGGCGGAGGCCTTGCTAAAATTGACCATGATTTCAGGCCAGAAAAACCAGGAAAATGAAATTGGGATACTGAAATCCTACACCCTTACACACAAAACCCTTGAAAAACTCCCTTATGGAATTCAGTATTACAAAAGGGGACGATTTAATCATGTTGAAATACTCAGTGATACTCTTTTTACGATAGAAATTGACTCAAGCCACCTACAATGTGATGGCCTTGAGCTTGAACTTGAATTAGGCGCTAATGGTTTTTCGGTTATAGGTGAATTTGCTCAAGCTGAGATCTATGACCTGAAAAGCGGATTGACGATGCCAGAGAAAGAATGGGTGAAGACACAAGAATTGACCATCAACCATGCGGCCTATGGCCAATGGATCGAGTCGGAAATCTATCGTTTTCGGGTTCACCTGCACCACCCAAAGGTCCAAGAATTGGAGTACAAGTCCTATAAAGCCATATTTCATAGCCCCGAACAACTCATCAAGCAGTATTTTAATCAATACACTGTTTTGCCACAAGGCGAGATGTCTTCCATCTTAAACATTCAGTTTCAAACACCAATCCTGGAAAAGGGAAAACGATTTATCGACACCCTGATGAACACCTACATAACCTGGGAACTGGACGTAAAAAATGCAACTGCCTACAACACGCTGAAATTTGTTGAAAATCAGATTTCTGAAATTCAAGATTCTCTTATCTCGTCAGAAAATCGCTTGGAGAATTTCAGAAGTAGAAATAATGCGGTCAGTATTGGCTCGCAGGCCGACGCAGCATTTAAGCGATTGGTTGAGCTTGAAAATGATTTGGCCTATCTCGAAACCAAGTTTCGGTATTATAAATACTTATCCGAATACCTTCAAAGAGACCTAAAGGGGGTCGATGTTGTGTCACCCTCCGTGGCTGGTGTGGATGACCCTGCCCTTGTAGGGCTCATTCAAAGGCTTACAGCCTTGCTGGCAGACCGCGACGCCTTGGCCATTGGATCTAAGTCAAGCAACCCGATTTTGGCCGAGATCAACCAAAAGATTGAAACAACAAAGGGTAGCCTCAAAGAAAATGTTCGGAACTTGTTGCAGAATGTGCAAATGTCTAAGACGCAACTCGAACAAAGAATATCCGATGGAGAAAAAATGTTGGAGAATTTGCCTAGTTCAGAGCGTGACTTCGTCAACATTCAGCGCAAATATCAGCTCAACGAGACTCTGTACACGTTTCTTTTGCAGAAAAGAGCAGAGGCTGGAATCACCCAGGCATCCAATGTATCGGATGCACGTATACTGGATTCTGCCCGATACGTCAAAAGGGTATCGCCCAATTCAACACTCATTTACGCGCTGGGACTTCTTTTCGGAATTCTGGTCCCAGTTGGGGGGGTATTGCTGCTGGATTACTTTCAGGTTACCATTCTCGATAGAAACGAAATCGAACGTGGCACCAAAATGCCCCTTGTAGGCGTATTAGGACACAATCACAAGGGAAAAAATACAGTAGTACTTGATTTTCCAAAGACAGGTTTGTCCGAATCATTTCGCGCTATTCGCTCCAATTTGCAGTTTCTGAATCCAGACGAAACGAAAAAAGTGATACTGGTTACCTCTTCAATTGCAGGAGAGGGTAAAACATTTACCTCACTTAATCTGGCATCAATACTAGCACTTGGTCATAAAAAAGTGATTCTGTTGGGCGTCGATCTTCGAAAGCCAAAGATGTTTGATGATCTCGGACTCAAAAACAACAAGGGACTGAGTACCTATTTGGCAAAAAAACATTCTAAGGAGGAAATTATTCAATCAACCCAGCGTGATACACTCTTTTTTGTTTCGGCAGGACCTGTGCCACCCAACCCGTCAGAATTAATATTGAGCCCCTTGTTTGAGGAGTTGATTGCGCATTTAAGGACAGAATATGACTACATAGTATTGGATACGCCGCCAGTATCTTTGATTGCCGACGCCTTCGAACTTCTGAAATATAGCGACATCAACTTGTATGTGATGCGTCAAAACAAAACGCCACGGTACTTTATTAACTTTATTGATCAGTTGTATAATAACAAACAGTTTCCGAGCAGCGGGGTCATTTTGAATGACTATGAGGCCAAACACACTGCGGGCTATGGGTATGGCTATGGCTATGGATACGGCTATGGGTATTATGAGGATGATTATGAAGAAATTGATTCAAAGGGATGGTCGAAATTCAAGAAAATCTTGTTGAATATGGGAAACAATTTCAAAAAATGATCATCACTGCATTGATGCCAATGAAGGGTGTCTCCGAACGGGTGCCCAACAAAAACATGCGTTCCTTTGGCGGGGTACCTCTTTATGCCGTTATGATGGAAAAATTAGCCGCCTCTAAGTATGTGGATCGGATTTGTGTGAACACCGATTCTGAAATCATAGGAGCGGATATCGCCACGAGATTTCCAGAAGTTTTGGTACACAAAAGGCCTGTAGAATTGCTCGGACATGATGTGCCGATGAATCATATTATCGGATACGATCTTTCAAAACTCGAAGGAGAGTGGTTTCTACAAACCCACAGTACGAATCCTTTACTCACCACCCAAACGCTCGATCAGGCCATTGAAACCTTTATGGAGAAAGTTGACCTGTTCGATTCCGTATTCTCGGTGAGCCGGTTTCAGACACGGTTGTACTGGCAGGACGGTCGGGCAGTGAATCATGACCCTGCAGTCCTCCTGAAAACACAAGATTTGCCGCCTATTTATGAGGAAAATTCTTGTTTTTATTTGTTTTCCAGGCATTCGTTTGCTGCTGCAGGACAAAAGAGAATCGGTAACAAGCCGTGGATGTTTGAGATACCCCGACTGGAAGCCATCGATATCGATGAACCGGAAGATTTTGTGCTCGCCGAATTCATGCACCAATTCACCAAACAATGATTCACGATTTTCTATCGAACTGGCGGCTGTATTTTCCAGCAGAATTTGAGGTCGTGATGCAGGCTGTAGAAAGTCATGCCCAAACACCCCAATGGGGCGAATTTCCCATTAATGATTGGGCATATGCCAAGGTCATGACCTACACCACCAAAACAGCAGACCATACAACCGAATCCCACATGAACTGGGTTGATCTGCAGGTTGTGAGCAGTGGAATTGAACAGATCGATTTATACGCCCCGGACGACCTGATTCAATCCAGAGCGTATTCGATTGAAGATGATTGCATTTTTTATCAGACATCCGGTACCGGCCGACGGTCCTCTGTCCTCCTGACGCCTGGAATGTTCGGCTTGTTTTTCCCCGGGGATGTACACAAAACCCAAATGGCGGCCAAGGAACCCCAAGATATCATCAAAATAGTAATCAAAATCAAGTATGAATTTTTCACACACAGGAAGTAGGCTCAAGGATAAATTGAACCGCCGGGAGGAGACTATTGGGTCCTGGCTCACCATCAACCACCAATCGGTCGTTGAAATTATGGCCACCGGAGGTTTTGAGTGGTTGGTGATTGATATGGAGCACGGGGCCATCGACGTAGCGGATGCCATGAATCTCATGGGGCATATTCAGGGAAACCAGATGGATGCCCTGGTGCGTGTGAGTAAAAACGAGGAAGTAATCATCAAAAGGGTGATGGATGCCGGCGCGCAAGGCGTAATCGTACCGATGGTCAATACGCGCGTAGAAGCAGAATACGCCGTTGGGTGTGTGAGGTACCCCAATGAGGGCAAGCGCGGTGTGGGCCTGTCGAGAGCGCAGCATTATGGGTTGCATTTTCCGGAATACAAACAATGGCTCGAGAATCACTCCGTACTGATTGTGCAGGTAGAACACATACTGGCTGTTCAGAATTTAGAGGAAATCTTGAATGTGCCAGGTATAGACGGGATTATTGTTGGCCCCTACGATTTGTCGGCCTCCATGGGGATGCCGGGTAAATTCGACGATCCGGCGGTCATTGAGGCCCTTGCGCGGGTCGAAAAAATCGGTTTGGAGCGGGGAATCAACCTCGGATTTCATGTGATACCACCCGTGGCCCACCAACTGGCCGAAAAGCGCGACAAGGGCTACAATTTTCTCGCGTTTAGTCTCGACTTCCTGTTCCTGGGCCAGAATGTACGCGAACAAATGAATGCCTACCGGAATCGTTCATGAGTAGGAAAACAGCTCTTGTATTCGGTGGCTCCGGATTTATAGGGGGTTATCTGGTAGAGGAACTCTTCAGGCGAGGGTATGAAGTACATATCGCGGACCTGCAGTCGCCCCCGGCCCTACAAGCCTCCGCTGCCTTCCACGCACTCGACATCATGAATTTGCCGGCTGTGGAAGCGGTAGTGCACCAAACCCAGCCGGCCGTAATCTACAACCTTGCGGGTTTTGCCAATCTCGACGATGCAGTCGGAGCCCCCCTAAAAACGCTAAACTTGAATGTGGTAGGCAATGCCAATCTTCTGGAGGCAGCTCGTGCCAACCAGGTTCCACTATATGTGTATGCAAGCAGCGCCTATGCGATGAGCAATAAAGGGTCGTTCTATGGCATTTCGAAACTCACCAGTGAGAAAATCGTTGAGGAATATAACCATAAATACGGGCAAAAATTTGTGATTCTCCGCTATGGCTCCCTCTATTCGGAGCGGTATTTTCACAACAACTACCTCTACAAAATCGTAGAAATGGCCTTGAAGCAAAATCAGATTGTGCACCACGGTGATGGCGAAGAAGTCAGGGAATATATCCATGCGGCCGACGCAGCCCGATTGTCGGTGGATGTGGTGGAACAACAGGAATACCACAATCGGCATATAATATTGACGGGAAACGAACGAATGAAACGCAAGGAACTGTTTCAGATGATTCGGGAAATCATCGGGAAGAGCGACCTACAGATCCTCCTCAGTGAAACGCCCAGCGACAATCACTATCAACAAACCCCATATAGTTTCAATCCTACTGTAAGCCAAAAATTGCTGGCCAATCCGCATATCGATATGGGTCAGGGTATCCTGGAGTGCGTTCGTTCCGTTTACCAAAGTACCACCGGACATGAACAATAGCGAACAGCATTGGTATACTGAAGAGCAGGACTGGAAGGATAACATCATCGCATTTGCGGATGAAAAAATTATTTCTGCCCTTTCAGCAGACCCGACCACCCGGGTAAACATTGCCTTGGCTGGGGGCACTACACCGCTCAAATTGTATGGGGCTTTTGCCCAAAATTGGAAGGGTCGACTGGGGTCCGAACGAATCAATTTCTTTCTGACCGATGAGCGGGATGTGCCCATCGAGCATGCACACTGCAATGGATACCAGATAAAGGCACTCATGCATGGCCTCAATACCCATATTTTCGACCCGAAGCAACCGCAAGGGTATTCCCAATATGCACACACCATTGAGTTGTGCCTACAGGAGGGCCAAGGGGTATTTGACCTGATCCTGCTCGGAATGGGTGAAGATGGACATATCGCCAGCCTGTTTCCGGGATTTCGGGCGGAAACAGAGACTCAGCCCGTATTTTACCCTACCCAAGGGCCCGAAAACACCCGGCGCTACTCACTGTCACTCTCGGCCCTCGCCCGGTCTCGTGAACTCGCACTCATGATCGGGCCGCAACCCCCCAAACACCAGATCATTGAGTCACTCGGACAGCCGGCACCTGAAAATC